>Ga0081606_1000241_pt2 | contig 16389 bp, 13 predicted proteins | sample EareggfetidaYelm_FD_71127 | JGI IMG/M metagenome (GOLD analysis project Ga0081606, IMG submission 71127) | Earthworm egg capsule microbial community from the University of Washington, USA - E. fetida Yelm (SPADES assembly) (version 2) | ecosystem: Host-associated > Annelida > Reproductive system... | reverse complement strand
GTCCGGCCTGTCCGGTGGCACAGAACGGGCAGTTCATGCCACACCCCGCCTGCGACGATACGCACAGCGTCACGCGACCGGGATACCGCATGAGCACCGACTCGATGAGCGCCCCGTCGTGCAACTTCCACAGAAACTTGATCGTATCGCCACTGTCGGTTTGCAACCGTCGCACCTCGGTCAGCAGCGGCGGCAATACTTTCGCAGCGAGATCGTTTCGGGATGCCGCGGGCAGGTCAGTCATTGCGGAAGGATCATTCGTGTGGTGCACGAAGTAGTGGGTACTCAGTTGCGCGGCCCGAAACCCGGGAAATCCCAGGGATGCCACGTACGCCTTGCGGTCGGCGGTGGGAATATCAGCAAGGTGAGTGGGAGGCATCCCCTTTTTCGGAGCCGCAAATCGGAGAAGCGGACGACCCTCGGCGTCCTTCTGCTGCTGCCAGCCCTCAGGTGCGGGGCGAACCTGGGTGGCACGCGACACGGGCACCTCGGCCGTAGAGTAAGCCCGCGCAGCACGGGTCGCGTTCGTGTTGACGGTTGGGGGGCCGTTCGATGTCATAGCCATAAACTCCATTCTTGCGCGCCTGCCCGGCGGAGAGTTTAGGGACAGGCCAGGCATTATCCGACCCCCGCGAAGATGCGCGCCTTCCGGTTCGTTCGATCGCCTCGGCAGTCTTCGAATCCGACCCTCGCGGAGATGCGCGCCTGCCCGGCGGAGAGCAGGGGTTGCGGTGACGCTTCCTCGAGGTCGGCCGGATCAACTGACCGTCGCAATAAGGAATCACGGTCATGAGGGCATCGCGAACCAGAGCAGAGAACAAGTTAGTGCCGCATGGCCCGGATTTGCTTTCATCATCGGCACGGAACGTTTGCCAGATGGCGCTAGTGCCGCATGGCTCGGATTTGCTGCGGCCACAGCAGTCGGAGCTTCGAGCACAGTCGCTAGTGCCGCGTGACCCGGATTTGCTCCTCGTTCTAACTTCATATGAGCGCGGCGACCGAAACGACGGCTGAACTCAGCTCCGCCGCAGGGACCCTTGCTCGTCGGGCCAACAACTGGCCTTCGAGATGCCCATCCGTTCTGTCGAGCGATATCCACCCCCGGTCGATTCACCTCTCGCGCTCTCATGAGGGTCAGCAGCACGATGATGGACAACACCGCGTAGGCCAGTTGCACTGTGGATCGTCAGTCTTGGGACCGAGAGGTTGGCGACATCCGATAATGAGGCCCTTGCTGTGCGATGGGGGTTCCGCGGGTGTCTTTGCCGTAGCTGCCGACGGTCGCGACACTCGGTCGGGGCGACAGGATTCGAACCTGCGACTTCCCGCTCCCAAAGCGGGCGCTCTACCAAGCTGAGCTACGCCCCGAATCTCTGTTGATTCGGCCCGATCACTTCTCCCCACTAGCGTGGTGACGGAGCGAACTCGGCAAGTCTAGTGCAGCAGAGTGCGGCACCCACCCGCCGTGCGACAACAGCAGCGGATCGAACCACGATTCCCTGCCTGTCGCGAGGCCTCTCCTGTCGGCTCAATTCCCCAATCTGCTCGTCACACGATTTCCCGTCTGTCGCGAGGCCTCCTCGACAGCACAGCACCGGCCACAGCGTCAGAAATGCGATGTCCTACCTGCCTCAAGACCTCCACTCACTGCACGGCAACGGCGACGGGATGCCCCGCACCGAGGCATCCCGCAACAGCATCGGCCTCAGTCGGGGTAGCGAGCAAACCGCTGGGAAAATCGGTGAGCAGCGTGAGTGACGCACAGCTACGGGATGCTCCGCGGTCTATTGCTTTCTGGGTATCACCAGTTTTACGGCTAAGCTTGACGGGTTCCCACTCGGATCGCGGGGATGTAGCTCAATGGTAGAGCCTCAGTCTTCCAAACTGATGGTGCGGGTTCGATTCCCGTCATCCCCTCTCAGCCTTAGGCCTGACTCAAGACAGGAGCAGCGACGGGAGGTGGTGTGTGAGCTGGGTTTTACATCTCACGCCACTGCTGGAGGGGTTCTAGACTCATGTGGTGGCGTTCGGGGGTATCCGAAGTCGGACGAATGGCCGACAGGATTTCTACGATTTACTTGGACCGTTGTCGGATTGACCGCCACAATCAGTCGATTACCGTAGCGACAGAGGTTGAAGAGTTCCAGATTCCGGCAGCAACGATCGCATGTATCCTTCTTGGGCCCGGGACGACGGTCACCCATGGGGCTATAACCCTTCTTGCCGATGCGTGTGTCTCTGTAGCTTGGGTTGGTGAAAACGGCGTTCGTTTGTATGCGGCTGGCACATCAACAACACGATCCAGCCGGGTATTAGAGACTCAGGCCCGTCTAGTAAGCCGCCCAAGTGAAAGAATCCGAGTCGCTCGTGCGATGTATGGGCTTCGCTTTCCCGACGAAGATGTTTCCTCAATGACAATGCAACAACTGCTTGGACGAGAAGGAACGCGAGTTAAACGCAGTTACACCGCGCACGCTAAAAGAACCGGTGTTGCGTGGGATCGTAGAGCATACATAGCGGGAAAACCCATGGCCGTCGGCGATAATGTCAACCGGCTACTGTCCGCAGCGAATGCCGCACTTTATGGGATCAGTCATGCGGCAATTGTGGGGGTGGGAGCCAGCCCGGCACTCGGGTTTGTCCACACCGGAAGCGCCAATTCATTCGTTCTCGACATCGCCGACCTTTACAAAACTGAGATCACCGTGCCGATTGCTTTTGATCTTGCAGCGCAGGGGCTCACCACTGAGCGCGATGCGCGTCTTGCGGTGCGCGATGCGGTGGTTGAGCACAGCCTTATGAAGCGAGTGGTGCGCGATGTCCTCAGTTTATTGTCCATTGAGGAGGATGAGGTTGAGGAGCCACCGTCGATGCTGTGGGCGGGGGCGCCTGGGGTGGTGTCCGGTGGTGTCAACTACGACCCCACGATCTCGAGGTCAATATGATTTGCGTTGTATTGATCGCAGCGCCGCCCGGATTACGTGGCAACCTGACACGTTGGCTCGTTGAGGTGTCCCCCGGGGTGTTTGTCGGGCGTGTGAGCAAGCGCGTACGCGAAGGGATCTGGCGAAAGCTAGAAGAGCACACCGTATTTGGCCAGTCTGTGATGATCGAACCCGCGCGTAATGAACAAGGATGGAGGGCGCGTACCGCCGGGGTGGATCGCTATCACCCGGTCAACGTCGATGGGCTAACGTTCTTTTCCCCTCGACCTCCACTGTGCGACGCCGATCACACTCAAGCTCATAAAGCACACTGACTCCTCGAAATAAATGAAAAACCGGAGCCTGGTTGGAATTTCACTGAAATTTCAGGCATGATGGAGTATCCGCCCCGCACATGCGGGGGTGAACCCACCGGCAGGCCATCCGACTCATGGCTTTTTTTATCCGCCCCGCACATGCGGGGGTGAACCGAAATCGGGCTAGCACTCGGCATATCCCGACAAATCCGCCCCGCACATGCGGGGGTGAACCGCGGGTGGTGTCAAGTGGTCAAAGCAGTCTAAAATCCGCCCCGCACATGCGGGGGTGAACCTGCTTTATGAGTATCACTTTTAGCAGCTGCCCAATCCGCCCCGCACATGCGGGGGTGAACCCGATCCGGGAGCCATCCGGGAGCCGCCAGACCTATCCGCCCCGCACATGCGGGGGTGAACCCCACCGCAGCCCCGGTCACCCTCACCACCACCGATCCGCCCCGCACATGCGGGGGTGAACCCGGCAAAAGTATTTTGGGGGCAATTTTCGGTCTATCCGCCCCGCACATGCGGGGGTGAACCTAAATGTATCAACGGCATTTTTAATACCCCCACATCCGCCCCGCACATGCGGGGGTGAACCCAAATCCGCGCCTAAGAAAACCATAGGCCGACTATCCGCCCCGCACATGCGGGGGTGAACCCTAATTGAATGGGGAGGGTCATCGCTAAATAAAATCCGCCCCGCACATGCGGGGGTGAATCCACCACCGGGAACAGATTTTCCTACAAGCTTCCATCCGCCCCGCACATGCGGGGGTGAACCCGAATTCCCCGGGGGATACACACCACATTACACATCCGCCCCGCACATGCGGGGGTGAACCAGTAGACGTCGTTAAAGTCCTCAAGCCACAGTAATCCGCCCCGCACATGCGGGGGTGAACCCACCACCATCCTCATGACCGACGCCCCCACCACATCCGCCCCGCACATGCGGGGGTGAACCTTGTGTGAGCACGTGAAAAGCGAAAGCGCGATGATCCGCCCCGCACATGCGGGGGTGAACCTTAATAATGAGCCTGTATCACTTGAGCACTTTCATCCGCCCCGCACATGCGGGGGTGAACCGAATAACGAAACGATTAAGAAATACCCGCAGTGATCCGCCCCGCACATGCGGGGGTGAACCCTCTTTGAGTAGATACCCATCCATCGTGTACACATCCGCCCCGCACATGCGGGGGTGAACCCGAGCGAATTTGGCCGCTAAAGTCTGGTGACCAATCCGCCCCGCACATGCGGGGGTGAACCGGTAATTCATATCGTGGCTCATCTGGCCCCCTTATCCGCCCCGCACATGCGGGGGTGAACCCTAAGCCCGATATCGGATATGTCCGTCAGCTACTATCCGCCCCGCACATGCGGGGGTGAACCCCTCCGCGCGGCCGGAGACGCGCATATCGCCTGATCCGCCCCGCACATGCGGGGGTGAACCTGTGTCATCCTCCAACAACTTCAAAAGCTTTGTATCCGCCCCGCACATGCGGGGGTGAACCTTACCTGCCGAAGTCGAATCGGAAGGTTTTCACATCCGCCCCGCACATGCGGGGGTGAACCTACCCAATGATCTTGCGGCTTTAGTGGGCGCCCATCCGCCCCGCACATGCGGGGGTGAACCCCGTCGGGCTTTCGCGATCGGTCATGATATCGCATCCGCCCCGCACATGCGGGGGTGAACCAATAGATTCGGCGATAGTCACGAAAACCTAATAATCCGCCCCGCACATGCGGGGGTGAACCCAAAAACCGATACCACCACCACAGAAAACACCCATCCGCCCCGCACATGCGGGGGTGAACCTCCAACGCTACGCAGCGCTCTACGGAGACTACAATCCGCCCCGCACATGCGGGGGTGAACCGACGTAGCAGTGGTAGTCACACCAGGCGGCGTAATCCGCCCCGCACATGCGGGGGTGAACCTCAGCCACAAACTCGATAAACCCCAACGTTGTGATCCGCCCCGCACATGCGGGGGTGAACCCGTTGATCAAGGCTGTGGGAGTTCCGGATTCTTATCCGCCCCGCACATGCGGGGGTGAACCAGACTTTTTCTCTGGTATCGGCAGTTGGCTTATATCCGCCCCGCACATGCGGGGGTGAACCGGAGGCTATAACGTACTCCCTCAATTTTTCTGCATCCGCCCCGCACATGCGGGGGTGAACCTCTTGCATTTACGTCGGGAGTGAAACCGGTAACATCCGCCCCGCACATGCGGGGGTGAACCCCACAAAAGTGAACCAGGTAAACATCACTACCAATCCGCCCCACACATGCGGGAGTGAACCCCCCGAGTGCGAACCCGGTTCACGAGTTTTCGCCATCCACCCCGCGCGCGCAGGGCTAAACCAACCCCCATGGGAACGATACCTAACGCTGACACTCCGGACACCAATACAACTTCCGGGCTGCCATCTCAGCGAGCACAATATCCGTACCACACACTCGACACGGCAACCCCTCGCGCTTGTACACCCAGTGGCGGTCGGCTCGGTTCGCCATCGCGGCACGGTAGGCGGCGGCATCCAGACCATCCATCGTCATCATTTGCCCGGTCTCGACGCCGATGCGTAGTAGCTGTGCCCAGTCACGCCACAGGTCGCAGGTTTGCTCCTCGGTCAGTGAGCGACCGGGTCGATACGGGTCAAGCCGGGCACGAAAGAGCATCTCGGCCCGGTAGACATTGCCAATTCCGGCCACCACGCTCTGGTCCATGAGCAACAGACCGATGGATGTCGCCCGCCCCCGCACTCTGCGCACAAATCGTTCCTCGGCCTCAGGAGTCGGGTCGCACAGTGGATCGGGCCCAAGTTTCCCAATCATCACCGCCACCTGCGCGGGATCGAGTACCTCGCACACGGTCGGTCCGCGCAAATCGGCGCACACCGAATCGGTAAGGAGCCGCACACGGACCTGCCCAATCGGCTCTGGTGGAAACTGGGCAAGTACGTCGGCCTCCCGCTCCCCCTCCGACATCCGCAACCGCGTGCGCCGCGGAGCCCCGATCGAGGTCACCGAGTTCTCTCCCGCGGAGTCAAAAACCGTTCCCCGCTGACCTGTCTGCCCCATCCGGCCATTCGCAGACATAATTGTCGCATCCATCAAAATATCGCCCGCAAAATCCCACGCGCCATATATCCCGAGGTGCACCCGCAGCCACCGTTCACCCTCAAACTCAAGAAACATCTGTTTCCCAATCGCCCGGGCGCTGGTCATCACCCGGCCGTCAAGGGATGCCGCGCCCACCGCAAATCGTCCCTGTGGGCTCGACACCCGCACCCGGTGTCCCGCAAAATTCCGCTCAAACTGGCGGGCAATCCGGTGAACGGAGTGTCCCTCGGGCACCCCTATTCCCCCGCTCCGGCAACGGGTGTGTAATCAGCACTCGTGCTGCCGACACCATCACCGGTTACCACAGACTCGCCGCTGTCGGAACCGGCCATGATGCGTCCACGGCCGCTCGCAACGTCCACTCCTTTACCCACAATGTCTCCCAACCGCTCATACTCAGCCAGTTGCGCAATGCGCCGCACGTGCCGTTCCTCGCCTGAAAACGGCTCCGCGACAAACGCATCAATAAACGCCATCGCCTCGGCAACGGTGTGCTGCCGCGCTCCGACAGACATAACATTCGCGTCATTGTGTTGCCGTGCCAGCAATGCGGTGTCCACGTTCCACACAAGAGCAGCCCGGATGCCTCGCACCTTGTTTGCCGCCATCTGTTCACCGTTGCCCGACCCGCCAAACACAACCCCGAGTGCCGCAACCCCCGCAGCCTGGTCTCGAGCAACCCCGAGCGCCGCGTTGATACAGAACGCCGGATAATCATCGAGCGGGTCGTACTGGGTAGGACCATGATCGATAACCTCGTGGCCGACCGTTGTGAGATGCCGGGTGAGAGTGCGACTGAACTCCAGTCCCGCATGGTCAGTGGCGATGTGGATACGCATCCCGTCAGTTTACGGCGAAGGGATCGCCCACCAAGGCACGGCGCCACCCAAATCAGGAGTCGGCTACACGTATCCGCATTCCTGTCATCCACCAATGCACAGCACTATCGACGTGACGGGTGTGTGGCACGGATATTGCGTTTGACGTTTTTCCCTGTCAGCAACGAGTCCTTGTGTGCAACGGGAAGTTTGTTCAACCTGGGTGGCGGGATCGAGCATTACGGTTACGGTATTGGCATGTGTTTGAGCGGCTACATGTCTTTTGGCCTTGGTTCCGGTTCTGGTTCTGGTTCTGGTTCGGGCCTTCGTTCTGGTTCGGGCCTTGGTTCTGGTTCTGGTTCTGGTTCTGGTTCTGGTTTTTCCTTGGCAGGTACCTGAATTGTTTTAACAGCGATTCGTCTCGCACCGTGGGTTCGGCGATAACTATCGAAGGAGACTGGGGTGTCCTGCTCGGTTCTATCGTAGGGTTCGCCGGGTGCTGCTGTTATGTGAAGTTCTTGTTCGACTTCACCGTGGACGGTTGGCTCGGAGGAAAGAGCTTCGATGGGGTTGCTGTGGTCGGTTAATCGATAGAAGATTGGTTCGGATGGTGTGCACGATTTGCGTCCAAGAAATAATGTGAAGACTGGTTGCTTTAGTGCATTAGCGATGTCGGTTATGAACCCTTTTTCCCCGCTGAGTGCTGCGAGGAATGCAGCGTTGTTGAGGTACGAGCGGCGGTAGATGCGGGCTTCATAGGGTTTGTCTTCACCGTCATGTTTATTTCTGGTTTGGAAGTCCCTTGTTATTATTCCTCGGCGTTCTGTGCGAACGGCAAAAGACAGCGCTGCAATATCTTCGAGCGATTCGGATCGGTGTCGGCCGAGAGCTGCGGCCACGATTCCGGCGACTCCGCTGAACGTGGGGACTACTCCGGTTTCGCGTGTGTCTAGTCGCGAGTCGGAGCCTCCCCACGATTGCAGCGGTCCTTCGAGGAGGAGGAGAACGGTACGCACGAGTTACTCTGCCCGAACGGCTTCGCGTACGAATTCAATGATCGAAGAGAGTCCGTCGGTCGTTTCGTTTTCTTCGGCGGCGGGGATACTCATACCCGAGAAGACGCGCTCGGCGGCAACCTCCACGGCGAGTGAGATCGCGGTAGAGGCGATACCTAGCTTTTTCCCGATGCGGATGTGTCGTTCAGTTAGGGCTTTGGTTGCACCCTCGATCAGTTTTCCGCTTATGGGGGTGACAAAAGCGTTGGCATAGTTGACTGGCGCGTCCGACAGTGTGATCAAGACCGCATCTGGCATCGTGACTGCAGCGAAAGAAGATTGTTTGCCGCTGGGAAGCGTCGTGATGAATGCTCGAATGAATTCGCCGACACGTTCGGTTATTACTTCCCGACTGTTCACAAGAAGATGCCGTGAGACAAGCTCAGCCAGGTTGATGTTGGCGTAGCGGTAGAACACGGGAGAAGAAAATTCGATGGTGCCCATCATCGCGCCGCCCGAATGTCCGTCTTCGAGGTCATCCAGCGCCGTGTAGAAGTCCGATTGGGAGATTGAGTTTGACACAGACATGGCGTGAGCCACCTGAGCCGCTGCATCAATATTCAGAGTCGGATCGTTGGCACTCATTCGACCGAAAAGGTTAATCTCGACAGACGAAGATTCTCTGACAATGTCTAGATCATTCTTGAACTTTGTGACGGCCTCTTTCGGTATGCTCTTATCAGAGGGGAGTACCTTGCCTGTCTTAGGGTGTTCCTTGCCTGTGAAGGGCAGAGATCCGTGCTGCCCGATGAACTCGCGAGCAATGACTCCCAGATGCTCAACTGATGCGTCGTCAATGTAGAAAAGCGCGGGGAGCAAGGGCGGAACGAGATAGGGGTCGTAGCTCTTTGGATCAAAATCAGGGTCATGTTGCTGAAGTTCTTTGGTAGTTTTTGTGATGTAGCTGTTTAGGTTGGCGCAGTTTAGTAAGCCACTCTCGATTGCGACACTTGTCGCGTCGAAGATATGGTCTCGAGAGACTTCAGTTCCGTTGGCGATGACCCGTGCAATTTGACCGATGATCCGCGTTGATCGAAAAGTTCGATTTGTATCGGACTCGTGCATAACGGTACGAACTGCTGCTTTCTGTGACTGTGAGGAAAGGCGGTCACGAATACCGTTGTTGTCACCGAAAATCATTGTTTTCGGCGATCCGGTGTCATCTCGGTTGAGACAAGAAGCCGGCACGGATTGGATAATGTGAACGTTCAAGAACATGGTTTTCTACTCCTGGTTTTGTGTGATTTTGTGGATTTTTGGTGTGCCGATGTAAAAGTCTGATGCCCATTGGACGCGACGTTTTTTGCCTTCGGTCTGGTTTTGCCCGAAGATGACAAAGAGGTCTCCGGCGAGCTTCGGGAAATCGAGTCCGATATCCCTCTGGGCGAGGATACCCACGGCCCGACGGAGGTGGACTATCAGCTCCTCTCGGCTAGACGCGGACACGAGGGCGGAGAGGATGCGCTGCACCCCGGGATCCTCTCTCTCAGGTCCTGCAGCCAGGCGAAGAGCTTTGCCGATCCCGACATCGTTCGACGAGGTGCTTGAGGCTGAACTTCCTTTTGAACGGAACGCGAAGAGAGATAATACGTCGTGCGATATGATGACGAGTGACTCATCATCGGGAAGAATCCACCCTTCAGACTGGGTGTAATGGATTAGGTCGGGAGTGTCAAAGTATTCGCGCCCCACTCCGGTGCGGAGGTGCGCGAGGACAGCCCGATCACTTCCGTAGCGGGAGATTATCTCGCGAACATGTTCATGCACTTTCTTTTTTTTCATTGATTTCCCTCCTTTTCCCCGGAGTCAGTCGATACCAGGATATTACTGTTGATGGTCTTGAAAATGTCGGCTTTGATCCAGTTGATCGTCGATGAGAGATTTATGCTTCCCTTCTCTGTTTTCCGTTCAATGCCGAAGAGTCTTGAGGGAATCGCAGAAATAACCTCATCGAGTGCCTTTTGTATCGAGGAGTAAACGCCGTCGGTAACACTCTTCCAGACGACGGTCGCATCACTTGTTTCGTCGATATTTCGAATGATAGTTGGGATCAGTGTATTGACTGATGAGTAGTAGCGCTCAGAGAGTTTCATTGAGTCGTATTTCTCGGCGAGCTTTGACCGGCCACTGCGTGAGTGAGCGAGACACTCATTCAGCCGAGTTTTGTACTCGGTGTCGGCTTGTCGCCCAACCTTGAGTGCGAGGTTGATTGACTTGCTGACTGTCTCTGGGAGGTCCTCGTCGACAGTCCCGGCAAGCAGGGCTGAACCGACTGTCAGGGTGTCATGAATCGGCAGGGCAAGGCGCTGGACGCTAGATCCCCAGATCGCTCGGGTGTACCGGATCTCGATCTTTGCAACGGGGTCGATTTCTCCGTTGATGAAGAGGTCACGGAATGCTTCGATGTTTCGGGGTGGTTTCGAGGCACGTTCCAAAATACCGCCTTCGTGGGCGAGGAATGCGGGAAGACTTGACCAGAGACGTTCACCCGGTGACGGGATCACTTCATAACCACCCACCACCTCTTCGCTCTCCATCGGGTGGCCGTCTTCGTGGCTCTTGATTTTGTTTACTTTATCACGCATTGAGAGGGTGGGACTGAATTCGTACGCGGGACTTCCTCGGTAGTGAACGACGGGTGTCCCCTTGGCATACCGAGACTCTTCAAACGCTGGCGATGGCAGGTACCGCCTGGGGAATATTTCTCGAGGGGCGATGTTGGTTCCGTTTTCAGTTTTGAGCTTGTCTCCCGTTTTGACAAAATTTGGCACGTCAGCGATCCGATCTCGGACAAAGTCTGCTGTGTGGCCGATCTCACCCGTGATGATGCTGATCATTGTGGTCTGATTGAACACGTTGCTAGGGTTTATGAAAGAGCCGATTACCCGTTTATTTTTTTCGATCAGGCGAATTGCTCTTGTGGGATAGAGGAGGAAGTCGGCAATCCCGCGGGGTGCGTCACCGGTACGAGCATCCATCGCGACTTCCTGATCTGAAAGCTCCCAGTGAACGGTGTCTCGTTGATTTGTTTCGTCTGGTTGCGGTGAGTTTAGGAGTATAGTTTGGAGAAGGTTGGTGCCGATGATGAGCGTCTGGCTTGATAACCCGGCCCTGCCGGTCATACCACCGGGGTAGCATTTTCCACCCTTGCTCGGGTAATAGTGACCTTCGAGCTGGCCGATATTGGTGGCTGCATCGAAAAGGTATCCGGTGATCAGCAAGATAACCGCATCTGCATACGAAACACTTTCATATGAATTCCAGGAAGACTGACCGGCAAAAGTCTTGTCAGAGCCACTGCCTGACTCGGTGGCGAATCGAGAAATTGGCTGCATTTGGTTGTCGGTGCCGGTGAGACCTGCAGTTTGTAGGAACGGGCGTTCTGGATCAAAGAGATCGAAACGGTGTTTCCATTGATCGAAGTATTGAGAGGCTTCCTGCGCAAAATTCAAATCACCCCTAATCGCAGCTTTCCACACATCGACTGGGCGACCGTTTGTTTTCGTCGAGAAAACTCGGTAGGTGACAGCGGAGAAGAAGTCCATGACCGCTGCTCTTTCCAAATGAGCAGAAATAAGCACATCAGCGATCAAGTCTCCACGGAGGAACGTATCACGCAGAGAAACAGTTTCGTTGCTGCCGTCTAACATGGTGACCGGTAACCACGGCTCATCAATGAGGTTAAACGTAGGGTTCTGTTCGATGTTCATGCAATTCCTTTGGTCGAATGAATTATTATGCTAATGGGGACCCCTGACATTCGTCACAAAATGGCTTCCAGTCCGAGAGATAAGCTGTATCGGAATTTCATTGGGCCAACCGCAAAACACATGTCAGCGTCGGCAATAATTGCACCAATACCTCGGAGCCCTGGTTGATTTTTCCAATTTTCTGGCACATTATCTAAAAGCTCTTTGATGTAGGGCTCGGCGGATTCACCACGAAGCTGCCACCTGTCAGGAAGTCGGACAATCTGTTGTGCAATAAGCTTTCTTTCCTTGTCGTCAAGTATGTGGGTCTGACATTCTGATACTAGTTCGTGCGTAAAAGGAATTTGGAGCTTTCCGGAAGAGTCACGAGTGAGAAGGATTGCGCTAATTCCCCCCGTGATATCTCGAACCGATCCTCGTCTTGACCCATAGTCATTCATTCCAACCAGGGACGCAGAAACCAGTCCCGGTGAATTTCCAGAATACGGTGGAGGAACAACGAAATCTCTCGCTTTCTCCTGTTCCTTCTGCAGACTTTCAACCATCCTCTCGCGAGAATTTTTGGTACTTTCATTAGGCAAGTTTTTCTTGAGGCCTGCTGAAAGCAAGTTGTTCTTGAAGTCTGCTGAATAAGTTTCCTCAACCAGCGAAGAAATATCTTCGGGGATCAAGATCACACCGCGACGTTCCCGGATTTTTCGACTCAGTACCTGCATTGACTTCTCGATGATGTAGGGCTGATAGACAAGATTGACGAGTGTCTCGTCATCGGTGTCCGGTTGCTCACCGAGACGGGTGCCTGTCAAAATGAGGTGAGGCTTCATCACTGGTCGAATCGCACGATCGTGTCGCCACAGACGGCCGAGGCGCTGGAAGATCAGGTCAATGGGAGCTGCGTCTGAGATCATCAAGTCGAAGTCGATGTCGAGGGATTGCTCGATTACCTGAGTAGCGACAACAACAGCCCTAAAAGGGCGGGCCTGTGGGTTCGAGCTGCCAAATTTAGACTCGATGTCTGACTCAATATTGTTCCTATGAAAATTAGTGAAACGCGAGTGTAGGAGCGAAAAATCACCCCAGTCTAAACCAAGAATACTTTTGAGCTCCTGATATGTCTTTTGAGCACGTGCAACAGTTGTTCGAATAACCGCCACTGTTCCACCGTTTTTGAGCTTATCACGAAGTTCTTTGCTGAGTAGCTCGTTGTCATCCTCTAGCGTGGAGACTGTGATTTCTTTACCCTGAGCAAACGGAGTAAAAGAAACCTGTCGCTCACCGTCACTTGCCGTTGCTGTAACGACTGACGGATACACTGCCGAGACGTCAATTTTGGGTTTGTCAATGAGTTGTTTGGCGCCCTTCATATAGTGAGAAATGAAGGTATTACGCACGTCAGATGAGAGGGTCGCCGAGAGAAGAATAACCGGTACCTTGTTTACTCCAAGGTACTCAAGTGTTGTTTCGAGAAATGTGCTCGTGTAGGCATCGTAACTGTGAACTTCGTCAAGGATGACAACTTTATCGGTGATAGCGAAGTGTAAGCGAAAGAGTCCACTGTGTTTGAGTGCGAGAGGGAGCACTTTGTCGATGGTTGTTACTGAGATCGATGAGTAGATCCCGAGTTGGTTCCTTAGCAAACCGTGGGCGACGATATCTTGATGGCTGGATGAGTGATCGAGCATGGTGCCGTAGCTGTCGTTGAGGCTCGATTGCGAATGTCCGAGGTAGAAGGAGGTTCGTTTGTAAACTCCTGAGTTTTTTGCCCAGCGGATAACACGATCCCAGATACGATCGGTTGTTGCCATGGTGGGGAGTGCGAAAACAAACCCGCCGAGCTGAAAGCGGCTTGCCAGGTATTCGGCAGCGAGAATTGCTGTTTCTGTCTTGCCCTCACCCATGGGAGCTTCGATGATGGTTATGCCGGGGCTTGTGAGGCGTTTAATTTCTTCGAGTACGACTCGTTGCGAGTCTCGGAGTTTTGGGATCGGTTTTGCTGGGACACCGTTAGATGTCTCTTCTTTCGACTCGAATCTCAGTTTCATGAGTGCGAGCATGTCATCGCCGGGGTCGTTTGCGCGCCAGGGAAGGGGGAGATCGACGTCGTGGTCCCAGGCTTTGCGGATACGGTCAGGGACCCGGTCGTCATCTCCGGTTAGCAGACCATACCTACTGGCCATCCAATCGGTAAAGATGACCGCTCCCACAACGTTGAGCTGGGTGTAGTGGGCTGGTTGGTCTGTGCTAAAAGAGGCGAGTGCTGCGTCCCCTCCAAAGTGGTCGATCACGGACTGAATTGTCGCCTGCTGCGCTTCCCGCCAGACCGAACCGAAGGTCGCCTTGTGCCAGCCAAGCGATTCTATCCATCGACGCATACGAAAGTTCTCGATAGTCTTCTTGTCGGGCGTCATGCCGTGGTGTGCGGCGACGATGACTCCCATCAGGTATGCGAGTTGCGGCCGCCAGCCGCGCTCTTCTTCAAGGAACGTGGACAGGATGGCGAACCCGGCGTTATTGTGCGGTAACACGTTGTCCGATGAGAGCGATCCCCCGTTGATGCGGAACCCATGTTCGACTATCCTCTGTGATTGTTGGAAAGCAGTCTGTTCAGCTTTGCGGCGGAGGGACTTCACATAGAAGGCCGGGGTTATTTTGCCGATATCATGGAGGGCACAGAGAAGCACGTAGCGGTTGCGAGCAGCTTCTGGATCGAGTCCGCCGGATAGTGACTCTTGCTTCTTCTTGGTGAAGAACTCGTCCCACAGGAGCTCGGCGAACTCGCCCGTGTCGAGAAGGTGGTCATAAACCGAGAGCCACTTGCCTTGACCTCGCGCCTGGATTTCGGAACTGCGGTCGTCTGTTTTTCCCCAAAAGAATCGAAATTCAGAACCAGACTCAGGCATTATCCGACCCTCGCGAAGAGGATGAGTCCTAATCCGTAGGATTTGCCGCGACCAATACCGCGGTGGAGCGCCTCATTCGCTGCCTTCTCATCGGTTATTGTCGCCAGGGCGTCAATCTCGCGCCCGGTGAAATTCACGCCGGTTCGTCTCCCGATCTGCCTTGAACCCGAAATCGTGAGCACCTCTTGCCCTTCTTCCATGCCGGCGGTCACGTCCATTCCAGCTCTAAGCAGGAGTGATACCGCCCAGCCACGGATCTCAGAGTCCCTCACCGAAAAACGGCGTCGAACGCCGTCGGTGGTTGTTCGACGCTCTGCCGCTACGAGGACTCGTAGTCGAACCCGATCCCCTTCCCTGACCGACATGAGCTGCTGCGATTCCGGGCCAATTTCCACATCGGAATACACAACGATATTGATGCTGCGCGGCCCACCGGGCTTCGGCATCTCTACGCGGTGGACGATGCCGAGGTCTGATCGTGGTCGGTCACTGATCCCGTGGAGGTCCGGGAAGAACGACATCACACGCTTGTGTCGTTGGTCAATATCAGAAAGCGCCATGACGACCTCGCGAGACACCGGAAGGTCGATAACAGTCTTGAGGGGCATCAGTGGTCTCCTAACAAAGCATTTTGAGTGGCTGGCGGGGGGCGTTGTGCACGACACTACCAGTGAGCTTACCACATACTTTAAAGTTCCTTATAATCGCCAGGCTACCGCATCATTACCGATGTCCGCCCAACGATACCCAAGATTCCGAGAATGAGGACCTGCCTCGCACACGCAGGGCAACTCCCCATCGAGTCGTGGACGACCGTACCCCTAACAGGGTATCGCTCACCCCCGCATGTGCGGGGCGGATGACAGGGCCCGAAAACGTGCCCACATACCTTAAACGGTTCACCCCCGCACGCGCGGGGTAGGTTCCGGCCGTACTCTGGTACTGGCACCGGTACGGGAAATAGGTTACACCTGAAACGACCTGGACTTTGCTCCGCTCTTCGATCAAGGATGGAATCGATGACGCTAGACATACCGTCCGGGGAGATCGTTTCGCAGGCCGTATGTGCTCTGCTGGCGGGTGAAGGCCTCTATGAGATCACGGAAGCGACATTTGTGGCCGCCGAGCCTCATGCGGATGAGTGAAGGCCTCTATAGAGATCGCGGAAGCGACCGCCAGGGCCGAACGCCGAGCGCTTGGGCGGTATCGGGGAGAACAACCTCCCCGAACAGTGCAGCTAGGCTAAAAACTCGGATCGCCCAAGGGATACGGATGCCAGTGCAGCACTGCGCGGCCCGTATCTCCATTGGATCCTCAGTTCTGCGGATTCAGGAGCATCTTGTCAGACATCGCCACCACACCGTCAGCCGCAAAAGGAGCCACTCGATGCCCGGAGAGAACCTCACCCGACTCGAAGCCGAAGAACGCAGTTCCCTCCTCACGGTCATGTCGTACGACATCGCCCTTGACCTCACGAGGGGCGGGGAGGTGTTTCGGAGCGAAACAACCGTACGGTTCACGGCCCAGGCCGC
>Ga0081606_1000493_pt1 | contig 16411 bp, 15 predicted proteins | sample EareggfetidaYelm_FD_71127 | JGI IMG/M metagenome (GOLD analysis project Ga0081606, IMG submission 71127) | Earthworm egg capsule microbial community from the University of Washington, USA - E. fetida Yelm (SPADES assembly) (version 2) | ecosystem: Host-associated > Annelida > Reproductive system... | reverse complement strand
TCGAATATAAGGGTAGGGAATGATGACAAACAGTCGGTTGCTTGTGCAAGAGCGCCTGTCGGCGCCGTGGCCTATTATTGTTGTTACTGAGGATGGGCGGATATCTGTTGTCTATAGTCACGACGAATTGCGGTGGGCTACCGGCTCACAATCACCGTTAGGGTACAGCAATGCTCAGTTACGTCGCCGCGCCCGTTTGGGTCCCGTGATTGGGTGTGTTGCGTTCAGCCATGCCGTCGATAATGAACAGTTAATCCACGACACAGAGAATGTTTTCTCTGCCAAAGTTCTCAACGCTTCTAGCCCCGAATTTATCACAACAGTTCGGGCAGCGTTACTAACGACAATCTCCGACCCTAAGTGCCAGTCTGTCCCTATCTCTGAGTTGCAAATATCCACCGCAACCGCTCAAGAACTCTGGATATTTTGCGTCGATAATTTCGGTCCATGGGGCTCCCAATTTCATTCGCGTAGGGGTAATACCTTCGAGTCGGAGTTGTTTCACTATAACTGCATGATCAGGCGAGAACAATTTCTTCGAATGCTCATGCCTGCTCTGGAAAATGAATTCCCAACACTCACGAATATCGAACTGGAAAAACCTGGTTTTGAAGACGATCCTGATGAGTTGTCCATGCTCCCTCAGGTGAATCTTTCCATCCCACACCCAGAATGGCCTAGAGTTGTTATCTATATGGCTGACGCGGTAGATATTTTCGTTGGTCATACAGAATATTACCCTCCAAATTCAGAGAATTTTTACTCTCGTGCGGAAGCTATCGCAAGAGGTTTTTACTTTGGTTTTGACCCCGAGCTGGATTCTTTTACTAGATGTGTCAGCGCGGTAATCGCTCAACTGAAACACATTTCGAAAGGAGGTGCCATGTGTGGGGATAAATTTTTACATATTGATAAGTTGCGCCGAGCGAGAATCTATAGATGCCTTTACTTTTATAAGAAATTTTACTTCTTGCCTCCGTGGTAGTCTGTGGAGGCAGAATGTCAGAGATCAGCTCAGGGTGGCTTGAGCTTACTTGCATTGGTTCACTAAGTGCATTCGAATATAAGGGTAGGGAATGATGACAAACAGTCGGTTGCTTGTGCAAGAGCGTCTTTCTTTGCCGTGGCCTATTATTGTTGTTACTGAGGATGGGTGGATATCTGTTGTCTATAGTCATGACGAGTTGCGGTGGGCTACCGGCTCACAATCACCGAGAGGGTACAGTAAAGTTTATTTACGTCGTCGTGCTCTCCTGGGTCCTGTGATTGGGTGTGTTGCGTTCAGTCAGGCGCACGAGGAACAGTTAAACCAGGATATAGAGAATATCTTTGCTGTAAAAATTCTTAACGCTTCTAGCCCCGAGTTTGTTCGAACAGTTCGGGCAGCATTGCTAACGGTGATCTCCGATCCCGAACGCCAGCCTGTCCCGATTTCTGAATTGCAAATATCCACCGCAACCGCTCAAGAGCTCTGGACATTTTGCATCGACAATTTCGGCCCCTGGGGCTCCCGATCTCATTCGAGCAGTGGTAATAGCTTCGAGTCAGAATTGTTTTACTATAACTGCATGATCAGGCAGGAACAATTTTTTCGGATGCTTATACCTGTTCTGGAAAATGAATTCCCAACACTCACGAATATCGAACTGGAAAAACCTGGTTCTGAAGACGATCCTGATAGGTTGTCCATGTTCCTTCAAGTGAATCTTTCTATTCCGCACCCAGAATGGCCTAGAGTTGGTATATGTACAAATGACGAGATAAATATTTTAGTTGGTGATACAGAATATTACCTTCCGAACCCAGAATATTTTTCCCCTCATGCCGAGGCTATCGCAAGAGGTATCTACATTGATATTGATCCTGAGCAGGATTCTTTTACTAGATGTATCAGCGCGGTGATCGCTCGACTGAAACACATTTCGAAAGGAGGTGCTATGTGTGGGGATAAATTTTTTCATATTGATAAGTTGCGCCGAGCGAGAATCTATAGATGCCTTTACTTTTATAAGAAATTTTACTTCTTGCCTCCGTGGTAACCTTGTGGGGGAGAGAGTGCCAGAGATCGAGTCACGGCGGCTTGAAATTACTTACAAGTGGCTCACTAAGCACATTCGAATATAAAGATGGGAAAGTAATGAAAAACAGTCAATCACTTGTTCAGGAGCGCTTTTCAGCGCCGTGGCCCGTTATTATTATCACTGAAGATCATTGGATATCTGTGGTCTATAGTCGAGAAGAATTTCGATGGGCTACCAGCCTCACTTCACCAATGAGATACAGTGAAACACAACTACGTCGCCTCAGGTATGTGGGCCCCGTGGTTCCGTGCGTTGTTTTCAGCCATGTCGTCGACAATGAACAGTTAACCCACGACCCAGATAACATCTTTGCCACCAAAATCCTCAACGCTTCTAGTCCCGAATTTATCAGAACAGTTCGAACAGCATTACACGCAATAATCTCCGACCCCGAACGCCAACCACTCCCGATTTCTGAATCACAAATATCCACCGCAACAGCTCCAGAACTTTGGATATTCTGTGTCAACAACTTCGGCCCCTGGGGCTCACGATCCGAACGACCCGTTAATCAAACTTCCGAATCAGAACTGTTTGACTATAACTGCATACTCAGACGCGAACAATTCTTCCACATGCTCATACCCGCCATCAAAACCGAATTCCCCCTACTCAAAAATATCCACCTCAAAAAAACCAACACAGACAACCCCGACACCCCATCGATATACTTTGCACTGGAGCTCTCCATTCCACACCCAGAATGGCCAAACGTACACATCCATCTATTCGACAATTCAATAACAATCTCCATCGGCGACACAAAATACCCCCATCCCAAAATAAAAAATACCCACCCCGACATCTACCCCGACATCGACCCCGACCGAGATTCCCTAACCAAATCCGTCAACCTGGTCATCGCCCAACTCAAACACATATCACAAGGCGGCACCATGACTAAAGATAAGTTTTTAGACACCAACACACCACAACGAACAAGCAACCTCATACCATCCCATTTCGCCAGAACATCCCACTCCTTACCTCCCTGGTAACTTGTCGAAGAAAACCCCACAAGAAAGCACAACACGCATAGAACATGATACAAGTTTCGAAAACAAGTTGACCTGGGTGTAGCCGGTCATGACGTTGGTGTCAATCGTCTGGCGGGTGGTTTGCTCCCGAGCGCGAAGTGACACTGTTCATCTTGGCGAGCAATTTTGAGGCGCACAGGTGATGTGATCCGAGGCAAAATCCGATCTTTCCAAGGGTGTTCCCATTACGCACGGTCACGAGCCGATCGGCCCAGTCGGCGGGAAGAATAGCGGTCTTCGAACCCACTCCTTGAACGCAGAAGCCGAACGTGTCATTGAATAGGAGTTCGTTCCATTCGTCTCGCCAACCGGCACTGTCGTGGTACGGCCAGCGTGCGAGCATTGTTCGTGCCTTCGCGATCACACGTCAGCGTCTGAAACCAGAGCCTCAACCGCTGCATGAGCAAAGGCCACCTCGACACGGTCTTCCCGGAAATCTCTGAGCCAATGACATTGGCTGTTGCCCGCTCAGTGTTGCTTTGAGTCTACCTTGAACGTGGCGATAGGTTCATCATAAAGTGTAGATGGGTGCTCCGATGCGTCCGGCAACGCAGTTTCGCTCAAAGATGAACCGAATCGAGGAATGAATGTTCAGAAAATATGTACTTGCGGTCCTTTCCACAGTTGCTCTCACGACGAGTCTGCTGGTCGCGCCACCGGCCACCGCCCTTGAGGCGAGCCCCGATGACACTGCGACAGCCACCGTTCAGGCCGAGTACGAGGGTCTGGAACCTGAAGAGATCGTTGAAAAGGGCCTCGCCAAGGAGGGCCTCGGTGTAGAGCGCGTGGAGGTTGATGCGGACGGAGTTGAGATAGCAGTTGAGGCAGCTATCGTGATGGGCGGCGCGATTGCTCTTGAGGCTGCGAAGGCAGTTGCACACATCATCGCAGACTACAACAGACGTTCCAGCAGTCAGAGGCACGACTACTACCCCGCCATCCGCTCGGGCAGCAAGGTCCTCATCAGCACCAATGGGCTGAGCTCTGCGCAGGCACAGAATCGCGATCGTGCCGGGCAAGATGTCTGGACCATCTCACAACACAGAGCATAAGGTACTGGCAAGGATGCTCAATCCGTCTGGCAAGCCCATCGGGGAGGAGAAGCACAACGCTGGCTATTTGTGGCACTTCCGCCCGGCCTATTACCGTCCGCACATGCACAGCTTTTACGGCGGCCCGGAGTGAGTGGCCATTCTGTTCAAGGTTCAGGGTGCGGACGGTGGCGTTTGGTGTCCGTCCGCACCTACCCAGAAGCACGATTGGAGAGGTGAATGGGCAGCTATGATGCCCTCCTGAGCGAGGCGCGGGAACATTTTGGTGTCGAGCCCGCAGTAACCCTCACCGATGTGGTTGGTCTGCTTCGGTCGCTCGGAGCTGTGCCGTTCGATTTCAATGGTTATCGCGATGATCTCCTCGACGAGTTTGTTGATCGGGATTTCGTCGTTGGTGCCTACACTCTGGCGGATCCGTCACTTCTGCGTCGGCGAGCTACGGTCGAGGAGATCGAGCACTTCACCGCCGATCCGGATGAGGAGTTTGACCCGCTGGAGTACGGCGTCGAGCAGGCGGAACGGACACTGCTGTTCCGTGAGATCGAGATACTCGCCAGGCTGATCATCATCCTTGAGCACGATCGGGAGTCGGCAGAATTGGTCGGGAACTTCCGCGTGTACGGTGCTGGTCAGTGGCTGCGCGAGACGTTGTGGGCGGCCTCGGGCATCGTCCCGCGCGACCCGGGCGCGCCCTCCGAGGAATCCGAGTTGTTCGGGTGTGCCTTCGCTCATGTTGGGCGCAGCCGCTTCGAGGCCGCACCGCTACTGTGGCGGCTCTGAGAACCCCTGTGTCCCCGTCGCACGACGAGAGCGATCAGCCCGTGGGTGGCGGGTACCTGTGGCGGGCGGCGTGGGTGGTCGCCAAGGCTTCTGCAGGCGGCACTGGCTGGGCCATTGCGGCCTTCCCCGCCATAATGTTCACCTTTGCGGTTCAGGGTGCTCGGGAAGTGCATCTGTCATCGGCTCGCACAGGGGTCTTCATGCTCACTCCGTATCGACCGTGGCGGAGCGTGATGCGTCTGTTCGGTCTATCCGCGGCACTGCTCGTTCCCGCTGTTGCTGCCATGGTCTGCCTGAAAATCTGGCCGGTGCTTTCGGTCGCGTTGTTGACGCTGGCGATCGCTGGCCTGACGTTTGCCATGCTGATGACTGTCCCGCTGAGCGGGCTCAGCATCCTGCTTCGAATCGGGGTGCCATCGTCTCCTATCGGAGCTGAGACCCCTCGCGGACCGCGAGTAGTCCTTTCCGCGCTTGCCCAGCTCCCCGACTCGGGTGGTTCAGTCGTTTTTGAGGTAAGGTCCGCGGTTCGGGACCTTCCACGCGGCACGGTTGTGGTCGCAGTGGCACAAACGGAGGAGTTGGCACGCAGCTACACGCGGCTGGGTTTCTCACGCGGAAAAGGGAAGCGCGTCTTCCTCATCATCGATCCGTCGCCTACTGATCGCCCGGCGGTGGGCGCTGTGGAACATGTTCAGTAGCACGGTCAATCGCGCCCGAGATAAGCTCCCTCACGATGGTGCGACTCACCGCCGCCGTTGCGAACGACGCGCCCGACTCGTGCCTGCGACTGCCGTCGGGCAGCAGGACCGGAATGTTGACGCCGAGTGCTACCGCATCAGTGCTTGTTCGGGCGGCGGTAGTCGCGTAGTTTCCACCGGAGTCGATCGCCGACACGGAGAGGGCGCTCTCAAACCGAGCCGGGTAGTCGGGGCTCAAGAACCTGACGTTCCCTGCTGAAGCCACGATGAGGATGCCAGCATCGTGTGCGCGCCGGACAGTTGCTTCCAGTCGGCTGTTCGGTCGGCGCACACCCATGCTGATCGAGATCAGGTCCGCCCGCGCATCGACCGCGGTCTCAATCGCATCGGCCAGGTCCGTGGCAGTAGCACCGTCACCGACGTCGAGGCTGAGAACGCGCACTCGATCAGCGGGAATTTGATCCGATCCTTCATTGACGCCGAGCAACACTGACAACACCATAGTTCCGTGATTGCTGGACGGGGCGCTTTCGGCCTGCTCAATTGTGTAGCCCGAGAACTCCGCGAGACCCGTGTTAACACCCGTGTCGATCAAGGCGACCAGCGTGTCATCATCGCCAAGCGACACGGCGCACGCAGGCGAGAGAGCAGCAGCCACGAGAATAAGTGCGAGTCGCGGGGCCCGTCTCGACCGACCGGGTTTTCTCGAAGCGTTGGCCGAGACTCTCGACATCGACCTCAACGTCGCAGAGTGAAAAAATGAAGGATGAACCATGTCTGATAGCTTCGCAGATCCCGTGCACCGGGGTTCCAGCACCGGTGCGGGTGCGCGCCACCGCTTGCGCGTGAGTGTGCGATTCGGGATGTCTCGTCTGAAATCCGTGCGGTGCGCGCCACCGCTTGCGCGGGAGTGTGGGAGGTCCGTCGTTGCACGACATCGATACGGGTGCACGCCACGCTCAGCCCGTCGAGGGGCGGAATGAGCGAAGCCGCAGGCTGTTCGTCACAACAAACACCGAGGAAAACGCCATTGCCGCGCCCGCGAGGAGTGGGCTCAGTAGTCCGAAGGCCGCGAGCGGGATAGCCGCCACATTGTAGGCACACGCCCAGAACAAGTTTCCCCTCATCGTTGCGAGGGTTCGACGGGACAGTCGGATCGCATCGACCGCCAACCGCAGGTCACCGCCGACGATTGTGAGATCACTCGCTTCGATCGTGGCATCGCTGCCGGTGCTCATCGCTAATCCCAGATCAGACTGTGCGAGCGCGGCAGCGTCGTTGACTCCGTCCCCCACCATGGCGACCACCCGTCCCTCAGACTGCAGTTGTCGCACAGCCTCAACTTTGTCGGCGGGGAGCACCTCGGCCATGACCTCGTCGGACGGTATGCCCACCTGTGCAGCGACAGCGAGTGCAGCGCCGCGGTTGTCGCCGGTGAGCAGAATGGTTCGCAGTCCAAGTTCACGGAACTGCCGAAGTGCCGCGACCGAGGTGGGTTTCACCGCATCCGACACAGTGAGCGCGCCGCGCACCGCGGCATCCCACACCACGATGATGACGGTGCGACCAGCATCCTCGGCCTCAATGATGGTGTGCGCTATCTCGGTGGGGATTGTGAGTCCCGCGTTCGCTGCGATTCGGGGGCTGCCGACCGTGACATCCCGTGCGCCATCCGTTCCCTCAACGGTGCCCTGCACACCGAGGCCCTCGTGATGGCGAACCCCACGGACGGTGGGGAATTCACGGTTGAGGGTGCGGTCAGAGCAGAACTCACGATCGGCTCCACCACGGTGCCCGTGATCGAGGCCCCGGGCACTGTTGCGCGCGGCCTCGACAATTGCGCGGGCGACAGGATGCTCCGAGGCATCCTCGAGCGCGCCCGCAAGCTGTAGCACGGTGTCAACATTTTCGCCCGGGGCCGCAACCACACTCTGTAGGCTCATGTGACCGGTGGTCACGGTCCCGGTCTTGTCCAGGACGATCGTGTCCACGTTCTTCGCAGATTCCAACACCTCCGGGCCCGTGATGAGGATGCCGAACTGTGCCCCCCGCCCGGTACCGACCATGAGTGCGGTCGGTGTCGCCAGCCCGAGCGCACACGGGCACGCGATGATGAGCACCGCGACCGCGGCGGTGGAGGCGGCGGACAGATTCCCGGTGGCCAGCAGCCACACCACGAAAGTCACGACGGCAACACCCATCACAGCGGGGACAAAAACACCGGAGACTCGATCCACAAACCGCTGTACGGTGGTCTTCCCGGCCTGTGCCTGTTCAACCAGTCGTGTGATGTGCACGAGGTGTGTGTCGTTACCGACGCGGGTTGCCCGCACGACGAGCCTTCCGCCGCGGTTGATGGTCGCGCCAACAACGGCATCACCGGGGGCCACCTCGACGGGAGCCGGTTCACCGGTGAGCAGCGACGTGTCCACCGCGGATGTTCCTGTCACGACAACTCCATCGGTCGCAATTTTCTCGCCGGGACGGACAACAAAATGCATACCAACCGGGAGCTGGGTGACGGGAATCCGCTCTTCACGCATCCCGTGCGCACCATCGGTCAGCACCGCGACATCCTTGGCACCAAGATTCATGAGGGCCCGCAGGGCCGCCCCGGCTTGACGTGTGGCACGAGACTCCAGGTATCGCCCAACCAGGACAAAGGTCGTGACCCCGGCGGCAACCTCCAGGTAGAGGTTGCCGGAGCCGTCGGCGTGCGGACCGAGGAGGACAAACATATCGTGCATACCCGGCAGTCCCGCCGTGCCGAAGAAGAGGGCATAGATTGACCAACCCAGGGCTGTGAGCGTGCCGAGCGAGACGAGGGTGTCCATTGTTGTGGTTCGGCGCAGGAGGTTCAGCCACGCCGTGCGATGGAACTGGTAGCCACCCCAGGCAACAGTCGGAACGGTGAGTGCGAGGGCGAACCACTGCCAGTTTGTGAACTGCAGCGCGGGAATCATCGAGAGCGCTACAACCGGGATGGACAGTGCCACACACCCCCCGAGTCGGAATCGGAGTGTGTGTGGCGCGAGTCCGGTGGGCGCAGTATCGTCGGCCGGAGATGCATCTTCTTTAGAGTCACGAGAGTCACGGATGGCTCGGGGCAGCGTTGCCCCGTAGCCAATCTCCGCCACGGCGGCGATAATATCGTCAACAGTGATCGTGTCTGGGTACGACACTGTTGCCCTCTCGGTTGCCAGGTTGACGGTTGCGCTGACGCCCGCAAGCTTATTGAGCATCCGCTCGATTCGGGTGGCGCACGAGGCGCAGTGCATCCCCTCGATGTGGAACGTGTCGGTGATGAGCGTCATCGTGTTGTCCTTCGCGAGTGCTGTCGGGGTGCTGCACCGGTTCGCGAGTGGTGTCGCGTTCTGCAGTGGCTACGGGTTTACAGTCCACCCTGGTTAACGGCAGCACCCCGTGCGAACATTCCCACCGGTTCGAACGGGAGCACTGTCTGCATCAGGCTCGGCCGGTTTGCGCACGAGGAACGAGCCGATGATCGCGGCGAGCGAGATGATCGCACCGACGGTAAAGGCGGCACGGATGCCTCCGGCTTCCGCCGCGAGCACGGTACTTCCGGTCTTCACGATCTCGGCCGACCGTGCGGTGACCACGGCGATGAACAGCGCTGTTCCCGCTGCCCCTGCCAGCTGGTCCAATGCTCCTACGATGGCGGAACCGTGTGAGTAGAGGCGCGGTTCCACAGAGCCGAGTGCTGACGTGAACAGGGGAGTGAGTATGAGCGCAAGCCCGAGCGACAGGATGAGGTGAGCCACGAGGATCAACCACGGCGATGTGTTCTCGGTGAGGGTCGCGAAGTACCACAGGGCAGCGGACACCACGATTGAGCCCGGGAGAAGCAGTCGCCTGGGGCCGAACTGGTCGAACAGTCGGCCAACGATTGGACTGAGTAAACCCATTGCCAATCCACCCGGCAGGGTCAACAGCCCCGAATCAAGAGCGCTGAGGCCGAGCACGTTTTGGATATAGATCGGCAGCAGAATGACGGTGCCAAAGAGAGCCACCATCATGAGCACCATGAGACCAACCGAGAGAGAAAAGTTTCGCGAGCGAAAGGTGCGCAGATCAAGAAGTGCGCGGTCGTGCCGCTGCAATCGAATCTGACGCAACACAAATATCAGAATGCTGATCACACCAATCGTGAGCGACACGATCATCGGAGTTCTGTCGCCAGAGCTGTCGCCGACGGACTCACCGATGAGACTCAAGCCGTATACGAGTCCACCGAATCCCAGTGCTGAGAGCACAACCGACAGCGGGTCGAGTGGAGTTGATCGGGTTTCACTGACGTTCGCGACCCACTTCATTCCGGCCAGAAGCATGATGATCGCGATGGGAAACACGAGCCAAAACATGAACCGCCAAGACAACTGAGTGAGGATGAGCCCACCGAGGGTGGGGCCGATTGCCGGGGCAACCGATATCACAATGGAGACGCGACCCATCATCTGCCCGCGGTGGGCCGGAGCCACGAGAGTCATGATCGTCATCATCATGAGCGGCATCATGATTGCCGTGCCGCTCGCTTGAACGATTCGTGCGGTGAGCAACACCTCAAAGCCGGGGGCGAGCGCGGCGAGCAGAGTGCCGACCGAGAAGAGCGACATCGCGAGAATAAATACCGGACGGGTCGGTAGTCGCTGCAGCAGGAATCCGGTGACGGGGATAATAACCGCCATCGTCAACATGAAAGCGGCGGTGAGCCACTGCGCAGCCGACAGGTCAATGTGGAGGTCAGTGACCAGGCGCGGGATAGCAACACTCATGATGGTTTCGTTGAGAAACACGACAAAGGTTGCAAGGATGAGTAACCAGATGACGCGATTATTGCGGCCACTGTGGTCCTGCTGGTGGGCGCGGACAGCGGCATCTTCAGCCGCTGCCGTGGCCGGATTGGTCGCGGTGAAGGTGCCCGGATCATTCGCAACGGTGGGATCCAGCTTGGGAATATCGGATGTCCGATCCGCCGGTGTCGGGTCTGCCGCGGAGTTTTTATCGTGGTCACACGAGGGGGATCGGGGCACGGGCGTCGTCCAATCAATCAGAGTTGTGGGGGCGTTGACCGGGGAGTCGCCGGTTTTTCCCGTAACGTGGGCCTGCGGCGGCATCCCAGCATAGCGGCACGTGGTGTATATCGAGTCCCGCCCGTGTTCAAGGTAGAAGCACAACACTGTAGTGGTGGGGATGATTCTATGCGTTATAGATACGCTTTTTGTTCGTCCATGTCGGATTCTTGCGAATCGTACAGACCCGCTCCGATCAGAGCTTAATAACGATGATGTCGTAGGAAAGAGGGACTGTGTGGTCTGATATTTTGGCGAGTATTTTCTGCGGGCTGGATATGGTGAGAGAGGAAATCCACGTCCTCTGCCACTCCTCTGCTGTGCGCCGGTCTATCACAACATAATCGGCGTTGATGACCTGCCCGGTGCTGTCTGTGAACTTCTTCTCTAGGCTGGTGCTGTCTTTGAGCCCCTTTTCTAGGATAAAGAGCCGTGTCCGATCGACGAGGTAAGCGGCGATGGTATCTGAAGCGATAACACGTGAGTCACGGGGAATAAGAGTAAGAGATTCGGCAACGGTCTTGTAGTCTTCACTGGGAGCCGCAAGTGTTTTTACAAGTAAGCCAGCGGGGGCAAGAAAGACTGTGATTGCAACAGTTACGATCGTGCTGGTGATAACGGCAAAAGCCACTACCTGTTGCTGAGTAATGGCCGTCGGGCGATAATCAATTTTCACCGCAGGAGGGATTTTATCTGACTGTGGTTTACGCTTGTAACGCAGCACACCATTTACGAAAGCGATGGCAATAATCACCGCAATGGTGCCGTTGTACTGCAGGTCGCCGTTCAAATAGGTCGGGTTTGGGGATGTTAATCGGGATAGCACATTTGGTAGAACGCCAAGGATGAGTGGGGACCGGAGACCCACGCCGAGGGTGCCTACAAAGAGGACAACAAAAAGCATTGGGGTGGCTCCGCTGGTCACGCTGGTCACGATATTGTGAAACGCGTCGACAATGGGGTTGACTCCACCCGCGGCGCTGGCTTCCCAATAGGTGTATCGACCGTAGAACCCGATCAGAGGAATGATCACCCAGACGATCAGCGCGAAGCTGCCCACCGCGTAGGCGGCCAGGATGCTTGCCAGTTTCCATTGGCGGCGGGCCAGCAGCACCAAGACCAGGCCGAGCAGGAGGAATACCGAGTCTTCCTTGACGAGCATGAGCGGCAGCGACCAGAGCACGGCGCGGCCGTTGCGATTGTCGAGCAGCGCGCAGTAGGCTGCGGCAAGCAGTGGTAGTGCGAAAGCCACTTCGTGGAAATCAAACAGGGCTAAGCCCTGGATGCCCCAGGAAGCAGCGAAAATCAATCCCACCAGCATTCCGAGTACTGGCCCGAGTTGTCGGACGGCGGTGTGGGTGATGATGAATGTCGCCACCGCGATCAGGAGTGCCTGCACCAGCAGCAACACCCACGCGTGCGGGACCAGTGCATACACCGGACCGAGCAGTGCGATCACGGGCGAAAAATGGTCACCCAGCAGGTTGAACGGCGAGACACTCTTAATCGTTGACCACGGTGCTTGCCATTCGGAGTACTGTTTGGCCGCCTGGGTGAAGATGGCCAGGTCGATTCCGGCCCACATCCGGTCAAAGCGCGCCCACGAGAGGAGCCCGTACCCGACCCCGGCGATGATGGCTGGTAAACAACTGGGCAGATAAACCGTCAGGAGAGATGTCCGTCTGCCCACTCGCCGCCATTTCCGCGATCGTATAATTTCAGGTAACACGAGCCCTGGTAGGCGACACGGAAAACATACGAATACGTGTTACTTTGAGTGGCAGTGAAAGCTCCGTCATCTCCATACCAGGTGCCGTTGTTACAATATAAAGTGAAGTCAGCGGTCACTGGGTTACCGCTACTTTTGTAGTACTGTGCACGATACCCACGAGAGTCGATATTCATGCAAAGGTTCCGACTAACCTGCCGGCCGCTGGACTCTTGAGTTTGTGTATCCCGGTTGGGATTCACGCCCTGTTCGGGCACGATAAGCGTATTTGACACCTAGGTTGTTGGTCAATGCCTTGATGTGATTCCCAGCAAATTCTAAGAAAGCGCTCAGCAGTAGGCGGACTAGTTGTTGTTCCCTCGGAAGTTCTGATGTCTGGCTGTAATGCCCGTCTGGCCGTTCATGCTAGGCGGTTGGTCATTGAGTGAACTCGGTTGGGGTGGTCACAGGCCAATATCGCGGAATCAATGGGCGTGTCTTGGTAGTGTGTGCAATGCTAGATTACCCGGTACCGAACCGAGGGCGAAGCCGGGTTGGAGGATCGTTCTTCCCGACCCTTGTCCATGCCAACCAAGACTTCCGAAAATGCAGAGGCTGCGGTACTGGCACTGCGACAGGACCGAGCGGCTTTGGTCGGGATGAGGTCGCGGTGCGGTTTGGGATGGTCCCGCGGACTGTGTCACGGATTCTGACCGGCCATAGGATGCCACGGTTGTGTGAGTTAGACCCGATGACCGGGCAACTACTGCGGGCTTCGGAGAAGACCACGATCCGTTACGAACGAGACCGCCCCGGTGGGTTGGTGCATGTGGATGTGAAGAAGCTCGGTCGTATCCCGGACGGGGGCAGGTGGCGAGCACACGACCGGGCCGGAACGCAGAACGCAGATATTCATCAAACCACGAGGCTGTGGTACTCGCATCACGGTAGGCTCGGCGGCCCTGGTCGTGATGAGGTTGCGGCTAACGCGACTGCCCCGGCGAACTGGTGCGTATAGACGTGAAAAACTCGGCCGTGCCTCAATACGGACGTGAACCGTCATGCATCGTGTGCACTGCTAACATCGGATGTACAACCACATATTTGGGCCCACAACGCAGCGCGGGAGAGTCGGTTGAGCCGACACCGAAGGAGCAAGCCTCCCCGCCAAACTCTCAGGTATCCTTACCGTGCTGACGAGGCCGCTCTGAAAAGTGGATGCCCCGGTGCCGTGCAGGCCGGGACATCCCGCCCACGGTGAAAACGCGCTACCGCGCGTGAAACTCTCAGGCTCATGACAGAGGGGGAGTTCTCACGCGGCAGTCGAGCCGTGCGATCCGCGGCGACACGCGCGACCAGGGGTGATGTCGCCAGCAATGTCTGGAGAACTCATGGAGCCGAACAACCCCGTGGAGCCAAACAGCTCCACGGAACCGCCAACTAACGGACGTGTCAGTCCGCTCGATGAGGTACACCGTGCCGCGGGTGCGAGCTTTACCGACTTCGCGGGCTGGCGCATGCCGGTGCGCTACTCGAGCGACCTCGTGGAGCACCACGCCGTTCGCACGGCAGCGGGAATATTTGACCTGTCACACATGGGTGAGCTTGTTGTGGAGGGACCGGAGGCCGCGGCAACCCTTGACGGGGCGCTCGCGGGCCTGCTGTCGGCCCTCGAGATTGGTCAGGCCAAGTACTCGTTGATTCTCGACCCCCGCGGCGGGATCATCGATGACCTCGTTGTCTATCGCACCGGCCCTGATCGCTTCCTCATTATTGCAAACGCGTCGAACGTCGGCACCGTCGAGTCCGAACTGCGCGCACGGGCGGGTGGTTCCGCGGTCACCATCACCAATGAGAGCGACCGCACAGCGCTTATTGCCGTACAAGGACCGCTCACGCTCAGCATTGTGTGTGAGACAGCCGGGTTCAGCATCGCGGGCGCAGACACGAGAGCCGCTCTCAAGGCACTCAAGTACTATCGTTGCATTGCCGGTACCTTTCGGGGCGAACCGATTCTTATCGCACGCACCGGATACACCGGCGAAGACGGCTTCGAGCTCTACACCGCAGCCGAATCCGCACCGGCACTGTGGAGGGCACTCATTGAGGTGGGCGCACCGCGCGGACTCGTTCCCGCCGGGCTCGCGAGCCGCGATACCCTGCGGTTGGAAGCTGGGATGCCGCTCTACGGGCACGAGCTGTCCCGCGACATCCTGCCGGTGCAGGCTGGTCTCGGTCGGGTCGTTGCCCTCAATAAGGAGTCGTTTATTGGCAAAGACGCCATCGCGAAGGGGCCTGCAACCGATGCCCCGGTTCTGGTCGGACTCCGTGGTGAAGGCCGCCGCGCGGCCCGCGCCACTTACTCGGTCTACGCCAGCACCTCTCCGGATGCCCCGCCGATCGGTGTGATCACGAGCGGGGCTCTCTCGCCGACCCTGGGATACCCCATCGCCATGGCCTACCTCAACCCGGCATACAGCGCGCCCGGCACTGAGGTGCACGTTGATATTCGTGGTACACGACTTGTGGCATCCGTTGTGCCCCTCCCGTTCTATCGCCGTTCGAGTTGAACCAGATGCCTGCACGTCGATATCCGGCCGATTCGCCAGACCCAGACTCCGAACTAGATTCCAAACCAGAACCAGACCCAGACTCCGACCCAGATTCCACACCAGAACCAAACCCCGCACCCGCACCCGCACCCGCCAGCCTGAGGAGCATCCCATGACCGACCCGACCACCCTCCGCTACACCGAGGCACACGAATGGGTGCTTGTTGACGGCGACACCGTCACGATCGGTATTACCGACTACGCTGCCGAGAAGCTCGGGGATGTCGTCTACGTCGACCTTCCCGCGACCGGCACGACGATCACCGAAGGACATGTCGTGGGCGAGATCGAGTCGACGAAGTCCGTCGGTGAACTTTTTGCTCCTGTCAGCGGTGAGGTCGTCGAGACTAACCAGGCGGTCGTGGACTCACCCGAGCTTGTGAACAGTGATCCGTTCGGTGCGGGATGGCTCATCAGGGTCCGAACCAGTTCCATCGGAGAGCTACTGACCTACGACGAGTACCGCACACACACCGAGTAGGAGTGCACCTCGGGTCGCTCTGGCCTACTCAGCACCCTGGGTGTTCCCCCCGCCCCACCCCGTACCCGTGCACTCGCACCGCGCAGACGATCACTAAAGGACGAGCATGTCAAACACCCCCGCCCCCGCCGACAAGCTTCCGGAGCACACGGCTTCGGCCGAGGCATCCGTGAATCTTGATGGATTCGCGCGCCGACACATTGGCACCTCGCGCGCTGACCAGGACACCATGCTCGCGGCGGTGGGACACCGATCGCTCGATGCCCTCATGTCTGCTGCGGTGCCGACAGCCATCAGAATGGCGGAGATTGTCGAATCGGTCATCCCTCCCGCCGCGACCGAACAGGACGCCCTCGCCGAGCTCGCCGAGCTCGCAACACACAACGCGGTGCACACCTCCATGATTGGCCTCGGCTATTACGGCACGATCACCCCGGCTGTTATTCAGCGGAACGTGCTTGAGAACCCGAGCTGGTACACCGCCTACACGCCCTATCAGCCAGAGATCTCGCAGGGTCGACTCGAGGCGATGCTCAACTTTCAGACCATGATCGCCGACCTGACGGGCTTAGCAACTGCGAACGCGTCCATGCTCGACGAGGGCAGCGCTGTTGTTGAAGGGATGCTTCTTGCGCGACGCGCTTCACGATCGAAGTCCAACAGGTTTCTCGTCGACGCTGACGCACTGCCCCAAACCCTCGCCCTGCTCGCGGCACGGGCAACAGCGGTGGGCATCGAACTGGTGGAATTTCCACTCGGTCCGAACACCGATACTGCGGCGGTGGGAGAGCACTTCGGGGTGTTTGTGCAGTACCCCGGAGCATCCGGCCAACTCTGGAACCCGAGTAGCGTCATTGCGGCATCACAAGCGC
>Ga0081606_1000492_pt1 | contig 16420 bp, 12 predicted proteins | sample EareggfetidaYelm_FD_71127 | JGI IMG/M metagenome (GOLD analysis project Ga0081606, IMG submission 71127) | Earthworm egg capsule microbial community from the University of Washington, USA - E. fetida Yelm (SPADES assembly) (version 2) | ecosystem: Host-associated > Annelida > Reproductive system... | reverse complement strand
CCCAATATCGCGGCATCCGCGTCTGCGTCCTCTCGGGTGTTCACGCCCCAGCGAACGACCACGCCGTCTCGTCCTTACACAGCGATCAAATCGCGTCTCTCAATCAGCGGTCGAGCCGTTGCAAGACACAGCGCGGCCAATCCTTTCAAGCCGTCAAAACGGCAACCACACGAAAGCCATACCCAGTACCTCCGGGGCAGTCAGAAGCCCACGACACTCCCGAAACCACACACCAACACAGTAAGGAACACCGTGACACCACGAACTCTCCATGTCTCTGCCGACACTGGTTCAGACACCGGCGACGGCGCCGAATCCGCGCCCTTTCGCACCATCTCCGCTGCAGCTGCCGTCGCCATGCCCGGTGACACCGTGCTTGTCGCCCGCGGCACCTACCGCGAACAGGTGTCGCCTCCACGCAGCGGCACCGCGGAGCATCCCATCACCTTTCTGGCGGAGTTACCCGCGCAGACCGTTATCACCGGGTCAGACATTGCAAGCGACTGGGAGCAGGTCAACGGCAATGTTTGGCGATACCAGATCAATAACTCGCGGTTCGGCACATTCAATCCCTACGCCGACATCATTCGCGGTGACTGGTTTGACCCGCTCGGTCGGGTGCACCACACCGGCTGTGTCTACCACAACGGCGAGTGGTTAGTCGAAGCAACCCAACTGGATGAGCTCAACACCGTGTCGCACCCCGATGGACTGTGGTACGCAACAGTCGAAGGCGACGCCGACAATATCTTGAGCCTCGGTGAAATTCGACCGGTCGGTGGAACCCCCGTGCCCGCCGAAAGCGTCTCGTTTCGCTACGGTGGAAGCCTCGCAAAAACCGATGTTGGCTCTTATTCAACGGGCTTCAAAGTCGGTGACTGGCTGCGATTCGAGGGGGTCGATGTCGGTGCGCAGTGCCAGGCACTTGACATTGATGTGGCCACAGACATTGGTGGCGGCGGTCGAATCGAATTTCGCGAAGACACTCGCGACGGACGAATACTCGGAGTGTGTGATATTGAACAGGGGAATTCCCTCGGTGTGTGGCGCCGTGTCACAGTGCCGATTTTACCGGTGTCTGGAAAAGTCACCCTCGTGGTTCGATTTACCACCGTCGAGTATGAATCAGGAACCACGAAAATTTATGCACAATTTCCCGATACTGACCCCACGACCGAAGACGTGGAAATAAACGTGCGTCAGACCGTATTTTACCCTGAAAAAAACTTCATTAACTACATTCATGTCAGCGGTTTTACTCTCCGGAATGCCGCAACCAATTGGGCACCTCCTTCGTCCGAGCAAACCGCGATCATTGGCACCAACTGGAGCCGGGGTTGGGTTATCGAGAACAACGTCATTCACCACTCCAAGTGTAGTGGCCTCTCACTGGGCAAGTACGGTGATGGGAGCGATAATACCAACGATGCGGGTGCCGCTGACCCCTATACTCAATGTGTACAAAACGCACTCATAAATGGCTGGAATAAGGCAACAATTGGCTCGCACACAGTGCGAAATAATGTCATTCATGACTGCGAACAAACCGGCATAGTCGGTAGCATGGGATGCGCCTTCAGCACCGTTACCGGAAACAATATCTACAACATTGACAGCCGTCGGTTATTCTCCGGTGCCGAACAGGCTGGAATTAAGCTCCACGGTGCCATCGATGCACTCATAATGGACAATCATATTTACCGCAGTGGCCTCTTTGGTTTATGGCTCGACTGGATGTGCCAGGGTGCCCAGGTCAGTGGTAATCTCTTCCACGATAATGACTTTGAAGCCGACCTCTTTCTGGAAATGCAACACGGCCCACTACTGGTCGCAAACAATATTCTGTTGTCAACCCGGGCAATTGCCCTTAACTCTAAAGGGGTGGCTTTTGCTCACAACCTCTTTGCGGGCCAGATACGGAACTGTGTGACCGATCTCCGCCGGACTCCCTACCACCCGGCTCACACCACCGAGATTGCGGGACTGGCCGATTCCACCGCTGGCGACCATCGCTTCTACAACAATGTCTTCGGTGCCCACCAGCCCGACACCACCGGATTACTCGACCCGGATGCGCCGTGGGACATCACGCTCGACGGTGTTGGATTGGCGTGCTTCGCACACGGGAACCTGTTTGCCCACGGTGTGCACCCGTCACACTTTGATGAGTCACCCGTAACCGGTGCTGACATCCAGCCGTTATTGACCCAGCAACCGGATGGCTGGTACCTCACGGTTGGTATTCTTCCCACACATTCGGTCGCCCGCCGACTCGTCACGAGCGAACTGCTTGGCGTCGCCGTGGTGCCCGGCGTGCGGTACGAGAACGCGGACGGCTCGGACTTGAACGTTGACACCGACTACTTCAGTTCTCCTCGGGGAACCAATCCGGCACCGGGACCGTTCGAGCACACCGTGACCGAACCGGTCAGAGTGTGGCCGAAAGCAACTGGAGGATCGTGATTGGTTGTTCGCGCCACCCTCGACAGCACGGGACTCCGCACACCCGCGAGGGTAGGGACGTGTGTTCAGTCGCGCCATCCTCGACAGCACGGACCCCTGACCCGGTGTGACACTCACTGGTACAGACACTCGAGTGACCCCCTGTTCCCAACAGAATTCCGCAAAAGCATTGCATCTGAGCGATTCGTTCACTATAGTGAGCAAACCGTTCACTATATCGGCACAGGCTGTTCACTGTTCGACCACAAGCTGTTCACCATATGGACGATGGAGGTAGCGTGAGCGAAACCACGACGTTGGGCGAGAAGATCGCCAGGTTTCGCGCACTCCGAGGCCTCAGCCTGCGCGCCACCGCAGCATCAGCCGGTGTCAGCTCCAGTTTTCTCAGCCAGGTTGAAAACGACCTCGCCAACCCGAGTGTCGCCTCTCTCCGCAGAATCGCCGCAGCACTCGGGGTCTCACCCGCCGTGTTGCTTGAGTCTAAAACCGGTCACACCCGCGGCGTATTGCGTGCGGTAGACCGAGCGCAACATCCGCTCGCGGGGGCTGTGAAATACGTCATCTCCGAACCGCCACTGCGCAATCTTGAAATTTATTCGGGAACCTTCGAACCCAACGGCAGCACGGGGGATGTCCCGTATGCACACGGAGACTCGCAGGAGTTTCTCATTGTGGTTTCTGGGACTATCACGCTCCGACTCGGAGACGAAGATTACGTGATGCACAGGAACGATTCGATCGAATACCTCAGCTCGACACCACACCGAATCCGAAACGAATCTGAAGCACCGGCCGAGGTGCTGTGGATCACGAGTCCTCCCACGGAGAGAATAACCACAAGAACCACCACCCGTACACGAGAGCAGATGCAGGAGACATAATGGCGAAAAATCTAGTTAAGTGGCCGGTACTCGGTGTTGCCTTGGCCTGGGGCTTGACCTCGTGCCAAGCGTCCGCGTCGGCCCCCGAGATTGATCTGGGGTCGGGGCCTGCCAAAGTCGGCACCATTAAAGCGAACTCGCTCAAGGGTGTCACGCTAACCCTCACCTCCTGGGGAGGGGTGTTTCAAGACGGGCAAGTGAAGGCTGCGTCTGACCCCTTTGCCGCCGAATCCGGTGCGACAATGCTCCAGGATGGCCCGACAGAGTATTCCAAGGTCAAAGCACAGGTCGAAGGCAAGAATGTTACGTGGGATATCGTTGATACTGACGTGATCTGGGCCAGTAAACAGTGCGGCCCAGATGGGCTGTTTATGGACCTCGACATGACCATCGTGGACACCTCACACGCACCCGCCAATCTGGTCGGAAAGTGCTATATACCGGCGATGCAGTATGGCTACGTTGTTGTGTACAACACCACGAAGTACCCGACACCGCCAACGGGGTGGGTGGATTTCTTCGATACAACAAAATTCCCGGGTAAGCGAGCCATCGCAGGGTTCGAAGACATCGCACCCGGAGTATTCGAGGGAGCACTGCTTGCCGATGGAGTGAGCCCCGACAAGCTGTATCCACTCGATGTTGACCGCGCATACAAAAAAATCAACCCCCTCCGAAGCAGTCTCATCTACTGGAAAACCGGTGCTGAATCAGAGCAAATGTTAGAGTCTGGCGAGGCTGATATGGCTTTGGTGTGGTCAGGACGCGCTTATGCGGCAGCAAAGAACGGCGCGAAGATTAAACCCGTGTGGAACCAGGCTCTCATTATCGCGGATGCGCTGGGAGTGCCGAAAAACGCCAAAAATCCCAAAGCGGCTTTCGCCTACCTCAACTACTACCTTGGCGCGACGCAGCAGGCCAAGCTTTCAGAGCTCACGTCATATTCTCCGGTACACGACGAAGCTAAGCCACAACTGGATGCTGTTGCTAAACAGTATCTCACCACGGATCCACAGATCCGCAAGCAGATGATCCCTTCCAACTCTGAGTGGTGGTCAAAGAACTACGACACCGAGTTGGTTCGCTGGCTCGATTGGCTCAAGGGCTAAATCATGTCACTGGCGTCGGAAGGGGCACGAAGACGCACCTGGTCCACCGTGCGACCACTCCTGCTGCTGCTCCCGGCATACGCGCTCCTTATCGGCGTATTCGCCTACCCGGTACTCGACAGCATGTGGCGCAGTGTGACCGAGCCCACAGCGGGTTGGGGGAACTACGCCTGGGCACTGGGCAGTTCGGGCAATCTCGCGGTCATCGGACGTACGTTCGGTAATGCTCTATTTGCCACGATGGTGTGCGTGGTGCTTGGGTTCCCCTTTGCCTACCTTATGGTCATCTCTGCGCCTCGGACACGTGCCATCCTCATCGCGATTACCCTTGTCCCGTTCTGGACCTCGCTCATGATTCGTACCTTTGCCTGGATCGTGATCCTTCAAGATCGGGGAATTGTTAATTCACTTCTCGCTGGAATCGGACTGGGACCCCTTGAACTTCTCCGAACAAACACCGGAGTCCTCATTGGTCTGGCTCACGTGCTGATGCCCTTTATGATCCTTCCGCTCTACGCCACGATGAATTCGATTGACCTCAGGTTGATCATGGCAGCTCGTTCGCTCGGTGCCTCACCGTTCTCTGCGTTCTGGCGGATCTTCGTCCCACTGTCAGTACCGGGATTGGCTGCCGGATCTCTTTTGGTCTTCATCCAAGCCCTGGGCTTTTACATCACTCCCGCGCTGCTGGGTTCCCCCGCCGACAGCATGCTGGCCCAATCGATTTACTCGCAGGTGAATGGTCTGCTCGCGTGGGGACGGGGTGGAGCACTCGGCGTCATTTTGCTCACGGTTACCCTCGTCCTGCTGGGCGCGGTGGCACTGTTGATACGGATAGGGCACCGAAGGGATGTCTCTGTGGGGATTCCGGGACAATGAGAACAAGCCTCCCCACGAAGATCGCGCTGTGGGCGCTCGCCGTCGTCGTGTCGGCGTGGCTTGTATTCCCCAGCATCATCGTGATACCGCTGAGCTTCACCGATAAAGCGTCGCTGGTGTTCCCCCCTTCGGGCTGGTCACCGCGGTGGTACGAACGATTCTTCAGTAACCCTGCGTGGACGATGGCACTCGGGAACTCACTTCTTATTGGACTACTTGTCGCCGTGCTCGCAACAATTCTCGGCACCCTTGCGGCATTCAGTCTCCGTGCACTGCGCAATCGTTCCCTCGCGAATGCCCTGAAGCTTGGTTTGCTCGCCCCCATGATCATGCCAGGGATCATCATCGCGATCGGTCTCTATGCGCTATTTCTCAAACTCGGCTGGGTGGGAACCCTACACGGGTTTGTTTTTGCGCACACGGTACTTGCCCTTCCGTTCACCGTTATTGCGATCACCGTAGGCCTGGCAGGTTTTGATGCACAACTCGAACAAGCGGCGCTGAGCCTCGGAGCAAATCCTCTCAGCACTTTCTTTTGGGTGACACTGCCGAATGTCCTCCCCAGCATGATTTCGGGTGCGCTCTTTGCTTTTGTGACCTCGTTCGACGAGGTGTTGTTGTCGCTGTTCATTAAGAGTCCGTATCTCAATACCCTCCCGGTTCTGATGTATTCCAGCGTGACACGCAACACTGATCCAACCCTTGCCGCCGCCGCGACGCTCATCATGGTGATCACAACGGTGCTTGTCATTACCGGGCTCATTCTCTCGGGAAGGAAGAAACATGCCAGCGTCCTCTAACCGTGGTGCAGAAATCTATCTTGATGGTGTCACCAAGCGTTACCCCACGTCGCTAGCCCTTGACGACATCACCCTGCACGTGAGGGCGGGTGAGTTCCTGACGCTCCTGGGTCCGAGCGGGTCGGGCAAAACGACTCTGCTCAATCTGATCGCGGGATTTATTGAGCTTACCGCGGGATCCATCCATCTCGACGGACGAAGAATCAACGATGTCCCGGTACACAAGCGCGGACTGGGAATTGTTTTCCAACACTACGCACTCTTTCCCCACCTCACCGTCTCCGACAACATTGCTTTTCCGCTGACAAGACGAAAGATGCCAAAGGAACAGATCCGAGAACTGGTCAACGCGGAACTTGCCACCGCGGGCCTCAGCGGCTACGGCAAGCGCTTCCCTCGTGAACTCTCGGGCGGACAACAACAGCGTGTTGCACTGGCGCGTGCCCTCGTGTTTAAACCGGAAGTACTTCTCCTTGATGAACCACTCGGTGCGCTCGACAAGAATCTGCGCGAGCGGCTACAGCTGGAGATACGGCGGATCCATCGTGAAGTAGGTCGAACTTTCGTCTTTGTTACCCACGACCAAGAAGAAGCACTGACCCTCTCCGACCGAATCGCGGTCTTCAACGAGGGACGCATCGAGCAGGTGGGAACCGCACAAGAACTGTACGAACGCCCGGTTTCGCTGTTCGTGGCCGAATTCATCGGAGAATCAACCGTGGTGCCGGAAACAACGGGAGATATGGCGTGGGTTATCCGACCGGAGAAAGCCAAACTCCTCGAACCACATTCTGAAGTTCCCGGCGGATGCCTCACCGCCGACGTCATGATCCAACAGTCCGTCTATCTCGGCTCGGGATGGAAACACGAGATCGTCCTACCCGACAACACAACGGGTGTTGTGAGGAGTGACAGAATTCCTGATTCGCTTCACGGGGTAAACATTCCGGCGCAACTGACCTGGCACCCATCGGAGGTGACACGGGTCTCAGCCCCGAAACGCACATAGCCCCAGGCTAACTCCCCGACCCAGCAGGTCTTCGGCAACAATAATGAGCCCCAGTGCTGATGCAACCGCCAACTCCCCGACCCAGCAGGTCTTCGCCTCGTGCCTCAGATGCTGTCTCATCCTCATCTACGTTGGGCTCTTCTCACAGGTCTTCGTCTCGTGCCACTGATACTGTCCCCACTGTCAACGGCGGACCCCCTTGTCTGGCAGGGTGATATTAGTCGGTGTAGCCTTTGGCCTGCAGTGCGTACATGTGTGCGTAGACTCCGCCAGCGGAGACGAGTGAGCTGTGGGTTCCCTGTTCGATCAGTTCTCCGTCGCTGATCACTAGAATCTCATCCGCTGTTCGCACTGTCGAGAATCGGTGGGATATGAGGAGTTTTGTCGCGGCGGATTCCTCGGAGTTTATCTGCTCAAACACCGCCTCTTCGGCTTGGGCGTCAAGCGATGCTGTCGGTTCGTCCAAGACGATGATTGGAGCACCACGAAATAGCGCTCGTGCCAGAGCCACGCGTTGCCACTGTCCACCAGAGAGTTGCCGACCCTCGCTAAACCATTTTCCCAGTTGTGAGTCGATTCCATAGGGAAGCTCGTCAATGACATCAGCAAGCTTGGCGCGTTGCGCAGCCGATATGACTCGTTCGTTGTCTTCCATAGCTTCGAGTCGGCCGTATGCAATATTCTGCCTGAGCGATGCCTCGTACTGGATGAAATCCTGGAAGAGCACAGCTAACTGTTTGCGGTATGTGTTAAGTTCGATCTCACGGATATCAGTGTCGTTAATGAGAATGCGACCCTCAGTTGGCTCATACAGCCTGGCAAGCAACTTAACAATAGTTGACTTACCAGCACCATTTGCTCCGACTAGCGCGACAGTTTTGCCGGGATAAAACGTGGCAGAGAAACTGGATAGCGCAGGCCTCTCCTGATCCGGATAGCAGAAAGTAACGTTCTCAAACACAATAGTGGGAGGACCGTCCGAGATCACTCGGGCACCCTTATCTCCCGATTCAAGCTCCAGAACGGGATGAAGGTCGAGGAAATCAAACAAATTGCCAAGAAATAGCGTGTGCTCGAAGAGCTGTCCAAATCCGCCGATAAACATCTGCGCGGCCACGCTCACCGCCGCGATAGCACTGATGTAGGCCGCCAAGCGCCCAACATCACTGGCAGCAAGCGCATCTGAAATCGCAAAGAAGATAGCTACCGCGGTCACCACCACACCAACAAGCCCAGAAACAACACTCGCCAAGCTCCGCTTGCGCTCAATATCCATATCTACGTCATAGAAGCGACCAAGCATAGTCCGATAGGTCTGAATGAAATGAGGAACTAGACCAAATAACCGTGTTTCCTTGTAAGGCTTGTCATTCGTCATCAACGCTAACAAATACTCCCCCCTGCGCCTCTCCTCAGACCGCTCACGCTCTACCCGCCACAATCGCTTGACAAAGAACTGATTCACACACACAGGAAGTATCGGAGAAAGAAGCACCAAAACCGCAACCAAAGGATTCCAACTGATGAGGATACCAGTAACACTCACAAGAGATATCCCACCCGATATTGTCGCAACAAGCTGAGAGAACATCTGGAAGGGTCTACCCGTTGCCTCACGAGTCGCCAACTGCAGCATGTTGTACACCCGTGGATTCTCAAAATCAGGCAAACTCAACTGCGCAGACTTCTCCGCGAGCTTGAGATTAAAGGTGTTTGATACACGCTGTTCCAAAGAAGCCTGCCAGTAACCCTGCAGCGCGGTAAAAACGAGACTGAGGCAGGCCACCAGACCAAACAACAGCGGATACAGCACAAGCTCGCTCGGGCGCTCCGCCCGGAGCACAGCATTCACCGTCACACCCAGAAGCACAACCTGAGCCGCCGGCATCAGAGCATCCAGCGCGGTAGTGAACACTATCCCAACCACACCTCCCCGACCTGTCGCCCACACAAGGCCAAGCACACGCACCCAGTTCCTCATCACCACACCCTCTCACATCCCTCACCCAACGACCGAACTCCCCCACTCACCAACCGAACTCCCTCACTCGCCAACGCCCAAGCCCTTCTCTCTCACGTCCACTCGCAAGCGCCCACAGATCCAACGAACGCCGCTCCACAGCATTCCCAACCGAAAACGCCCGGTTGAACACCATATGAACCATCGAGACCACAGCGTCTTCATACTCCGTTGCGATCTACTCGTCTTCGTCGTCCTCGACAGCGCGCGGCTTAACGTAGGGATCAGCATCGCCCGCGTAGTGGGCAGATGCCGCAAGTGCGGTGGTCTCCGCGTCCCGTTCGCGCGCTTCGCGCAGGAGATCCTCAATGTGCTCCGCGTTTTCCGGGACACCATCGAGGATGAACTCGAGCGTGGGCGTGAGTCGCGTGCTGAGGTTGCGCCCCACCTCGGTGCGGAGCATCCCGGTTGCCGCAGTGAGCGCGAGCGCCGAATTTTTCCGCGACCGTTCGTCACCGTACACGGTGTAAAAAATGCTCGCGTGCTGCAAATCCCCGGTCACTCGCACATCTGTCAGGGTCACAAACCCCAACCGAGGATCACGCAACCCTTTCTCTAACCGCTGCGCCACAATCTCTTTGATTCGATCCGCCAACTTCCGCGCCCGCGCTGGATCCACCACAACAGCCACCTACCTTTCCGTATCATCAATCCCACCTCCTTCATCCTCCACCGAGGCACGGAGTCGGGTCCTGACAAACCGTACATTCACCGGGCCACCCCACCCCTGGCGGGGAAGGAAAAACACATAACCGGTTTTCCGCTAATTTTCTGAGGCCCCACCCCTTACGGGGAGGAAAAATCTAATCCGCTTACCCTCGAGCCTTCTCCCTCATCTCGATAGTCTCGATCTCGTCGCCAATTTGGATATCGTTGAACTTCCCCAGCCCGATACCACACTCGTACCCCTCCCGCACCTCCGTGGCATCGTCTTTGAACCGCCGCAGTGACTCGATGGCCAGACCGTCGGCAAGCACAACACCATCACGGATGACCCGTGCCTTCGCATTGCGCGTGATCGTGCCGGAACGCACGAGCACACCCGCAATGTTGCCAAACTTCGAGGAACGGAATATCTCACGAATCTCAGCGACACCCGACTGCACCTCTTCGAACTCGGGTTTGAGCATACCCTTCAGTGACTGTTCGATATCGTCAATCGCGTTGTAAATGACCGCGTAGAACCGAACGTCCACCCCTTCACGGGCGGCACGCTCGCGAGCCTTAACGTCGGGGCGCACGTTGAATCCGATAACAATGGCGTTGTCGATGGTGGCGAGGTCGATGTCGCTCTCCGTGATGGCCCCCACACCACGGTGGAGGATACGCAGCTGCACCGAGTCATCCACCTCGATCTTGAGGAGAGACTCTTCCAGCGCCTCGACGGCACCGGACACATCACCCTTGATAATGAGGTTGAGTGCTTCGACCTTGCCCTCTTCGAGCGCGCGGGTAAAGTCTTCGAGGGAGATGCGCTTGCGAGCCTTCGCGAGTTGTGCGTTACGCTGCGCGGCTTCCCGCTTTTCAGCAATCTGGCGAGCAGTACGGTCTTCGTCAGTGACGAGGAAGACATCACCGGCACGAGGGACACTCGACAAACCCTGCACCTGAACGGGCCGTGACGGCGTTGCCTCGACGACCAGATCACCGTTCTCGTCCGCCATCGCCCGCACCCGGCCGTACGCTGTGCCCGCGACGATTGCGTCGCCAACCCGGAGGGTTCCCGATTGGATAAGCACTGTTGCGACGGCACCACGGCCCTTGTCGAGCTTGGCCTCAATCGCGACACCACGAGCAGACTTGTCGGGGTTCGCCCGGAGGTCGAGCCCCGCATCGGCGGTGAGAAGCACCGCGTCGAGCAGTTCCCGGATGCCAGTACCCTCGCGGGCTGAGACATCCACGAACATGACCTCGCCGCCGTACTCCTCGGCAACGAGCCCGAACTCAGTGAGTTGTTGGCGCACCTTTGCCGGGTTGGCCTCTGGCTTGTCGATCTTGTTTACCGCGACAACAACCGGCACGTTGGCGGACTGGGCGTGGTTGAGCGCCTCAATTGTCTGCGGCATGATGCCGTCATCAGCCGCGACGACCAGAATCGCGATGTCGGTCACCTGGGCACCACGGGCACGCATCGCGGTGAACGCCTCGTGACCGGGCGTGTCGATGAAGGTAATGGCACGGTCGAGGCCCTCATGAGTGGTGTGCACCTGGTAGGCACCGATGTGCTGGGTAATGCCACCGGCTTCACCCGCCACGACGTTCGCATTACGAATCGCATCAAGCAGTCGAGTTTTACCGTGATCAACGTGGCCCATAACGGTGACGACCGGTGGCCGCACCTGCAGGTCCTCGTCGGTCTCGTCTTCCAACTCCTGATCAAGATCAATGTCAAAGCCCTCGAGCAGCTCGCGGTCTTCATCTTCGGGTGACACAACCTGGATACGATAGCCGAGTTCGGCTCCGAGCACCTCGAAGGTTGCCTCGTCGAGCGATTCGGTTGCCGTCGCCATCTCACCAAGGTGAAACAACACGGTAACAAGCGAACCGGGATTGGCGTTGATCTTCTCGGCAAAATCCGAGATGGATGCCCCGCGCCGCAGTCGAATAACGGTGTCACCATCGCCACGCGGAACGCTTACCCCGCCGAGCGAGGGTGCCTCCCGCATCTCGAATTCTTGCCGTTTTGTGCGCTTCGACTTGCGCGCACGGTTCTTACCACCGCCACCACGTCCGAACGCACCGGCGGTACCACCACCGGGACCACGACCGCGACCACCGGCACCGGGACGTGGCGCGCCTCCGGGCGCACCGGCTCCCGCACCCGCTCCGGCGGATCCGCGCGTAAACCCACTCCCGCCACCGGCACCACCGGGACGAGCACCCGGACCACCGGAGCGACCGGAACCACCGGGACGAGCACCCGGGCCACCCGGACGACCCGGGCCGCCAGCTCCGCCCGGACGCGGGGCACCAGGTCGGGGCGCCTGCGGGCGAGGAATATTGCCGGGGCTGGGCCTCTGCCCCATCCCCTGTGCGCTCGCGAACGGGTTGTTCCCCGGGCGCGGTTGGGGCGGGCGTTGTCCCATCCCCTGTGCGCTCGAAAACGGGTTGTTCCCCGGGCGCGGTGCGCTGGGACGCGGGCCTCCGGGGCGCGCGGCACCGTCGGTATCGGGTGCCTCGGTGACCGGGCTCACGGATGCCTCGGGCTGCGCTGCCTTTTCCGCGGCAAGCGCCTGACGCTCTGCCACGGTGAGCGGGACCTCCGCAACAGCTGCTGGCGGAGCATCCGCCCCCGAGCCCTCGGAGGCCGGTGGTGTCGGCACCGGCACCGCGGGAGTTCGTGGTCCTGGTGACGGCGCAGTCGGCACCTTTGTCGGGGGGGCAGCCGGGACATCCGCCGGTTTGTTGGCGAGACCGGCCTCTTCCAGTGCGGCCTTCAGCCGACGGGCAACGGGCGGTTCAATAGACGACGAGGGGCCCTTGACGTACTCGCCCATTTCCTTGAGCTTCTCAAGGGCAACTTTGCTGTCAACACCGAGTTCAGACGCGATCTCGTGTACACGTGGTTTGGCAGCCACACTTCTCCTGTTCCGGGCCCTCCCGTAACAGGGGGGCCACTAGTGACGGGCGGGTCTCATTTCGAGCCACTCATGACTTGTCCATTAGCCGTTCAGCCTGTTCTCTACATTGCGGGTGTCTAGTTCGCCCTGAACCCGAAGCGCTCGCCCAAAGGCACGGCGTCGGAGTGCGAGTTGGTAGCATTCGTGCCGAGGATGCAACCACGCACCGCGACCCGGACCGGCGCCCGAGTCATCGATAATAACCCGGGAATCCTGGACAATAACCCGCATAAGCGAGGATCGCGTGGCGCGAGAACGACATCCAATGCACGTTCTAACCGGTTCCATCCTACACACCTAGAGTTTTCAGCGGTGACCCGTCGGGTCCTTATAAATTCTGGGGGCTAGTCCTCAAGCACAGAGTCCGGCTGGATATCGATCTTTGCACCGGTGAGTTTTGCGGCAAGCCGGGCGTTTTGCCCCTCTTTACCGATCGCAAGAGACAGTTGGTAGTCCGGCACGAGGGCACGAACAGCGCGCGATGCCTCGTCGATAACGAAGGCGCTCGAAACCTTTGCGGGCGAGAGTGCGTTGCGCACAAAGGTTGCAAGGTCTTCCGACCAGTCAACAATGTCGACCTTTTCGTTTCCCAACTCTGCGGTGACCGCTCGCACACGCTGGCCCAGTTCGCCGATCGCAGCTCCCTTTGCGTTGACCCCGGGCTGCATTGCGCGCACCGCAATCTTTGATCGGTGCCCCGCTTCGCGGGCGAGCGAGACAATCTCCACAACGCCGGATGCGATCTCTGGCACTTCGAGTGCAAAAAGCTTTCGCACGAGAGCGGGATGACTCCGCGAGACCGTAATCGAAGGGCCCTTGTTGCCCTTCGCGACACTGGTCACATACACCCGGATGCGCTGCCCGTGCGTATACTCCTCACCGGGCACCTGCTCCTCCGGCGGCAGAAGTGCTTCGACCGCACCAAGATCAATGTGAATCATCCGCGGGTTGGGGCCCTGTTGGATGATTCCGGCGATGATGTCACCCTCGCGACCGCGAAACACACCGAGCACGTGGTCGTCGGCAATCTCACGAAGGCGCTGGTTAATGACCTGTTTGGCGGCGTAGGCCCCGATCCGCCCGAAGTCATCGGGAGAGTCTTCGACCTCGCCAATGACCGCGCCGTCGGCGTTATGCTCGGGCACGTACACCGAGAGATGGCCGGTCTTCCGGTCAAGTCGCACTCGCGCGTCGGTCGGGTTGTTGTGACCGTGCTGCGACGGATTCGTGTGTTTGATGTACGCCGTGAGCACAGCCTGTTCGATGATCTCGACGAGTTCATCGAACGGGATCTCGTTCTCGCGCTCCATCATACGAAGGACGCTGAGGTCGATATCCATGACGGCCTCCTCTGTTCAGCTGTGTGTTCTGCGGCGGCGAGTGCAATCGCACCGGCCCGAATGCTTCTACGGTACCCGACTTCCCTGATTCGGGATGCCCATCCCGGAATCCAGGCCGCAGCCGGGCGGGAAACGGTACCCGACTTCCCTGATTCGGGGTGCGCACGCGCCGACACCCGATGGGCTCACCCGAAGCCCACCAGTGCATCCTCGATCGTGACCTCGGTACGTTCACCGCTCGCACGGTTCCAGAGTTCGACCCGGCCCTCGGCAGCACCACGCCCGACGATGAGGATGGTCGGGACCCCGATTATCTCGGCGTCGGCAAACTTCACACCCGGTGACAGCGACGTGCGATCGTCGTAGAGCACCTCCCGCCCGGTCTTCTCAATCGCGGCAGCGAGTTTTTCTGCGGTCTCAAAAACGACCGGGTCCTTTCCGGCTGCCACGACATGAACATCGAACGGTGCTACTGCGGCGGGCCAGACCAGCCCCTTCGCGTCACTGAGATTCTCGGCAATAATCGCGAGAATGCGGGTGACCCCGATACCGTAGGAGCCCATGGTCACGGTCGTGAGTTTGCCGTCCTCGCCCTGCACTCTGAGTCCGAGCGCCTCAGCGTACTTGCGACCGAGCTGGAACACGTGCCCGATTTCCATTCCCCGGGCGATGTCGATGGGCCCCGAGCCATCCGGTGCCGGATCGCCCGCCCGCACCTGAGCAATATCAACCACACCATCGGCGGTGAAGTCGCGGTCTGCGACGACACTGATGGCGTGCTGACCGGGCACATTGGCACCGGTCACCCACACGGACCCGGCGACAATGCGCGGATCACACAGGTACCGGATGCCACTGGTCGATGCCGTTCCGAGCACGGCACCGCTCACCGACCACGGGCCGATGTACCCCCTCACAAGGGTAGGGTTCTTCGCGAAGTCGGCATCAGTGGCTGGTTCTACCGTCGCCGGTGCGAATGCAACCTCCGCGCGCTTCAGGTCCACCTCCCGGTCACCGGGCACACCGACAACGACCATCTCGCGCGTGCCATTCGGTGCGGTGAGCGCGAGCACCACGTTTTTGAGGGTGTCGGATGCCTGCCACGGTCGATCTTCGCGCGGGTGCGAGGCGTTGAGCTGCTCAACAAGGGTGTTGATCGTCGAGGTGTTCGGGGTGTCCACGGTCTGTGCAGCGGGAAGTCCCACCGTCGGACGGGCCGCCGGAGCCTGGGTAACATACGCCTCGACGTTCGCCGCGTATCCGCCCTCGGTGCGCACAAAACTGTCTTCCCCGATGGGCGTGGGGTACAGGAATTCTTCGCTCTTAGAGCCGCCCATGGCACCGGCATCCGCCTGGACAATGACGTACTCGAGTCCGAGCCGGGTAAAGATGCGTTCGTACGCAACCCGCTGCTTCTGGTAACTGGCCTCGAGTCCCGCGTCGGTCATGTCGAAGGAGTAGGCGTCCTTCATGGTGAATTCACGCCCGCGCAGTAGACCGGCGCGGGGACGCGCCTCATCCCGATACTTATCTTGAATTTGGTAGAGCGTGACGGGGAGGCCTTTGTAGGAGTTATACAGGTCTTTCACGAGCAGAGTGAAGGCCTCTTCGTGAGTGGGTGCGAGTAGGTAGTCGGCGTCTTTGCGGTCCTTGAGTCGAAAGAGTGCCTCTCCGTACTCGGTCCACCGGCCGGTCGCCTCGTAGGGTTCCCGCGGCAGCAGTGCCGGAAAATGAACCTCGTGCGCACCGGCGGCAGCCATCTCTTCCCGGATGATCTGCTCAATCTTCGCCTTCACACGCAGACCCAGTGGCAACCACGCGAACACCCCGGGAGCTTGCCGCCGAATGTAGCCAGCCCGGACAAGGAGCTTGTGACTCATGACCTCAGCATCGGCGGGATCTTCGCGAAGGGTACGGAAAAAGTAATTCGATAGGCGTGTTGGCACCCGCTCATTCTAGAGCGGCACCGGAAAGTGTCCGGGTGGGATGCTCGAGTTCCCCCTCACGCACCGACTGTCTGTGTGTGGCACCGGAGTGTGTCCGGGTGGGATGCTCCGGCGGTAACGCGTAACGAACCCGTGTTCAGCCCAGCCCGCTCGTCACAACCTGCGGCGACCCGACCGGGGCATCCGCGCCCATTTCGTCGGCAATGCGAGTGGCCTCTTCAATGAGGGTCGCCACAATATCGGCCTCGGGTACCGTCTTGATGACCTCACCCTTGACGAAGATCTGACCCTTGCCGTTTCCGGATGCCACGCCGAGGTCGGCCTCACGCGCCTCGCCCGGTCCGTTGACAACA
>Ga0081606_1000491_pt1 | contig 16425 bp, 11 predicted proteins | sample EareggfetidaYelm_FD_71127 | JGI IMG/M metagenome (GOLD analysis project Ga0081606, IMG submission 71127) | Earthworm egg capsule microbial community from the University of Washington, USA - E. fetida Yelm (SPADES assembly) (version 2) | ecosystem: Host-associated > Annelida > Reproductive system... | reverse complement strand
CGAATGACACCACGGCGTTGAAGTGCTTGTATCTCATGACACGCTCGACTGACCCCACCAGCCAGGGCCAGACACCCTGGGTGACCAGATCGAAACCCGCACCCAACACCTTCACGACCACCTTCGAAAGCCAAATCAACCGAAATGCACCAGACCAAATCCACCGTTAATCTGACACACCCTCACCCTGACTGACCTGGAAACGTTGGGCAATACGAGTGTGCGTCCACCCCTGATTAATAACCAGTTGAACCAGTTTTAGCCGACCCACCGGGTTCAACCCAGCACGAGCATGAATAACGTAGGAGACGAGAACCCCCTGACATCGAATGAGTAGCTCTACCCCATATCGATACCGAAGCACCTCACACCTCACCCCTCACGATCTCCGTGGGAGCAACAATTAGGAATCACTCATCTGATCCCTCTCCGGTCACCGCTTGCTCCGAGCGCCGTTGGCGATGAACCTGATCAGAGGCTCGCTGTCCTCTGCAAGGGCATCGAGAATCTCGATCGGTGCGTCCGGATTTATCATCACCAAGAATGCGAGGTCGATGCTGCGGCCAGCGAGATCGGCGAGGAGGCTCGCTGGTGTTGCACCATTAAACGCGACAGCGTGACGGATTTTGTCGTCTTTGTCATCAGCGAGCGACCGCAGAACCTCAGGTGGGGCCTTGGGGTTCGCGGCGACGGCGCGTCTCACCCGGACGCTTCTGCGTTCACCTCCGAGCAGTCTGAGAATATCGGGGGTCGACTCGGGGTCGAGAGCGACCCTCTCCCGCTCCTCGGCCCGCGTGCTCGCGGCCATCTCCACTAGATCATCGTGGGTGAGGCGTGGAGCGTCTGCGAGTGCGGCCTCCGCCTGACGAGCCAGCTCAGGTGATATCGACGGGTTCTCGGATGCGGCGTATCGCACGTGAGGATTGTCATCGCGAAGTAGCTTGCTCAGCGCCCCCTCCGAGAGCTTCGGATTTTTTGCCGCCTGCTTTCGGACCAACCATTCCTCACTGCGAGCCAGCATCGCGAGCACCGACACTTCCGACTCACTATTGCCGGCGACCGCCGCGCGAACGCCAGAATCAGCATCATTCGCGAGTATCCCCAGTACCGCCGCGGGAGTGTGCGCATTCTGGGCAACGGCGCGGCGGACACAACCGTCTGCGCTCTTGGACAGACGTGTGAGGGTGTCCGATCCGGCACGCTTGTCCATTGCGGCGATCACGCGCAGGTCCGGATCACGCACTCGGCTCTTTGACAGTCGATCAAGCGCGGCTTGGATCCTGCCTCGCGGCAGCTGGAGATCATCCCGCTTGTCCGATGCCTGTAGAACCTCGTACAGCAAGCTATCACCGGTTTCCATGAGCAGGGATGTGGCAAGAGAAGAAGCGAGATCAGCTGGCGTACTGGGATTCTCAAGTACTGCCAGGCGCACCGACCGGTCTGAGTCCTCGGAGAGGAGCGAGAAGGCCTGCGCGGACGCTGCTTGATTTTTCGCGAGTGCTGTGCGCACTTCGACGTTCTGATCCAGTGCCATCTCTTCTGATACAGCGGCAGGGATCGCACTCGACGCTGCGAGTTCTTCACGAGTGGCGACGGATTTGCTGGATTGCATCCTGCTGACGAGAGAGTCACGGTCGTTCGCGTCGAGGGAGGGGTTCTCAATCAGATACACCAAGAGATCCGAGGACTTGCTCGCCATCAACGATCGGAGTGCCTCATACGGCGTCGAAGGGTGAGTCGCGACGAGTTGCAGCGTCTGCTTGTTGTATTCGGAAGGGGTGACCCAGCTCGAGCCGTCGTTCCCCGTCGTTCGAAAGCGAAGACGTGCGGGTTCCGAGGCTGCAAGCTCGCCGAGCAGTTCGCCGATGCTGTCGTCAGGGTGGCCAGTTGAGCATTTGAGCGAGGACCAGCGGATCTCCGGATCGGGGTCGTTGAGGAGCACGTGTCGCACGGCAGGGTCCGACATCGGCAGGAGGGAGGCGACAAACTGCCGGATCTGTGCCGGCCGTCCGGTCCGCATCAGGTCAGCCTTGACTTCATCCGGCAGCCCGGAACTTAGCCATTCGGGCACGTCGAGCCGTTGCTGTGACCGGGAGCTCCAGGTGGAGTGGCTGGCCTCTGGGATCAGCAGACGGAAGGACGACCAGCCCCCATTCTGCACCACATGCAGAAGACATAAGAACCGTCCCGTGTCCAGCACCGACTCGTCACGGTCCTGACTGATCTGCACACGATTCTCCGCCACGACAGCTCGGGCAGCCGACTCCAGAGCATCGGAGTCTCCCGCGAGCATGACGTGGTCATTCACGCAAGCCGCCTGCTGGAGGTCACGGTCGAGATCTGAAGTGAGGGCTTTCGGGAGCGATTGTGGGGCACCGGGATTCGCGGCGACCGCGCGCCGGACCTTGATGCTCGAGTCTTGCGCGAGCGCCTCGAGCACATCGCCGGGTGCCCGCTCGTTCATCGCGACGCCTTCACGCACTCGTGCATACGGATCCCCGGCGAGAGTCCGCACCGTGACCTCGGGAGTTACCGCGTTTCGTCCGACGCGGTGACGAATGTCCTTGTCGTCGCTGCGCGCCAAGTCGGACAGCATCTCATACGGGGTGTGACGATTGTCGGCTAGAACCTGATGTTTGTGACGCTCCGATATCGGAGTGGGAACGGAGAGCTGCTGCCCTCTTGCAGCCCGCACGAACCCTTCGCGCAACGACGGTAGGAGCTCTTCCGGGTCGCCGCCGAGGAGGCGCGTGAGACTCCACGTCGGCGTCAGCCTCTGTCTGGGGAGCCAAACACCAACCCGGCGGATTCCGAGCGCATCATCCAGATCGAGCATGACGTAGCCGAGCAGTTGGCGGAGGAAGTCGCGGAGCTTTGGGATGGTCAACGATCTGTACACCTTGCAGTCGATGAGCGTCTCCCCGACAAACCAGTCGCCGTCTGCATCTCCCACGAGCGTCGACCCCGAGAACGACGGATTGGGTTCGAAGCGCTCGCCCGAGGCGATGCTTTCGCGCCAGAACTCGATCTGCTCGCTGTTTACTTCCATCAATGACCGGATGTCAGCCAGAGCCAGCGGATCGAGCTCCTCTGCGAACATCTGTCCGTCCACGGACTGATCGCATGCGTCGCCGACGGAGCCTCTCAGCGCCGCCCTGCCGCCGCGGAAGACCTGCTCGCACGGAGCGAGCAGGAATGCTGCACGATCCAGGTCGGTTTCGCTCGACGGTCCGTCGAGCAGCGCCACCGCAGCATCAAACGCTTCCTTGAGGATCTTCGCTCGGTGCACACCGTTGTCGACATCCTGTGCGAGCATCGGGAGCAAAGCGACGCCGTGCGCGGCCGACGAGGATCGCACGTCGAAGCCGTCCATCGCGACTCGTGCGCGGATGTCAACGGCAGTTCCCACACGCACCGCATCCACACTCTCGAACGGACCCACGACCAGCGGGCTGTCGACGATCTCCACCAGTCCGAGCGCATCAGCCACAGCGTGCGCACCGGCAGATCCGCCGCGCACAGCAGACAGGGGCGGCGAGATCCCGTCGAGGTACGCGCGTACAGGTGAGCCTGGGTCATCTAAATGTCCTGTGAGCGTCACGCACTACCTTCCCTGAGACGAGAACCGCTTGGAGGTCGCCACGCACTCATCATATCGTCGAGCACGTTCACACCCCCGTGTTCCGTATTCAAGGTAGAAGCGCAACCCTCGACTCAGTGAACATGAACATCACCGCGTGTTGCGCTTCTACCTTGAACACGGGACTTCGCTGACCCCTACGCGGCATGGCAACACAGAAACCAATGAGCACCACAACGCTCGGATCCGACGCTGCCTACCCACACGCACCGACTTCCGAACCATAACCGACAAAGAGCTGCAGGAGATCATCACCGGAATTAACAACCAACCCCGAAAAAACCTCGACCGGGCAGCACCAGCAGAAAACTACCACCACCACATAGAATCACACCACCACAGTGTTGCACTTCAGACTTGAACCCGGGAACGCCAGCGTTCCAGGGTTACGTTGATATATGCGCGTCAGGAGCCTTGAAGTTAGCTTTTCGCCGACTTCGCCCGCTCGAATCATCTCAGGCTGATCCGATTCGCTGATCTGCTCCCAAAATGGGACGCGAATGCGCTTTAGGTTCTGTGCTTGGAAGCGGAGGTAGCCGCCGCCGATCTTGACGGAGTAGGCAGCAATGAACAGGTGGGCAATCCCGCTGCGAAGCAGGGCCTGCAACGCCCAAAGGTTCCAACTCGTCGAGGTGATGAAGTACAAATTGTGGTGAGGATACAACGTGCCCGGGTCATAGGTGACGGAATCGCCGTTTCCCTTAATGTCAGGGATGAGCAGCTTCGGCTGTGTCGTGAGTGACGGCGTGATCCGGTCAATGGTCTTGTGCCACTTCCGCGCTACGTCGCCCTTCGCGGTGTGACGCTTCTCTGGCAAATCGCGGTGCCGCTCTAGGTGGGCTCCGAGCCTTGGATAGTCATCCAGGTCGACGAGTCCGCCCTCGTCGCGCCAAGGGTTGACGACGCCCGTGCCAGACCATACGAGTTGACCGCCCGGGACATCCTTGTTTGTCGCAAGAGGCACCTTGCGATCTTCTTCGACCTCAAGCGAATCGAAGCGACCGATGAAAGCCTTGTCTGCTCCAGTTGCGATGCCAATCCCAATCCCAATCCGGCATCCGGCATCCCCGATTGTTGGAAAGCTCAATTCAAGCGCATGGATCACGGTGAGCGTGGCACTCATGGACAAGAACCAAGGATTCATGCCACGAACCGCATCAAGCACAACCACATCTGCTCGGTCCGTACGCCCAGAGGTCAGGCTGACTGCGAGGCCGTTCAGATAGCGCGCGTCGAGCGAAGTGGCATGCGCTACTTCAACAGACCGGGACTCGGATCGCTCGATCACCGTAATAGATGGATACGTTCCGACCTGTACTTCGAAGGCGTCGAGGCCGTACATATCGATGTAGTACGCGAGGTGAAACTCAGACGCGATCTTGCCGCGGATGCCGCGACCATACTCGTTCTTTACCCACGCATCAGCGCAGATGAAACTCAGCCGTCCCGACTCGGAGAGTAGATCAAGAGATCGCTCCATGAAGGCGATGTAGAGGTCTGCGCGACCGACCATCGTTGGAAACTTTCTGCGGTACAGGCGAAGGAATTCATCAGGAATCAGCTCCTGATGAACGTATGGAGGATTACCGATCACAAAGTCGAACTCAGATCCCGGGTCCGTAAGCAAGGAGTCTTCGTTCTGGAGCCAAGCCGCGACCAGTATGTCGGCAGCGCTTTCCGGAATGTCCCGCTTCATTATGTGCGCGTGCAGCCGGTGCCGGAACGACTCGAATGTCGGCGCATCCAGTTCGACCGCACGGGTTGCATCTACGAGTTCGGTTGCGTCTCGGCCACCCGCCGTGCGCCAAGAAGTCGGGAGACGATCGACTGCGGAGAGAACAAATCGTCCTCCCCCGAATGATGGTTCCAAGAGCCGCATGGAGCACAGGTCTCGAACCGTAGTGTACCCAACGAGATCGAGCATAAAGTCGACAACTGACTGCCTCGTGAAGATGGCCCCTCGGGCCTTCTCTTCGAGCTCATAGAACACCTCCGGGGCAGTCAGAAGATCTGATCGAGCGGGTGTTTTTGATGCAAGGGTCATGAGACCCTCAGAGTATCGACCGCCGCCGACAGTGCCCCTGTGCCGCACCGAGGCCGTCTCGAACACGCCGCCCGCATCGTTGCCCACACCAAACCCGCAAAACGAACCTCAGACGCAGGACACTAGTGCGGACGGTACTGGTCCGGGGCCAGCTCCCACGGCTCGCGGCCGAGGAACTCGGCGGCGGCGCGAAGTACGCAGCCTTCAACGAACGAGCGTGCCTCAAACTCACTGCCGTTGTGATTGTGCAGGAAAAGCATCATCGGCAATCGGAAAAATACGATCTGTCGCGGGCCGGGGTACACCTTCCATCGGTCAATATGGTCGTCGTGGATGGCTTCAGCCGGTGCCTGTGCGATCAGCACGGTGACCCCCTCCAACGGTGGCCAGATCTGCCGAAGGAACGTGAAGGCTACCACGACCGTGATATTGAACTGTTCGACCCGTGAGTGGAGCATAGGCAGGTATGGTCCGGTGACCGGGGATCTGTCGAGGCGACCGTGCCGTTCCCGCCTGGGTCGCCGACTGGCAATGCGCAGGGGTCGGGGCATACCCACCATCGTAGTGTCGGTGTGGGTAGGAATGTGAGGCCCGCTGTTATCACCGGTCGCGTTCGCCGACTCGGTAGTGTCGGTGTGGGCCAGGTGTGAGGCACCGGCACAGTCATGGCACGACGAAATGTCGCTAGCTGCCGTTACGCTGGTGGGGCCATGAGACTTTGCATACGATCCGGTTGCGGCACTGAAGCGGTCGCAACCCTTACCTACGACTACGCCGACTCGATGGTTGTCGTCGGGCCGCTTGCTGACGCGCGCGACCCACACGGTTATGATCTGTGCGCGCGACACGCTGCCCGCACATCGGCACCGGTTGGGTGGCAGGTTGTGCGCCATCCCGCTGTGACGAGGTTGGGTGTTGCGTCGTGACTGTCGCTGATGAAACGGCGGCTGATAACGTTGTGACGGTGGCTGAGAGAACCGAGATAGACGGGCGGCTACGCGCGCTCGTGAAAGCGTACGATGTCCGAGGAATCGTGGGGCAGACCCTGACCGACGAGGTTGTCGCAGCTCTTGCGGCGGGGTTCGTTGACGAGGTCGGTGCGGGTGGCGGCCGGGTCATCGTTGGGCACGATATGCGTGATTCCTCACCCGGCTTTGCTGCGGCGTTCGCGCGCGGAGCAACGGCCCGTGGCGCCGACGTGGTGTCGATTGGGCTTTGTTCCACCGACGAGAGTTATTTTGCTTCCGGCTCAATGGCCTCCCCTGCCGCCATGTTCACCGCGAGCCACAACCCTGCGGCCTACAACGGCATCAAGTTCTCCCGCGCGGGCGCGCAGGGCATCTCGCTCGACACCGGGCTGGCCGCGATTCGAGACCGTGCCGTCACCTATCTTGTCGACGGTATCCCCAGCGTTGCCAAGCCGGGTGGCCTGACCGCGGTTGACGTGCTGGCCGAGTACGCGGCATATCTGCGTTCGCTCGTTGATCTCAGTTCGATTCGCCCGCTCACGGTCGTGGTAGACGCGGGCAACGGCATGGGCGGGTTGACGGTGCCCGCGGTACTGGGAGAAGCCTCCGGGCTCCCGGCGCTGCCGTTGCAGATCGTGCCGCTCTATTTTGAGCTCGACGGCAGTTTTCCCAATCACGAGGCGAACCCGCTGGAAGCAGCAAACATTGTCGACCTGCAGCGCGCGGTGCTCGCGCACCGGGCTGATCTGGGACTCGCCTTCGACGGTGACGCGGATCGGTGTTTTGTCGTCGATGAGCAGGGGCAGGCAGTCACCCCCTCGGCGGTTGCCGCGATTGTGGCTCGCCGCGAGATATCTCGGGTGCGGGCCCTCGGAGAACAGCAGGTTCGAGTCATCCACAACCTCATTACCTCACTCGTGGTGCCCGAAACCATTCGTGATGCCGGCGCCGAGCCGGTGCGCACCCGGGTTGGGCACTCGCTCATCAAAGACCAGATGCGCGCGACGGGCGCGGTTTTTGGAGGGGAACACTCGGCACACTACTATTTCCGCGACTTCTGGGGGGCCGACAACGGCATGCTTGCCGCCATGCACGTCCTTGCAGAGCGCGGTGGGCAAGACGCCCCACTGTCGCATCTTGCTGCTCGGTACACGCCGTATGCGCTCTCCGGCGAGATCAACTCCACGGTTGCGGATGTATCCGCCGCACGAGCCCGAATTATCGCCGCTTTTGCAGAGCGCGCGGAGCTGGAAGAACTCGACGGACTCACAGTAACCGGTCGCACCGCACCGGGAGCGCCGTTCTGGTGGTTCAACGTGCGCTCCTCCAACACCGAACCGCTGCTGCGCCTCAACGTGGAAGCCGCCACCGCGGAGGTGATGGTCGATATCCGTGATGAGGTGCTTGACCTGATCCGTGGGGTGTAGCTGCTCGGGCTGCACGAGGTGTAGCGGGTGAACTCACGGAGTGTCGTTGTCTCGTCACATATCGCCGCTCCGGCGGTAAACAAGTACGCTGGTGACATCCCGCCACGCACCGAGGCGGACTACGAGCGAGGTGATCGGATGGCTCCGCGGATACTGGTTGTCGACGATGACACAGCACTCGCCGAGATGATCGGCATTGTGTTGCGGGCTGAGGGCTTCGAGCCGACGTTCTGCGGAGACGGGGTGCGCGCGATCGAGGAGTTTCGCGCGAGCCAGCCCGACCTCGTGCTGCTTGACCTCATGCTCCCGGGGTTGGACGGCATTGCCGTGTGCGATGCGATCAGGGCAGACTCTGGCACACCCATTATCATGCTCACCGCCAAGAATGACGCCACTGACATCGTGAAGGGCCTAGAGTCCGGCGCCGATGACTACATTGTGAAACCCTTCAATCCACGGGAGCTCGTGGCGCGAATCCGCGCACGGCTGCGACCGGTCGCGCCATCTGCTGCCGAATCGCTCAAGATCGGTGACCTCGTTGTTGACACCGTGGCGCACGAGGTGCGACGCGGTAAGAAAGTCATCCCCGTGACGCCGCTCGAGTTCGACGTGCTCTACACGCTCGCCGCCAACCCGCAGCAGGCATTTTCGCGGGAACAGTTGCTCGAGCAAGTGTGGGGGTATCAGACGCCCAGCACCAGCGCCGGGAACAGGGTGAAGCCGGACACTCGCCTCGTCAACGTGCACGTGCAGCGCCTCCGGGCGAAAGTCGAAAAAGACGCGGACAGCCCGCGAATTATTGTGACGGTGCGTGGTGTTGGCTACCGTGCCGGAGCAACCCGATAGGTGACTGGATGTCGCAGACGTGGGTACGCCCGCTGCTGGCGGGCAACACGTGGCGCGAGGTTCCGCGTCGTGCCGTGACACTCTGGCGGCGCTCGCTGCAGGTGCGTACCGTCGTCATGACGTTTCTGCTGTCGGGGCTTGCCATTCTGGTCATTGGCATTTCCATCTCCCTGAGTATCTCGGCGAACCTGTTCCAGTCACTGCTTGATCGGGTATTGATCGATTCCAACAATGCGACAACCGCCGCGCAGCGCATCCTCGATTCGTCGGACGCAGCGGATCGGGCAGCGTTGCAGAGCCTGATGGGATCGACCGTGAGCACCGTGCAGGTGATCTCCGGGAGCAACTCGATCGCGTATTTTCGTGAATCTAGCTCTGTCGGATCCGCGATAGCACCACCCGATCAGGTGTCACCGGTGCTCGCGAGTGTTATTACCGGTGAGCTTCGGCACAGAGTGCAACAGAGTTCGGGCAAACAGTTTTGGCAATCGGTAAGCCTCACGAGTGTGGACGGTGTCACCAATCCGGGGGTCGTCGTCGGGAGCGACATCCGGGTGCCCGGTGCCGGCACCTACGAACTGTATATCGGTTATAACTTTGCCGAGGGTGAGCAGACGCTCTCGTTCATGCAGTCAACGGGGGTCATTGGTGCGGTTGGGTTGCTTGTTCTGCTGACGGTGATAATTTTCCTCGTTGTTCGGTGGGTTATTGAGCCTGTGCAGAGGGTGGCGGCAATAAGTCGCCAGCTTGCGCAGGGCGAGCTGGGTGTGCGGCTGCCGATCAAGGGTGATGACGAGTTGGCAAGCCTCGCGGCATCCTTCAATGGGATGGCCGATAGCCTGCAGGCTCGGATCGGTGAGCTCGCTGACCTGTCGATCGTGCAGCAGCGGTTCGTGTCGGATGTCTCGCACGAACTGCGTACCCCGCTCACAACGATCCGGCTTGCCAGCGACGTGCTGTACGAACAGCGTCGCGACTTTGTCGGCCCCACCTCTCGCACCGTTGAGCTGCTGCACACGCAGACGGTGCGATTTGAGAGTCTTCTCGTTGATCTGCTTGAGATCAGCCGATACGACGCGGGGTCGGTGCAGTTAGAGCGGCAATCAGCCAATATTGTGCGGATCGCAGCAGACGCCATTGAGTCGGTCACAGGTCTCGCCGCTGGCGTCGGCAGCGAGATTCTGCTGAGGGCACCGGGCGGATGGCTCGACACCGATGTTGATCCGCGTCGAATCCGCCGGATCGTGCTCAACCTGTTGGGGAATGCGATTGAGCACGGTGAGGGCCATCCCATTGTTGTCTCGGTTGACAGTAACGAGAAAAGCGTCGCACTGACGGTGCGGGACTACGGACTGGGTATGTCCGAGGAGCAGATGGGTCGTGTGTTTGACCGGTTCTGGCGTGCTGATCCGAGTCGCACTCGGACAATCGGGGGAGCCGGTCTCGGTCTTGCGATTTCGAAGGAGGATGCGCTCGCACACGGGGGCGGGCTAGACCTGTGGTCCGAGCTCGGTGTAGGAACCGTGTTCCGGCTGACCCTGCCGCGCACGGCAGATGCCACTCCGGCCGACTCGCCACTGCCGCTCGTGCCGAGCGACCCGGAGGCAACCGGCCCGGGGAGGTTTTCGGTGTTGACGGCGAGGCACGCCGACGGAAAGCGAGCTGCTGATGCGTAGGAGCGCTGTGCGGGCAGTTGCCGCCCTCATTCTCGTGGCGATAACCCTGACCGGATGCATCGGAATCCCGCGCTCCGGCCCCGTCAACAACGGTCGGCCGTTCGCAGCCGAGGATTCGTTGGAGTTGGACATCATCGTGCCCGGTCCCATGAAGGATGCCACCCAACAGCAGATTCTTGACGGGTTCATCGAAGCGGCGCAGAGCCCCCGAAACAACTATCAGGTTGCTCGGGAGTTTCTCACACCAACATTCTCCGGCCAGTGGGAGGCAGACCGGGGAGCGACCGTGGACGTTCGCGCTCTGCGAACGAGGCAACAGGTGGATGAGACATCCACCCGGGTGCTTGCGACGCCGGTTGCGGCACTCACCGTGAGTGGGCAGTACGAGAACCCGTCATCGAGTGCTGTCATCCCGCTGGCCTACCACTTCGAAAAGGTGCAGGGTCAGTGGCGGATTGCCGAGGCACCGCCGGGCATCCTCATTGATGAGATCAGTTTCTATGAAGTTTTTCGTCCGTACCCGCTCTATTTTTTTGATCCGAGCTATCGCTATTTGGTACCGGATCTGCGCTGGTTTGCCGGACGAGATTCCGTGCAGACCAACATAGTTATGGCGCTACTGGCGGGGCCATCGGAGTGGCTTGCGCCGGGAGTGATATCAGCGTTTTCGGAGGGGGTTCGGCTTATACCAATGTCGGTGCCGGTGGCTGGCCGGGTGGCGAGCGTCAACCTCGTCGGTGAGTCGGCTGACGACGCTATAACCGTGCAGCGAATGCGTGCTCAGATCACGGCGAGTCTGGCCGCGGTGCGACGAGTCGACGGTGTGTCACTGAAGATCGCCGGTGTGACCCAGGATGTCCCGGACCCGCCAACCCCACCGGCTACCGCCCCGCCAGCGGAGTCCCGACCGCTTGTCGGCAGGGGTGATGTCTTCGGGTACCTTGCCACGACCGGCAATCAGGTTACGCCGCTGCCCGAGGTATCCTCGCAGGTCATGAAGCTTGCCCCCACCAGCGTTGCCGTGGGAACAAATGCTCAGGCGTTCGCTGTTCAGTCACCGATCGGAGTGTCGCTTGTGCGGGTTGGGGCGGCACCGGTGTTGCTGGATTCCCGACCACACCTTGTGGCACCCGTGCTTGACAATCAGCACATCGTCTGGTCGGTGCCCGAGAATGCGCCAACCGACCTGCTGTGGTACTCGCGTGAGGGAAAATCCACGGCGATCACGGTGCCGTGGACGGGCACTCGAATCGTGGCAATACAGATGTCGTCTGACGGCACCCGCCTTGCGGCGCTGGTTAGCGACGGTTTGGCAACACAGCTGGTGGTTGTGGCCGTTGCGCGGTCCGCGACTGGAGAGCCAATCAAACTGGGCCAGACCCTCCAACGGTTCCCGACAATTGCGAACAATCCTGTGAGCCTGGCTTGGCTCGACGCAAACACCGTCGCGGTGCTTTCCACGACACCGTCCGGCAGCACTAAAATCACAACACAGGTGCTGGGTGGGGTGGCAACCGTACGATCCGGTCCGGATGGCGGAGTGGTCGTGCTTGTGGGAAACGGGATGCAGGGCGTGCGAGTTCTCACAACCACGGGTGATCTCGATGCTCCGAGTGGGGTGGGGTGGCAGGTGGTGGCAAGTGGTATCCGGTTTGCCTCAACGCAACCGGGGTCGTAGGGAACTCGGCACGCGGTCGCCGCGTATGCAAGCACCTCCTCAACACAACCGGGGTCGTAGAGATCTCGGACCAACTGCGGCGGTCTGGCCACCGGCGTTGAGATCGCGACCGGGTTTGCAGGGAGGGCGGGGTTGCTGCGCGCGAGTTGTTCTCCCCGCGCGGGGGACGAGGCGGGGCAATCTCCGGTAACCTGAACCCGCCCGGAGTTGTTCTCCCCAGGCAGGGGGGCGAGCACGGTATCCACACTGAGCGGGTGCGTACCCAGTCCGCACCGCCGTACCGCCGATACTGACACGGTGACACACTCTTCGTTTTCCCTGCCTTCTCTCTCGCTCTTCGGTGGCCACCGGGTAACCGAGCCTCGATCCCGCTCCACCACGGCTCACACTGTCATCGCAGCGGCACTGCGGCAGGCCTCTGCCGTGCTTGCCCCCGTCCTGTGCGCGGGGTGTAGTGAACCCGATGTCAGTGTCTGCCGGGTGTGCGAAGCGTCTCTGGCACCAGTGCCTCGGCTCGTTGATCGGGACGGGCTTTGCTGCTGGACGGCGTGTGACTACCGTGGCCCGGTGGCGGCCGTGCTGCGTGCCTTCAAAGACGAAGGACGCACAGATGTTGCCGCCTCTCTTGCTCGAACGCTGCGCGTCGTGCTCGCAACCGCCGTGGCCAGCACCCCGGGCTCGTACGAGGTGTGTACGATCCCGTCGACGCCCGCTGCGTACCGTGCGCGCGGGTATCGTCCGGTTCCCTATCTTTTGCATCGGTGTGGTGTGCGTCCCACCCCGGTGCTGCAGTTTGTGCGCGAGCGTGCCGACCAGGTCGGACTCACAGCTGCGCAGCGGCGGAAAAATCTCGAGGGGTCCTTGGCATCCAGATGCTCGCTTGTGGGGCGTCGTTTCGTACTTGTTGACGACATCACCACTACCGGGTCAACCCTCCACGACGCACGCCGGGCACTGTGCGCAGCGGGCGCAATCGAGCCACTCATTGTTGTCATCGCACAGACTCCCCGTCGTTATTGCACAGACAAGCCGCCGTTCCCGGAGCAGTCCGTGACTTAAGCCGCGAACCCCGATACGGTGGCTGAAACGGCGTGATTGACTCACCCGTCATCGGGGGTGACGCGTCGGCTGGCTGGAGGTCGCAATGGAACTCAATATCGTTGGACGACACGTCGGGATTACCGACAGGTTTCGCGCCTACGCGACGGAGAAATCAGAGAAGGTCGCGCACCTCGCTGATCGGGCGATTGTGCTGGAAGTCAAACTGAGTCGCCACGAACGCCCGGGTAATCGCGAGCGGTCGGGCCATCCTGGTTCAGACCGGGTGGAACTCACCCTCATTGGCAAGGGTCCGGTCATTCGTGCCGAGGCGGCGGGGTCTGACAAGTATGCGGCGTTCGATGTCGCGCTCGGTCGATTGCTCGAACGGGTGCGCCGTGCGAAGGATCGCCGCAAGGTGCACCGTGGGGGCGGGCGCCGTCCCACATCGCTACGCGAGGCTGCCGAGGGTGGTTTTGCGGATGTCGCGGTGCGCCCCGCCGCCCCGGATGTACTCGATCCACGGGTTCGGAACGTGACGGTGGGGTCCGCGGCATCCCACTCGGAGCCTCTCCCCGGGGCGGAGGTGGGTGCTGAGCACCGGGATGACCAGGACAGCGAGTTGGAGTACAGCCCGGTCGTGATTCGTGAGAAAGTGTTTGCCGCCGAGGCCATGTCGGTTGACGAAGCGCTGTATTTCATGGAGTTGGTCGGCCACGACTTCTACCTCTTCCGGGATTCTGAATCTGGGCGTGCGAGTGTTGTGTATCGCCGTAAGGGGTGGAACTACGGGCTCATTGGGCTTGATGAGCACGGTGGGCCCGACGCGCCGAGGTCGGGAACTGACTGAAGCGCCCCCGCGTTGAGTAGGTAGCTGCAAAGTACGCACGAGCGGTTGCGCCCGCGTGTGAAGCACCCCCGCGTTGAGTAGGTAGCTACCCCGTCCCGGTTGCCATCTTGCCCGTGCAGAGCGCCTCCGCGTTGAGCGAGTAGCTATCCGCCCGCGCTTGCGGTGCAGTGCCTCAAGATTCCCGCGGCGGCGGACCTGTCTGTATCCGCCCGCGCTTGCGGTGCAGTGCCTCAAGATTCCCGCGGCGGCGGACCTGTCTGTATCCGCCCGCGCTTGCGGTGCAGTGCCCGCAGCCTTAAACGAGGCTGACTCACAACGCTTTATTCGCCCGCGCTTGCGGGTGCAGCACCTCGCTCTGTGTGCGGGAACTGTCGTTCACTGCATTCTCTCAGCTGAGTGTCATACGCTGGGCATCACACGGACATCGATTCGTGACTCGCAGTGTCAGTGATTCCCCCCAATCCGGCACTGCCGAGGCGGCACCTGTTCCCCCCAATGGGTGCCGCCTCCTTACATTTAACGGGTTGTATCACGTTCTCCACACGGGCCTGAGGTGCGGATGTCTCCCCACCTGGCGGGGCGAGACGGGGTGCCCTCCGTGCGAACTCCTACGCTCGGGGCATGGTCATTCCGTTTGTCGCGACTCCGTCGTGGAGTGTGGTGCCGTCACAGCCGACAGAGCCTGACGGGTCAGGTCTCTCCAGACAAGAGTCTGTGCTGGGAGAAGAGCCTGTTCTGCCACAACAGTTGTCACGGGCGACACCGGCACCCCTGTCGCGAGAGAACATCAGCTCGGGAACAAGCGGAGCCCGGTCAAGCACTCTGACATCCCTGTCGCGGGAGGACATCAATCTATTGGGACCACTCGCCCCGTTTGCGCTCGCCGGGGCGGTGACCGATCTCTTCGTCAATGGTGCGGAAGGGTTGTGGATCGATCGGGGTCGCGGTGCAGAGCGGGTTCCCGCCTGGTCTGCCGATGAGGGCAGTGTGCGGGCGCTCGCGACACAGCTCATTGCGCGCGGGGGTCGGCACATTGACGAGGCAACCCCCACGGTCGATGTGAGGCTGGGAGGAGGCATTCGGGTGCACGCCGTCCTGCCTCCGGTATCGTCGCGTGGCACGGCGGTCTCGATTCGGGTTCCCCGCACAGACGGATTCACGCTCCGGGCGCTCGTAGAGAGCGGCATGCTCAGCGACGACCAACGAGCCTTCCTGACACGCAGTGTGCGAGAGCGCAAGAATTTTCTCATTACCGGAGCCGCAGGAAGTGGCAAGACAACACTGCTTGCGGCGCTACTCGGCGAGGCCGCGATCACCGAGCGTATCGTCATTATTGAGGATGTCGCCGAACTGAGGGTCATGCACCCGCACGTCGTAAGCCTTGAAGCGCGGCAACCCAACCTGGAGGGCACGGGCCGAGTCGGACTCGACGCCCTGCTACGTGAAGCACTGCGGATGAGACCAGACCGGCTCGTCGTTGGCGAATGTCGCGGGGTCGAATTACGCGAGCTGCTTTCGGCGCTGAACACTGGACACGATGGCGGTGCCGGAACCCTGCACGCTAATTCGCTCGCGGATGTTCCCGCGAGGCTTGAGGCGCTCGGCTCTGCGGCCGAGATGTCAGCCGCAGCCATTGCACGCCAGACGGTGAGCGCGTTCCATGTTGTGTTGCACGTTGAGCGTCGGGATGGTCGGCGGCAGTTAACCCAGGTTGGCCGGTTTATCGAGTGTGGCGATCGGCTCGCGGTGGAGGTGCAGTGACGATGTACCGGCTACGAGTGCGACGGGCAAGCGATTCGGGTGCAGCTTATGATGCTGTTGCGGAGTGCGCCGAACGTTTGAGTTCGCTACTGTCGGCGGGGGTGTCCCCTGCGGCGGCGTGGAGTTACTTGGCTGAGAGCAAGCGAATTCCGGAGAATTCAGATCGGGTCGCCCGCGGACAACCCGATCGGGTGGCACAACGGTGGCAGTCCGACCTGTACGAGGAGGCGGCAGCAGCGGCTGCGGTGGGGGCATCGGTAGCTGATGCGGTGGTCGAGGCATCCGACCGCGGCGACTTGTTCGCGCGCACCTCGTGGCGGGTGCTCGCTGCTGCCTGGGCGGTGGCGGAAGAATCGGGTGCCCCACTCGCGGGCTGCCTACGAGAGCTTGCCGTCGCGGCGCGCGATAACGCGCTGCTGGTTCGCGAGGTTCGAGTTGCGCTCGCGGGCCCACTCGCCAGCGCACGGCTGGTCACTGCGCTGCCGCTGGTTGCGGTC
>Ga0081606_1000490_pt1 | contig 16427 bp, 11 predicted proteins | sample EareggfetidaYelm_FD_71127 | JGI IMG/M metagenome (GOLD analysis project Ga0081606, IMG submission 71127) | Earthworm egg capsule microbial community from the University of Washington, USA - E. fetida Yelm (SPADES assembly) (version 2) | ecosystem: Host-associated > Annelida > Reproductive system... | reverse complement strand
TTTAACGATGGATGACAAGGTAAGTATTAACAGTGACTGGGAACTATGACAACCTGTCGTCAAAGGATTAAAGCAACCAAGGCAAAATAAGAGCCACCACAAAATACGCAGACTACAGCAACACCAAACGGCACGCACGCAAGTCTTGCAACCCATTGTCTCAGAGCAGCTGTATTATAGATCGTCACGAAACCAAATACAAAGGCTATAAAACTGCCAACACAACTTCTGCAGCAACTAAACTTCGCCATTCATTTAGAAATCGTCGCAGTGGCTGCCCATAGAAAAGTAAACAATTCTTGTAGACTAAAATAATTGTATACAAGATTCTACATTTTCAAAAACCTTACAGTACCTGTTCACACTCTCAAGAATTCCTCCATGTTACCAGGTCTTCCCATTCAACTGTCCCACTAAAATCACAGAAAAGGAACAGCTCCCAGCAGATGTGCTTTTCCATTGCCACCAATCGACCTTGGAACTCTGCACTGTTTCAGGTCTGCCTTGGTCTTCATGTCGTCACTAAAAATTTATTTTCAGTATTTGTGTCTTCTCTGATTCTCATCCAGGCATTTCATTGGATTCACCCTGGAATTTATCTTCCACAATGATTTCCTTAGTATTTTTACAGTGATGCTACAGAGTTCTCAGATTATTATCAGTGTCGAGAGACAACACATACACATTCAGCTCCAGAATATACACATTGTCCAGACATGTAATCCAATCAATCAGACGTAATCTTTATTAAAACTCATACTATCTTACATCCCATAACACGATCTGTAACATTATAATTCATGGATAGCATAACCTTCAAATCAATAGATACACGATATAATAATAGCGTGCACTACAGATTCATAGGGCCAGGTTTCTGCAATTGATGCCAACAGACTTATTAATCTTCCCAACTGCAGACAGTTTTAGTGCATGGCATCACTAAAAACTGCATTCAAATGCATTGTGCTCACTTTTCAGCAGCCTAAAGACAAGTATTTCAGGTGAAACATAATAGTCTGGTTCACACTAACACACAGCATTCCTGTACATCGGACCTTCATAAAACACGTTAAAATGCAAGTTTATGACATAATGTGAGAAACAGATCCCAAATTAAATACAGCTTCAGTCTCATTCTCACTTTAGCTGCAAAGCCAATTCTATACTACTAGATTGAAGGTCCTGCATAGTTCCACATTGCAAGACCAAATATCTCATCTTGGATACCACTCTGGAAGGTCCTGCATAGTTCCACATTACAAGACCAAATATCTCATCTTGGATACCACTCTGGAAGGTCCTGCATTTTGTTCCATATTACAAGACCAAATATCTCATCTTGGATACAACTCTGGAAGGTCCTGCATAATTCCATATTACTAGACCAAATATCTCATCTTGGATACCACTCTGGAAGGTCCTGCATAATTCTATATTACTAGACCAAATATCTCATCTTGGATACCACTCTGGAAGGTCCTGCGTAATTCCATATTACAAGACCAAATATCGCATCTTCAATACCACCAGTGGACGCAGCCAATGAGACAGCTTGCATGCAGAATCGTCTGTGTTTATCATGCCAGTACACAAGTTAGTATATCATAAAGTGCCATTATAAATTGCATGTAAAGCCAATTGACGACAATAACTTGGCAATGTGCTGCCTAGGATACAAAGACTCCTTCTAAAAATTGGCCATTTTCACATCTATACTGTAGTGCATCAGACTAATTACAAATTCTGAGACAAAGAATTACTCTCCACAATAATGAAACCATTTTGAATAAACAAATACAAAAAGTTTCCCTAGTAGGTAGATCATTCTATGGCTAAAATGTGGTATCCTTAAACTTTCTTGTCACACTGCGGTGTCAATTTAACTCTGCATATTTGAAAGGAACAGTTTCATCTAAAATTCAATTACCCAAAATTACACAAAAATGTACTTAAGTAACATTTACGCAACATTTGGCGTACCCTCCGGAGAGCCAAGGTACATTGCTATCTACATGCTATGAACAGATAAACAGCCTTTGCTTTTCTTAAATAAGTGACAGCACAACTGAAACAGGACCTGAAAGGCAACTGGTTTCATGACTTTCTTCTCTCTGTGATTGCACATCACTCCAAGATGACCGACAACATGTCACAGTAGAGCCATCTCTTTACAAATAGAACTTGACACAATTGCTTGCGTGCAGGTATCGCAACTTCCAAAGGCATTCACAGTGCCTTCAGCTGCTCCAGCTCTCACAACCAGCAGCAAATAAACTCAATTGGAAATATTATGTCCCAAGAATTTCATTTGAATATTGGAATATCCAGAAAGAGTTACAAACCAACCAATAAATGGAAAACTTTCTTACAGCCCCAAATTTTGCATCAAATTCAGACTCTGCTATTCTGCTTAGCTATTAAAATACATCAATGTGAGCGAGGTGAGAAAACATTCATAATTTAAGTATCTTGAAAATAATTCAACAAAGTATAAAAGGAAGCTTAGTCAAGAAGAACACAGTGCAAAGCATCATATTGTGTGAAGTAGGAGGAGGTATGGCATATGCAACATCAATTCAGGCACAATTCATGAAAATCAAAACACATGACATTATCCAATACTTCAAGAAACACGTAGAAGACTTAAACTGTTAATCAGCGCCACGACCAAGTCAAGAGTCAACCACAAAATCACAAAGAAATCTGTTATCATAGCCTGTGAAGCCATTATCATCACAGTTTTAAAACTGCTAAAACTTCACGTTTGCACCTCCAGTACAAATCAGCCAAATCTTCAACCAACGGCTGAAAGAAAGGTTTCTCCTCATAAGAATAAAACCAGAAAGGAAAGGCACTACAAAGGATAAATTTTGTCAGTGACCATGATCAGAACAAGGGCTTCCCCCGTCTTAAGATTTCAGAATAACATGCTTCCAAAAGAAAGCATGAACCCTGGAAGACAAATGAACAGGAAAACTTCAAAATCAGAAGGAGCCAGAATGAAGCAAATGTAACCATCACCACAACTGCTTAAATTTTAATAGATAAAATTTAGCGCCGCATGAGCGCACGAGGGATAATGACAGTTCATCTATGATCATTGTGGTAACAGAGTCCATTAATCAGTTATTGTCTTCATCATCACTGCCTTTCTTATCATCATCATCATCCCCCTCTTCCTCCTCAGCCATCAACAGAGATGAGAACTTGTTTCTATCACTCCAGTCCTAAAATGTAACAAAAAAGTAAATATAAATAACACATAAGCACTATAACAACAATGTATAGTTAATCCAAAATTCGTCACATATTGTTTAAACTATATATTAGTAAATATAGTTTCCCTATATCTTTTTGCCTTTACGACCTAATGTTCAGTTTCTCACTGCATCAGTCGTCAGATGCCACCACAACCGCATACCAGAACAGTTGGTAGGTGGCAACACTATCAGTGAAAGTCAAACACTTTTCACACATAAAATGTGATTTTCTCTTGGCACAAGAGGAAGAGGTTTATGAAGAGAAGTGGGCAGAGCAAGGGGTGGAGGTAGAGGAAAAGGTGGAGGTCTTGGATGGGAAGTGGGAGGGAAGAGATGGGGAGATGGAGAGAATGGGCATGGGAGGAGGGGAAGAGGAGACAGAGGGTGAGTGGGTGGTGAAGGGAAAGTGGGAAAAGGGCGCAGGTTAGTGGATTGGGAGGTGGAGCTATATTGGATGAACTGGGTAGGGTTGAAGGATATCCATAATTATAAATATGGTGACAAATTATTATATTCAAGAGTGCCATTATTTGGCAGACATGAAGTAACTACAGACATTCGTTACAGAATTGACTAATTGCACTTTTTCTGTTCAGGACCCATTCCGGTGAAAATAGTTTGTCAAACAGCTGTGCAAACCATGAGCCACTGCAGTATTCATCTGTGAAGCAAGCAATGTCAATTCCATTACAGTTCCATTCAGATACGCCAAAAAATACGACCGTTAACTCAAGTCAGATAGAAAGCAGCCTTTCGACCGACAGCTCAAAAAGTCAGTCCAGAGGAATCAAAGAACGTGACAAGATATTTGAAGAGTCGAATACAAGAAGAATTGAAGAATGGAAGAGACAGACCGAAGCTGCCTGGCCAAGCACTGGGATAACAGTTAAAGAACTACTAAACCCTGAAGCCAGTCAGGTGCTGTACAGTGCAGCTTGTGCAAACTTCAAGGATTTTGACAACTTAAAGAGTTTCTCAGATGCTGAAGAAGAGGATCACAACTCAACCCTTGTTGAAACCTGTGATCAAGAAAAGGCTGAGCCTTTCAACGTCGCACAAAATGGCCCTGATATGTCCCGCCATAGCATCACAGACTACTTCAAAAAGTATAATTCTTCTAATGCGTTCAGTGCAGCGCCAAATCACGACCGGAAGTCGACCGTTACTCCGTCGCAGTGTTCCCCTAATTCAATGACGTACAGCGGGTCGTACCACAATCGGTCCTTTCCAGAGAGCCGGACTGAAGATGAAGTGATCTCGATACACATGAGCGACTTCAACAACCTTAGTGACCACCAACACAGTTCTGATCTGTCTGACTTCGAAGAGAATGCACCGACACTAAAGAACGAGACCGAGGCCAGGAACAAGCAATTCTCTGATGTTAACCTTCCTATCACAGAGGCAATGGCCAGTAAGGTAGGTTTTGGTCTGGCATCGCTCCTTGTGGAAGAAGCCAGGGAAGACTTTGACCAAAAATCGCAGCCCATCGGAGAGGCCAGAAACACCAAGCAAGGCCTTAGCCTCGCACCGCTTCATGCTAATGATGAAGTTGAAAGATTTGAACTTGACCTCTCTTTACCCCACTTTGTAGAAACAGACTCTACTGGAACAACCTGTACTCTTTCGTCTCTTGGGACTATTGGCTCAGTTGATGATCAGGCCTTTAAGGATAGTCTAGCAAGCCTTGACGCAAACATTGCGCTGATTCAAGAAAACCTACGTCGTGATTTGGCTCTCAAGTATCCTACATTTGCAAACAGCAGCTGATAAAATGTTTCATTAATTACGGTGACTTATAACTACCTCCAATTTTTATTTTAAATATTTACTTTTCTTATTGTTTAGAACAGTGCTTCCCAACCTTTTTTCAGCTACGGCACACTTACTTGGAACCAGTCATCAGCCGGCACACCACTGCATTTCTGGCACAAATTTCTGAATGACATTTTTAGTCATTTACACAAAAAATTCCAACCAAATTTCAAATTTGCAAAACTTTGGAAAGTTTTCTCATATCTGATATAGCGGTAGAAGTGTGCCGCGGCCGATATGTAGAAAATGAAAGGTTTTCGATGAGAGTTGGCAACTTCATTGAAACTCCCCTTTGAAAACTTTTGACTTCCGACATTCTGCCACGGCACACTGTTACCACTCTCACGGCACACTTGTGTGCCACGGCACACAGGTTGGGAAGCACTGGTTTAGAATAATATTAAAATGTTTATAACTACTCTACTTATAATTTATAATAATTATTCAAATATTGATAACTTTTTCTAGACAACGATTGCTTAAATATTGATGACTTTAATGATTAATTTGATAATTTTTTTAGTGTTTTCTCAGTCTAGAGGTAAAGTTTCTTACAAAAGCATGGTGTGTTCTGTTTAGGCCTACATGTGATTGTGTTTCATAGTGAGTCCTGAAGATAAGAATAACTTAAAATCTTGTTTTCATTTTGAAGATCATGGTCTCTGTTTCAAGTTATTACTATTTCAAGAGATTGCTTTGGATTTGTTGGGAGCAGTGCCAGTGCCCCTCCTCAATTATTGGAGGATACATGCCCCCTCTGCCCCGATTCTACGTATGTGGTAATTATTATATTTTTCCCCTTGGCACACATGATTTGTTGAGTCCAGAGTTTCCAAACCCAATGACACAAAGCGGTCTGGTGACAAAATGGCAGCTTAGGTATTATAGTAGCAAAATTTGGGCCTCACAGTAACTTTTATACAAGGTCATTGGGTGCAGTTACTGTTAGTGAGGTCAGTTTGTGCAGTACCAGTTTAGTCGGCGCACAACTCTAACCCCCATGGTTTTAATTGGTAAAGTTTACAGATTTGGCACCCCGTTAGTGCATGTATTTGTAGCTGTACAGCCTTCATAAGTGTAGGCCTACCAGGCTTTTTCTATGGGACCATGTCAATAATAGGCTGGGCGTTGGTGAGATAGTAGGCTACCGGTTCTGTTTGTACCCACTCCAATTCAAAGATCGGTATCTGGCCTAAAAAGCATCCTATAGATTGGCACCAACGGACAATACTAGGCCACCTTTGACTAGCTTGCTGTGGGAGGCGCTTTAGTGTCCATAATTATAAGATAAAATAGGCAGTGAAGTTGAATCTTACCAATGTGTTAGGCAGAACTTGTTTGGCACCGACTGGCAACTGCATTGGGGCCGTCCATAAAGGACGTCCGCAGAGAATGGGGGAGAGGTGTGGTCAAATGCGGACACCTGCGAACAGGAGGGAGGGGGTAAAGGATCTTGCGGACGTCCGCAAGATGGTTCTTTTTTAGAATTGTTTCAGCATGCTTTGCAGACACTCCCTATGGGTGATGGCTATTAAAGTATAAATTGTTATTCATCTAATCCGATTTGCACCACGGAGTATAATATGGGCTGGCACTAAGGACTACGTCTTCTTAGTGGGAGGTTGTTAATTACATGACCCAAATATCAGCTCACATCATGGGGTAGGGGTAAAATGTCCCGATGATGAGACCAATGAGCAGGGTATTTTGAGAGCACCAGATATTACACTGTCGGACCATAGAGCATTGTATGATTCTAAATGCGGACGTCCGCAAAGGGGGAGGAGGGGTTGATCACATGCGAACACCTGCGGACAGGGAAGCCGCCGGGAGCGGGTAGGAAAATGGGTCTATTTTTGCGGACGTCCTTTATGGACGACCCCTTCAGAGTATAATAATGCATCACAGAATATAATAATTATGGGCTGTCACTAAGGCCTACATTTACATACATGTACATCTTACTCTCAGGGTGAGGTTGTTAATTACATGAACCACATATCAACCCACATGGGGTAGGAGTAAAATGCCCTGATGATGAGATCAATGAGCAACGTATTTTGATAGCACCAGCTATTACGCTGTCAGACCATAGAACAGTGTATGATGCTAAATGCGGACATCCGCAAGGGTGGGGTAGGGGGGGTTGGTCAAATGCGGACACCTGCGGACAGAGGGAGAGGGGTATAAAAAGGGGTCACTTTTTGTGGACATCCTTTATGGATGACCCCTCTCTTTTATTTGTTTTTGAACCTTTGTACAGCTAAATAAGCCCTAATTTAAATAGCCAAATATATACACACATACAATAGAATTCAAAACAATGCAGCACCATATTCCTAGTGCACCACTCACACCTTTAGTGACTAAATTTAAATGTCTACATAAATCATGAATACGCTACCAGTGCTCTGTGCTTAGCCTTAGAGTAGAACTTTAGCAATTTGGTATTTGTGTTTATGGTTACTTGATTTATTGCACTGTTTGCCTTTCTTCACACAAACGGATAGAACTGAGCATAGTCAACTAAAAAGCTAATCCAAAAAAGGGTGCCTTAAGCCCACTCTGTAATATGCTAGTTTATGACATTTCCTGAATGCCACAAGTTGGAAATTGCACTCAGACAGGCCCATGTAGAAGACATACAAAGTCGTACATGTATAATACAAAAGCCTTCTAGTGCACTGTTTCGGTTTAAAGCACTTACTGCAGAGCCAAACAGGTCCCCTCCAATTGCTGTTGCCTCCGAACAAAGAGCAGTCTGAATCCCCTGGAGAATAAGAGATGTTGTAATTCTGCCCAAGTATCTCCACACTGTATTCTTTAGCTCCATAGACCTTCAATTATAAAACAGTAAATGTAACAATGCAAAGCAATGTCTGTGTAATACCTAATCATGCTCTAGCCATACCACATTTAAACTCGTCTAATCCTATATCATCCAATTTAAGATGGTGTCAGTTGTTACCCATGATAACCGTATGCTAATAGGTGCTAAGAACCTATGCCAAATGGAGCCCAAAACTTATGCTCATAAGTGCTAAGATCTTTGCAAATGAGTGAAATGAGCATATGCTAGAGGTTTCAGGGACCTATGCAAAAGGTACCAGGACTTGTGCTAAACAAGTTCTGAGAACCTTGTGTCAACACTTGGCGAAACTTACCTTTGATAATGACCTTATACCAAAAGGTGCCAAAAACTCTGACTCGTCAAGAAGGTAGTGCAGCACAGACTTGAACTGGTTGTAGCTAATCATGCTGAGAAGATGATTGCCATTAGCAATTGCTGGCAAATCAGCATCACTCTGAAAAAGCATTTTGACTTATTTATCTACTTCCATTAATATAGTAAATAATAAATTTGTCAGATAATTTTTGAACTCACTGATGAACAATGTACACCACAGAGGCCCCAAAAACTTCATATGTTGTCTTTATAATAAGAATGTATGTACATATGTATCAATAAACTTAAAACAGCATACTTGAAGTGCTTCACTAAGCACTGCACACCGACTATCTAACAGGTAAAAATAAGTGCATTTTAGGACAGCTTGAAAATGTTTGCTGTTAACATAGCTAAACAAAACAGCACGGATATTCAGGAGAAGACTGTTCCAAGGGGAAGATCCAAGATGTAAAAAGTTTTGATGGACTCCAGTTGCTGCACAGAAGCACAGCACCTGCATATCTCCACATGAAGCAGAAATGGACAACAATCACCAATTGGTTGCAGTTAATTAATTGATTGCTTAATTGATTGTTTAGAAATATACCTCCTCTGTAGAAGGCCAAGTCCCCTTCAACCGGTCAATGGCCTTGACTAATTCATCCTTAAAAATCTGCAGGTGGTCGAATGAGCTTGGCCTAAGCATAACAGCAGGAAACAGGCTGACGAGGCCAACAAGGGACCGAACACGAAGGACAGTGGTCGATCTGTCCTCTTTTACAGTCGCCCGGTCGTAGAAGAACCCATCTGTCACATCCCACAGACCTAAAGGATGACATAAAACAGCATTTAACAAGAATGCTTTATAATGCTTACTTTAATTTCAAGTAAACCAAAGTGCGGCTATGCAATTGGTTGAATAAATAATATACTTACTTAACAATATATAAATGTACTTAAATCAATACAAAGCAAAATAAGCACACACAATTTTATATATACATATAATATTATACATAAACAATAAATAATTACACAAAGTAGGCAGATACGTAAAACACTAAATACATAAATAAATTTTAAAAAAGTAACTTTACTATTATATTAAAAAGATAATTTCTGGCAATCGACCAATTAGTGTATACAATGGGAATGTATCTAGAACACCTTTAAAATACAATCAAGGACGCTGAAGCATGTCATCTATCAAATAAATTAATTAATAGATTACCATCTCTTGGGTCATTGATTGCTTCCGCAATAGTCACAAAGTGACCAAGGTAAGTGACAGCAATGGATTCAAAGATGCTGTCTGTTTTTGCCAACTCCAATGCCATCTCCATCATACACCGTGCATAGAATGCCATCCATGCTGTGCCATCAGCCTATGATCCAGTATATATACATATTCATATATCATATATTATAAAGTGAATTGTTTATTTGTTCACAAGCAACGTGTTTATGTGTTCGCATGTCTCGCAAAAGGCTCATGAACCGCTTAAAGTAGCCACGTGAAATTTGCGTGGGTTGTAAGTTAGTTTTCTTAGAAAAGTAAGCATATTATTAACTTCCTACGTTTTGTCCTTCCCAAGTTATGAGTATTTTAATTTTTGAAGCGAAGAGTAATCGAAAACAATGGCGGTTCAAGTTACAGCAGGCTAAATATAGAATCCTTGAGGTGGGGAAAAATAACGGCTTGATTTGCAAAGCCATCGGTTGGCACCTTGTGCACGATAAACGTAACTAAATAATTACAGGTACATATAACTCTGGCAATATATCCCTAAATAAGAAGAATAAGCTTAAATTTTACCTACTCTAATGACTCTATAACACTATTACCATAATGACTTTAGTAGCATTATCATAATATACAAAACATCATCACTTCAACTAACACAGTATCAAAAACATAATCAATCAATCAATCAATGGACATTTCAAATAAAACATCAACAAATCAAGTGACCTGTTCAAGAACAATTCCTTCTGGAAGCGATGAACGGTCAAGAACGGAAATGTTATCCATGCCGAGAAATCCACCGCTGAATAGAAATCTTCCTAAGACATTTTTCTGATTCATCCACCTGTAATCAGTTTTGTGATGTTAATATCGGCTTGTTTTGCAAACTAATTATACAATGCAAGTTACTTTATATAGTGTGTATCGTAACATATGTACACGCAGTGCAATGCCAACACTAAATTTGTGACTTAGAGATTTAAATCAAGTTACGAACATAATTTGTACTGTATGCCTCTAAGTAGATAGCCTTGATGGAGTACTATATAAAAAATGGTCGTTAACTATTAATTATTATTATTACCACTATTATTATTGTTACAACTGTCATGCTGCTCTTCATCATTATTTTAACCTAGTTTATCATTAGCAGATCTCATTGTTGCACTGTCATCATCATGATGTTTATTATTACCAACTGGCCATTATTCTTACCTTCATTAATAAATATTTCTAAGCACACAGGGAAAGAGACATACCAGTTGAAATTGAGAGTGAGCTTGTAAAAGCATCTCTTGAGAAATTCCAAGTCACAACTGGATTCAGAGCCTGGCCTTCGACTGACGTTGAGACAAGCCCAAGCATGAAGCGGTGGATTTACATCACTGAAGTCGAATTCACAGCCGGGTAACTAAGAGCAACATTATATACATATGTCTAAGCATTTCCATATAGGTTTTTTAATATAGTGTCGTTTAGTACCCCAACACTGCTGCACACACCATGAGGTTTTTGACAAGAAATCCTGTTTAAATTTTTATCCAAACGCAGTGTAAGTAGTTGGTCTTTAGAAAAAATATAGGGCCTACCTGCTTTGCTCAATTACCTATCTGATCTAAACAAGGCAGTTTGAAAACTTTTGCTAAACAGAGTCAAATACAACCGCTATGTGTATGCAAGAGAAAAGTCTGACACAGAAGCAGACATGATGAATCATCCTCATCAGTGTTTATGTAATCATAGTCATCATGTTCGTTCAGTAGGTTTTTGTAGCACTTCTTTATGATTTATATACCTCTTTTTATGATATCACTATCAACAATGAGATGGATACCAGAGCTAGTCCTAAGCCTGGAACTCACCTAGAGTGAGAAAGAGAGGGTTGAGTGAAAGGGTGCAGATACTTCGGTCGTAGGACACAGGAACAGAAAAAACACCAGGACATGAGAAAAAAGGTGAAAGAAAATGCATTGAACACCAACGGGCTGCATGCCCAGGGATTAAAGATAGAAAATAGATCATATCAACAATGATGAAACCACCATCTTCACAACCAGTACCATTACCACAACCACCATCAAACTTTGCCACCATGCCACCACCAATACCCTACAACCAACCTGTCCATTCGGGTGTTGATATCTATCAGACAGGAGAAGTAGAAGCTGTGATTTGGCAAAATCCAAATCAATATCCGCAAAAGGCAGCATCTGAAATGCTAGGTCCCACGGAGCATACTACGAACAAAGAACATAACACCAGACAGCAATAGATAACAATGCAATATAAAAACAATAAAAGCCATGCTATTCAAGCACATGTGCAATTTAACCTAATGATTTTAGTAGCATCATTATCATAATATACAAAACATCATCACTTCAACTAACACAGTATCAAAAACATAGTCCAGTATATGTTCAGATATTATCCGCATGTATGCATGCATGTATGCAGACACTTTAAATGTTGTCTTTTTACCCTTAGAATCCGACAAGCCGGAAAGCTAGTTAGCACGTAGTACCAAAAGTCTGGACTGACTATCTGCCATCTTTGCCCATTGTTCTATTGACGTTCTAGCAGCACACACCTCTAATTCAGCAGGGATTTCCTGACAACATTAACCTTTTGGCCAGTTTTGGTGAAAGTCTGTAACACCAACATGTGCAGTGGAATGTGTCTGCTTAGAAATGTGCAAGCAGGTATATATATATACAAGGCGTCCTGAAGTTAGATACAAGGAAGTGTTGAAGTGAGCAAAAATTGCCTACTGGCGTCAATTTTGCAAAGTTTTCTTCTGCATTGGTTTGCTGAAGAAAACTGTTTTTGCACATTTCAAAATTTGCCTTTAAAGAGTCATTACTTACCCAAGGAAATTCCCATTTGTCGGGCATTGAGACAACATCACTGTTGCGTAAATGCCTCCATCCAGGATTCCGTCTCTCAGCTGCAGAACCTGTCAATACGCGTACAAGAAATGGGCAAGTATGGTAGAAAGTAGGTACATGCAGGTTGTAGGCAGGCAGGTAGATAGAAAAGTAGACAAGTAACCAAAATGCCGTACTGAGATCTGTCATCAGACTATCTATGGAATTAACATATCACCCCTTCAAGACAACTATTCAGAGACTAGCAGGTCGCTAGCAGGGTCACCTAGTTTCACAATCAGTTTAAGGTGCATAACCAATAAAGTGGTATTTATGAATACCTAACTAAACAAACATTATCAAGTACGGATGTCACAAGACATCGGCTACATTCTGTTCAAACAATGGAACAGACTATCATAACAGAATATACTGTAACAGAATAGATTAAATCAGATATAAGCTCACCTGGTTTAATGGTCTGCCCATCAAAATAGTAGAACTGTTTTGACCAACACAGCCCGGAGTACGCTTGACGCACTAACAGCCTTTCATCAGGACTGAAAGGACCCACAATTACCTAGAAGCACAATAAGCACTAATAAACAATTACCTAAAAGAACAATGAGCACTAATAAACAATTACCTAAACAACACAATAAGCACTAATAAAATTACTTACTGCACAGTCTAGCAAATGAGTGAGCAAGCTTGTCACACTTACAGATCAAGCTTCAGACATTTCTTGACTAAAATAATAATATTTTCGTTTAATATACAATCTGACATACAGCACAATGTTTACAAGTTAAATACAACCGTGAATATAAACGGTTATTACAGGAGTCGAATTTAACCGCAAGGCAACCACGCAGGGTGCCACATCACGTCATACAGGCAACTAGAGTGAAGAACTTGCCCAAGGTCCCTACGTCGCGGCTAGAGTGGGATTAGAACCTGCAACCCTCCGGACGGAAGGCACGAAACTTACCACTGAGCCACCACACCCCTTATGTCAATTTGACTGCTAGTGTTATAAAAATGTACAGAGACTATTAAATATTTATTCCACATATCAATTTTCATTTTCGTGCAATGTATGCAATTTTATGAAAGCATCAATCAATCAATCAAATAACATGCCCTTCAAGATTTCTGCTCAGTCACATCTAGCCCAACCACAACTGACAAGAACAGCCTTCAGAGAGTGATAGAATACAGGTGAAGAGTTCCTACGTGGGAGATACAGCTCTAGAATATGCCCATTCAAGATTGTCGGTCTCACAACCGAGAAGGCTGCATGTTGCTTTTTAGAAGTGTGTGCAATGTGACAATTAGGTCACCGCTGACCGCACAACATAGGGGCTGGCATTCACTATTGGCACAAATAGGGCAGCTGAGCTTCTGTTTATATAATATATATATTACATTGTTTTATCACTCACGGACACAAATATTACATGAACGTTACTTTCTTCTACAACTATTGTCACATTTATTATGATTATGAATATCATTGGTTAGTGAATTTTTAATATCACTATTATGATTATCCTGATCATTATTTCTCGTTATTATAGAACTGCATTACTGAATTATAGAATTGGTCAGCTTCCTGTTGACGCTTGTTCATGATATCCTCAAAAGCCTTGTCGAACAGCTGCGCAGGGGGACAGTCTTCTCTGTGCAAACGGCAGCGAACCTGAGCCATGGAGCCAGAAGGCACTGTCAGTCGGTAGTGAAATGCACATTTGGTTCCCTGTCGTAAGAGTTTGGCAGACTGGTCACCTGAATAAAAAACACTGTACTTGCCATTTGTTTTATATCAAGGCACCATTCAAACTCCTACTGAGATAGTATCTCCTATTGAGATAATCACTTTCTTTGGAGATTTGGGGCATACAAGCACCACCAATTAATATCTTGTCCTCAGAAAAAGTTGTAGACATACAGCACACGAGTAATTACAAGGCTCTATGTTAAGTGTCTTCCTACATCCATATATATCTATATACCGGTATATGTATGTATATATATGTGTATATGTATATATATATATTAATTCATTATGAGCATTTCTATTCAAGTGTGCTCCTGATTCCAGTATGGCTAAAAAGGAAAGTTTTTAGGTGAGCATAAAAGAGATAGAGAGAATCCTAGGAAAAAAGTGTAGTGCCAAAGATAGCCCATTCCAGAGCGAGGGGCCAACCACTTAGTAGGCACAATTCTGCTTAGTTATTGTGCGGGCAAAAGGGGTGATAAGAAAACCCCGCTCAGAAGAGCAGAGAGAGCAACAACCCAGAACACACAAGGTAGTGCAGCAAAGGTCCTGAAGATAAGCCGGAGCGAGGCTCAGGAGGGACTGCCAGACTAAAGCAATGATATGGTATGAAATAGTCTGTTGGAAAGGAAGCCAGTGGAGCACATCCAGCATACAGCTGGTTTGCGGCTGTAAACATGGCCACATTTAGGGATGTGTCCAGAGAGGCATGTGTGTGTGTGTTACTTTTAAAAAAGTAATTGAAGTATACATACAATGTGTGTATATATATATATATATATACAGACACATGCATCACACACACACAAATACAAAACGAAATACATACAATAGTAGCCACATACTTACACAAGCACAAGGCCTACATAAATAAACATGCAAATATAAAACAGCATAAAAATAATAAACCTTTGATGACGTAATCATGGAAAGAGTCTTTGAAATGATTCTTGTTGGTCATTGTGGTTATGTCTGCGGACTCTTTGTCTGCTTTCGAAAAATTCGTTTCATTATTTGTAAACAGAATTTCTGGCTGTGATGTGTCCGTTGAGAAAATGTAATGGCCTGCAAATGAAATCAAAGAAGTGACATTAGTAGAAATGGTCCATAAATAAGAGAAAGTGGTGGCAGTGGAAAAGGAGCTAAGGACGGCAGGAGAAGAGAAGAAAAGAGAGGGTGGGAAAACAAGAGTAGGAAGAAAAAGAAGAAGAAGAAAAAGAATAGTAAGTGAAAAAGTAGAAGGAAGAGGATGGAGATGGAAGAAGAGAAGGAAAAGATGAGAACTAGGCTGAGTAAAGACAGAGGAAGAGAGGTGAAAGCAGAGTATACGAGAAGAGAGGAGGGTGGGAAGTAGAAGTATCAGAAAGAGGGAAGCGTTATGTAGTGTAGACAAGGAACATACGAAGATTTGAGAAGGTGGATGAAGACGAATAGGAAAAAGAGGAGAGAGAAAACAATGAACAAATGGATACATAGACAGAAGACTAACCAAACGATTCAATTCCGGAACACAGGACCTGTTTTGAATGCTTAGCCAACTTCATAACCGGCTGAATGGATGAATCGACTTTACGCCCCTCTGACCATGTATTCCTAAAAGACAAGAAAAAAATCCATCCAATAAGTAAGTAAGTAATTTAATTATAAAGTATTTGTAACAAGTCCCTTTTTTAAAGTAACATTCACTCAATCATTTTGAACATTCACATAATGTCCTTTCAAGAATACTACTCAGAGTAATGTAATTTATTTATTCTTGGGGATGAGAACAAATAGCTTACAAAGATGCGATCAATTATCATGAAGGGCCAAGAAAAAGATTACTATTTAATTTTAAAGGGCTCGATGCAAATGTTTACAAATATTGCTGCCTAAAGCTGCATTTCTAACTTTATCAATGGATAAATTCATGTGAGAGATTTGTTAGGAATGTACAACGTTCATTCTATATAATCAATATTATAGAACTGTAGACATAGCAAATTATAGGCTAAGGAGGTGCATTTTATTGTGCAGATGTTATCGGACACGATCGCTGCGAATGAGCAAGCAGCAGTAAGCAGTAGTAGAGGGATCAAGGATTTGAGACTATAAGACAGTCTACAGAGGATAAAGCAAGCAGAACAGCTGTTTATAATTGCCCACACTTTGAGAGTCAACCATGTGTACAAAATGTCACTGACACCATTTTCTTATCATCAGCATACGCCTTTCCAAATTTTACATCTCTCTGAAGTCCTTCTTCTTTGTCCATGACTGGGCTGGGAGCACCTCTGAGTAGTAGGTT
>Ga0081606_1000488_pt1 | contig 16500 bp, 11 predicted proteins | sample EareggfetidaYelm_FD_71127 | JGI IMG/M metagenome (GOLD analysis project Ga0081606, IMG submission 71127) | Earthworm egg capsule microbial community from the University of Washington, USA - E. fetida Yelm (SPADES assembly) (version 2) | ecosystem: Host-associated > Annelida > Reproductive system... | reverse complement strand
CCTAAAAATTTAAACCTCAGGGTTTCCTACTGTTCAAAATCTCCTTTTCCGCGCATCGGGAAAAGGGAGAATTGATATTTATATTCCCCGGGAAAGAGTCTGTATTTATTCAGCGGATGCGCTCCCCAACTGTCATCTCCGCCTATGCCCATTTGTTTGTAGTCAATCATCCATTCTACAAAATCTCTCGGACTGACGTCGGTAATGTGGCGTTGGTCTTTCTTCTCGCCGTCGTCCAAATCCTCCGTCGCCCAAGGCAAGGCGCTGCCCGAAAATGTCGGACTTCCCACAGCCATCAGTCCAAGTCCGGCCTCATTGGTAAGCGCAAACCGTCGAAGGTCGGTGTGGTAATTGTTTTCTTGAGGGCGGACATAGAGGCAATACTGATCAGTTGCTTTCAGCGAATAGCGCGATATTAAAGCGGCGGTATTTCTGTCGCTCATATTTTCCCAAGGCCCGCGTCCAAAATATTGTATGTGGTTGAATTCCGCATGGAGTTTAGCGCTCATTCCAATGCGCGGGAGTTCGGGGAGCTGCTTATGTCCTGTATAAAAATGGTGGGTTACGTTTATTTTCCCGTCGGGCTCAATCAGGTATGTCGCCTCCCAAGTCCCGCTCACGGACAAAAAAGCATGGAGAATTTTTATCTCCGCCATAGCGCCGACCTTTCGCGAACTTTTTGAAAGTACGCGGCTGCTGTCCGTGGCGTGCTTCCAAACGGCACAACGCTGCGGCATGTTGTTTCCGTAGTCATTGTCAATCGGCGCTCTCCAAAAGTTGGGCATCAGGGGAGATTTCAAAATTTCTTTTCCCGATAATTGGTAAGAAGATAACCAACCCTTGTCGTTAAAAGCAATGGAAAAATCTTTCCCTTGAACTGAAATTTGGTTTCCGGCCGCGGAGAGATTTAATTCCCCCAAAGCCGCGGCAGCCGTCGGCTGCTTCCATTCAATCGGCAACTTAAACTGTTCATAAGCAATTTGGGAACCGGCTTTCAGCGCCTCTGAATTTTCTTTCGTCGCGGCTTTAATCAGGATAAAGTATTCCGCATTTGGCTTGGGTTTAATGTCGGCGTAACTGATGCTTATTACTTGCGTTTGTTGCGGAGCCGCATTGACTTTTTCTACGGACTGACTCTTTATTTCTTTCCCGTTTTCTTCAATGGCGAAGGAGAAGTTGAATTTATCCAACGAGGTAAATACAAAATCATTTTTTATTTCAATCAATCCGCGGTTCAAATCTGCGGCTTTGAATTTTATATTTTGGTAAACCTTGCGCACTTCATAATACGCGGGATGCGGACGGCGATCGGGGGAGATAATGCCATTGGCGCAAAAATTATTATCGCTCTTCACATTTGCGGGGCCAAAGTCGCCGCCGTAAGCCCAATATTTTTTTCCGTCTTTTGTGTATTGCGCAATGCCTTGGTCAACCCAGTCCCAAATAAACCCGCCTTGCAAAACGGGATAGCGCTCAATCACATCCCAATAATCCTGAAAATCGCCGACGCTGTTTCCCATGGCGTGCGCATACTCGCATTGAATGAGCGGCCGGTCTTTATGATTTCTCGCATATTCTTCCATCTGCCAAGCGCGTGCATACATAGGACAAAAAATATCGGTGTTGCGATCCAACTCCGCGCGTTCATATTGAACGGGGCGCGAGGCGTCGCGCTTCTTAAGCCAATCGTAAGTGGCATAAAAGTTAGACCCGTTCCCCGCTTCATTCCCCAACGACCAAATGATTATCGAGGGATGATTTTTGTCGCGCTCCGTCATGCGAACCGTTCTGTCCAGATGCGCCGCCAGCCATTGCGGTTTATTGCCTAATGTTTTGTCGAGGTCATAGCCCATGCCATGCGATTCGATATTAGCCTCATCCACTAAATAAATTCCGTACTTGTCACAAAGTTCATACCAAAGCTCATCGTTGGGATAGTGGCAAGTCCGCACCGCATTGATATTACATTCTTTCAGCAACTGCAAATCTTTCATCATGCTTTCTTCGCTGATCACGTGCCCGTATTTTTCATCGTGCTCATGTCGGTTCACTCCTTTAATATGAATAGGCTTGCCGTTCACGCACAGTTGCCCCTTCAAAATCTCCACGCTTCTGAACCCCGTTTTTGACCCCGTGATTTGAATCGCTTTTCCGTTTTCAAATAATGTTAATGCCAACTGATACAGGTTAGGCGTTTCGGCAGTCCACTTCAACGGATTTTTTATTTCTTCTTTGAAAACAACTTTGCCCTTCGCCGGCTTTTTCGAGACAATCACGACGCGATTCCCGGCATCTGACAATTTCAATTCAACCTCGTATTTTTTGCCTTGAATATTTTTCACCTCCACATTCACTTCCAGCAAACCGTCGGCATAATTATTTTTCAAATTCCCCACCGCGAAATAATCATAAATTTGAGTTTTGGGCAAGGCATAGAGATACACGTCGCGCTCAATTCCGCTGAACCGAAAGAAGTCTTGGTCTTCCAGATAGGAGCCGTCGCACCAACGATAAACTTCAGCAGATAAAGTATTCTTGCCTTCTTTCAAAAATGGCGTGAGGTCAAATTCAACAGGCGTTTTAGAATCTTCGCTGTACCCCAATTTATTTCCGTTCAGCCAATAGTAGGCCGCCGAATTTACGCCGCCAAAATGGACGATCACCTGCTTCCCTTTCCATGAATCAGGAACGGCGAAATCAACCTTATACGAACCGACAGGGTTATACTCTTTAGGAATGAAGGGCGGCTGTTCGTCGTACGGATATTGAATATTGACATAAATGGGGTAATCGTATCCTTCCATTTGCCAATCGGAAGGAACAGGAATTTCCTTCCACGAAGACACATCAAAATTTTCTTTATAAAAATCAATCGGACGCGAAGCGGGATTTTTCGACCAAAAAAACTTCCACTTTCCGTTGAGCAGTTTCACCATGGGGGATTTATATTTTCCCTCTTGCAACGCCGCCGCGTTAGCGTAGTCAATCACCGAAGCATGGGCCGGCAAGGCATTGACCGAAACAATTTCGGGCGTTTCAAGTTCTTTGCCGATGAGTTGAGAAAAGACGGGAAGCGAAATTCCGACTAGTAAAACCAATAATAACTTTTTCATTTTTTTTTGTAATTTAAAACAGACACTTCAAGATCTTTCAAACTTACAGAATATTTAATTCATTACACAATCTTCTTGGGGGCATAACAAAATATCGTCAGGCGTATGCGCTTATGTGTCTGTCCCCTGTTTGTTACAGATAAACATACGATTGAGGAGGAGTAACGTTAAAATCGTCCTTAATTGATAAAGGCTTCCTGTATTTTTTTATATTTTTAATTTTAATGGCGTGAGCAATTTCTCGGCCGGCGAAATATTCGTAAAAAAAGACCTCTGTTATGCCAGAGTATTTTTTTGTCATTTTCCAAATTTCTTCGGGGGCAAAACTAAGAATGCCGTCAATCTCAAATTCGCCAATAACTTGTTGCACAGGCGATGAAGCATAAACGACAACTGTTTTTATGTTTGGTTTTTTGAATATGACCTTACGGAATTCAAATATTTTTGTGCCGTCAAATATTTTGACGGCATATTCCGGTTTTATCGATAGCAATACTCTCATTGTCTGAATGAATAATTGGCAATATTTATGAAATCTTGTGGTTTGATTTGTCGAAAGCCTCTTGGCATATCTTGAATACTCGGAATTACTCCATTATCAATTAGCCATTTTAAATTCGGTCTTTTTGGATACGAAAAGGCATATAAGAAATTAACAACAAAGGGTCTGTCGTGCTCCCTGTAGTTCCAATGCTTTTTTAGCTCATCGTCGGAAAAGACGCTTCTCTTCCTGCACAAAGCTAAGAATGTCGTCTCGTCTTTAATATCTGTTATAACGGATCCACATGTTTCGATTTATCAAAAATGTTTCCATCCTTGCGCCACTAACGGCACCGCATTTCCGCCTTTGGTGATGAGCAGGTTTTGTTGCGGATTGTCGTGAAGGTGTCCTATTAAATGGATGTCGGAATGATTTTTTATTTTTTCAAAATCATGCGGCGAAATGGTGAAGAGCAGTTCGTACTCGTCGCCTCCGTGCAGGGCGCAAATCACAGGGTCAAGCCGCATTTCATGGGCTGCCAAAATCGTTTGATGGTCAATGGGAATTTTATCTTCAAAAAGTTTTGCGCCTAGGTTTGACGCTTTTGAAATATGCAAAACTTCAGAAGACAACCCATCCGAAATATCAATCATCGAAGTGGGCTTCACTCCCATTTCTTCCAACTCATAAATAATATCCATACGCGCTTTGGGCTTGAGCAGACGCCCCACCACATACTCATATTCTTCCAACTGCGGCTGCATTTTTGGGTTTGTCAAAAAAACTTCTTTCTCGCGTTGCATCACTTTCAAGCCTGTGAAGGCGCCGCCTAAATCGCCCGTCACGCAAAGTATGTCGTTCTTCTGAGCCGTGCTTCGCAATACTTCATTTCCTTTTTTTGCGACGCCGATTGCCGTGATGGAAATTACCAATCCGCTCGTGGAACTAGTCGTATCTCCGCCCACTAAATCTACTTTATAATCGGCGCAGGCCGCGCGTATGCCTTTGTAGAGTTCTTCTATGGCTTCAAGCGAAAAACGATTGCTCAAAGCAATAGCCGCTAAAATTTGTTTCGGAACGGCATTCATCGCCGCCACATCCGAAATGTTGACGACCACGGCTTTATAGCCCACGTGCCTCAAGGGCATGAAACTCAAATCGAAGTGAATGCCTTCCGCCAATAAATCTTTGGAAACCACCAGCACATCGTTGCCGACGTCAATCACTGCCGCGTCGTCGCCGATGCCCACCCGCGTAGAGGGATTTTGAAAGACAATGCCTTTTTTAATAATGTCTATAAGCCCAAACTCTCCTACAGACGACAACTCCGTTCGCTTCTCCATATTTATTGCCCGATTAATTCAATCCGTTTCTTAACACTTCAAACTCGACGCGGCGATTGATTTGCTTGTCGGCTTCCGATTTTTCATCGGCCACCACCGGCCTCGTGCTTCCGTAACCGACCGCTTCAATCCGCGAAGGATGCACTTTAAATTTGTCCGTCAAGAAATTCTTAATGGCGTCGGCTCGCTCTTGCGACAATAATTTATTGGCGTCTTCGCGCCCAAAGGTATCTGTATGTCCCGAAATTTTCAACCCGGCCTTGGGATGATCCACCATAAAATTTCCCAGCTTGCTCAAATCGTTTTCCATCGCGGGCAAAACGTCCGCTTTGGCATGTTCAAACTCTAACGAAACAAAGGCGATTTTATGTTCCATTCGTTCTACAATTCGGTTAATCGAAGTATCGCCGTTTAATACAATTTTTTCTTCCTGCCTGAAAAATTCATCGCCTTGAATGATGATTAAATATCGTCGATGATTGATCAGCGAAAAATCAAAACTTCCGTCCTCGCGCAAATATTTGGGAGCCACTTCCACCCCTTTGTCCAAATCAATGACGGCCACAATTCCCCTTTGCGCCATGCCTTCGTCGTCTTTCACCACGCCGTGCAACACCGTGGAGGCGACGGGTTGCGCTTCCATGGGCGTAGGGAAAGAAAAGAGGTCTAAATTTTTTCGGTCCTCGGCCTCTGAACGGGCATAGTAGAGAGTGTTTGACTTTCCGTCCATCGTGAAATAAACTTCGTCGCCCGTCCCGTTCACCAACGGGCCGATGTTTTTGGGTTCCTCGGTGAAACCGCGGCTTAGGTTCACTTTATAAATATCAAAGCCGCCAAAGGTGACCGGCTGCCCGTTGGAACTAAAATAAAGCACATTGCTTTCGTGATGATAAAAAGGACTCAATTCATTTCCAAACGTGTTGATAACAGGGCCTGCATTTTGCGCAGGCATCCACTTTCCCTCTTTATCTTTTGCCGAAAAATAAATATCCGACATTCCAAAAGTGCCCGGACGATTGGAGGCAAAGAAAAGCGTGTCGCCGGGGTGGTTCAGCGACGGTTGCGATTCCCATCCCGCGGAGTTAATATTCGGGCCTAAATTTTTAACGTCTTGCCAAACGCCATTCACCAAGACGGCTGTATAGAGATCGCAATTTCCAAAGGAGCCGGGCGCTTCGCATCGCGAAAAAAACATTTGCTTTCCGTCGGCGCTCAAGCAGGCAGAGCCTTCGTTGTAGCGGGTATTGATAGCCGGGAATTCTTTGGATGCCGACCATTCGTCGCCTTCTTTCTTGGTGAAGAAAAGATTTTCATTGTAGATGCGATCGGCAGACTCCATGCGTTTGGAGGTGAAGAGCAAAATGCTGTCCGTATTTCCTATTGTGGGGGCGTAGTCTTCTTTGACGGAGTTTACGCGGCGTCCCATATTGAGCAAAATGCCATGCGGCGGACGAAGGGTGTCAATCTCTTTTCGGTAGGCCACCAATTCATAATATACGTCGAGAGGAACATACGTTTCAGGCCCGTCTTTTTCCAACCACTTGTAACGCTCCGCCGCTTCTGAAATGTCGGCATTCGGCGGGTGATGTTTGAGTATCAATTTATATAAGAGAAGCGCTTCGCCCGGAGGCCCGTACTTTTCCGACAACTTTCCCAACTTCCAAAGCAAGCCGATATTGCGCGGAAAATTTTCAACGCCAAAATGACGGACATAATTTTTCAACGCCTCATAAAGCGGATGCTCGCTCAGTTGGCGCATGGCTTTCAGTTGATTTTCATCGACAAAATAGCGCGTCTTTTGCAAATCGGGAAACATGAACAAATCGCTTTCAAGGTACGTCTTCACCGAATCGGCGAGCCTCACTGTTTTCATTTTCATCTTACTCTGCGAAAGCCCGGAAATGGAACATCCAGAAGCGCCAATAAGCAAGAAGATAAAAAAGTAGAGCACACGCATAAGGAGTCATTTTCACGTAAAATTTGTATTTATTACTTGTATTTCAAAATAGTAAGATTCAGAAGGTTATCAAAAGAGGGTATGTGTCGCAAGAAATTAACGTAAATCTGCTTCTTTTGTTTGATGCCGTGCGGCGCATCCGTCGGGTATTCTGCCGTTTAGTTTACAATTGTTGCTTTCATTTGCCCCCCATCATTCGCCTTCCAGCGTTTGCCGTCCATCATTCGCCGTCCATCATTCGCCGTCCATCATTCGCCTTCCACCGTTTGCCGTCCATCATTCGCCGTCCATCATTCGCCGTCCACCGTTTGCCGTCCATCATTCGCCGTCCACCGTTTGCCGTCCATCATTTGCCGTCCATCATTCGCCGTCCACCGTTTGCCGTCCATCATTTGCCGTCCATCATTTGCCTTCCACCGTTTGCCGTCCATCATTTGCCTTCCGTCATTTGCCTTCCGTCATTTGCCTTCCGTCATTTGCCTTCCGTCATTTGCCTTCCGTCATTTGCCTTCCGTCATTTGCCTTCCATCATTCGCCCTCTATCATTAACCATTAATCATTAGCCCATTAGTCATTAATTTCCCTTTTATACATTTGAATGGCATTCTCCAATCCCAAATAAAGCGCGTCGCAGATGAGCGCATGACCGATTGAAACTTCTTCAAGGAAGGGCAGGGATTGTTTGAGAAATTTTAAATTGCGTAAATCCAAATCGTGGCCGGCGTTGAGACCGAGTCCCAGTTGGCGGGCTTCTTCGGCGGCGAGGATATAAGGAGCAACCGCCTTCTCGCGATGACTGTGAAAGGCGGCGGCATAAGGTTCTGTGTAAAGTTCAATCCTGTCGGCGCCGACGGCGGAGGCGCCGCGCACCATGGCAAGGTCGGGGTTTACAAAAACGGAAACGCGGACGCCCCATTTTTTTATTTGCGAAATAACCGCGGCGAGAAATTTCTTTTCGCGTACCGTGTCCCATCCGACGTTGGAAGTGAGAGCGGAGGGCGGGTCGGGAACGAGGGTGGCCTGCGCGGGACGCACCTCTTCAATCAACGCCAAAAACCGCTCGTCGGGATAGCCTTCGATGTTGAATTCGGTCGTGATGATTTTCTTTATCGCAAGCACGTCCGATCGGCGAATATGTCGCTCATCGGGACGGGGATGCACCGTAACGCCGTCTGCTCCAAAGCGTTCGCAGTCCATGGCCACGCGCGCCACATCAGGATTGTTGCCGCCGCGAGAATTGCGAAGGGTCGCCGCTTTATTGATATTTACGCTGAGACGGGTCATGTTTTTTATAAACAAATTTATGCGCCTTATTTATACCATTCTCTAAAAACAGCTTTTCCGCTTTCCAAATATTTCACAAAATGCTCGGGCGACAAATCATACGTTTTGGGGGGAAGAAGTACGCGCTCGTCCAATCCTGTCAGTACATAAAAAGGCTGCGCATTGTTGTTGAGGCGGCGGATTTGCAAATCGGCATTTTGTTTTCCAATGGTTTTTTTTACTTTGTTGTCGTAGGCGGAAGTGTACCATTTGTCTTCGGGCAATTCTGTTTTGTCATCCACATAAAGCGCGACTACAATGAAATCGTTTTTGAGGCGTTGCAATACGGCGGGGTCGCTCCACACGCGAGCTTCCATTTCCCGACAGTTGGTGCAGCCGTGCCCGGTGAAGTCGATGAAGAGGGGTTTCTTTTGTTGGCGGGCGCAGGCCATCGCTTCGTCGTAGTCGAAATAGCCGCGAATGCCATGAGGCAAATGCAAAAATTCGGCATATTTAGGGGATGAACAAATTTCGTTAGGGCGACTCATGTTGAGTTGCGCAGGGATGTCAAAGTCGTGCGTGTACATGGGCGGAAGATAGCCGGCCAGCGACTTGAGCGGCGCGCCCCATAAACCGGGGACTAAGTAAACCATGAAGGTGAACGCGCAAGCCGCCAGCAAGACGCGAAAAACCGAAAGTTTTTTGTCTTCGGAGTCGCCGTCGGAAGGCATTTTAAATCCTTTCATTAAGTACACGCCGAGGAGTCCGACAATCACAATCCAAATGGCGAGGTTCGCTTCTCTGTCGAGGATGCGCCAATGAAAGGCTTGGTCGGCGATGCTCAGGAATTTGAAAGCAAAAGCAATTTCTAAAAATCCCAGCGTCACTTTCACCGTGTTGAGCCAGCCCCCCGACTTGGGCAAAGAACGCATCCACCCCGGGAAGAAAGCGAAGAGCGTGAAGGGAATGGCGAAGGCCAAGGAGAAACCGAGCATGCCCACAACGGGCTTTATAATCTCCCCCCCTGCCGATGAAACAAGGATGCTCCCCACCAACGGCCCCGTGCAGGAAAACGAAACAAGAACAAGCGTGAAAGCCATGAAAAATACGCCAATCCATCCGCCCTTCTCCGCTTGTTTGTCCACCTTATTAATAAAGGCGTTGGGAAGCGTGATGTCAAACAGTCCCAAAAAGGAAAGTCCGAAAACTACGAACACTAAAAAGAAAATGAGATTGGGCAGCCATTCTGTGGCTAAGTCGTTTGCCGTTTCGGGGCCCATCAACGGGGCAAGCAGGGCGCCGACCACGGTGTAGATAAAAATGATTGAGAAGCCATAAAAAAGCGCCTGCATTTTGGTGCCGCGACCCGTGAAAAAACTCACCGTCATGGGGATCATGGGGAATACGCAAGGCGTGAGAAGAGCAGCCAAACCGGCCAAAAAAGAGAGTACGAAAAACCCCTGCCAAGCGCCTTTTGAGGCCGCCGAATCCTGCTGAAATTTTCCGAAAACGGGGCCTTGATTTTTGACGAGTTTGGCGGAGGATGTTATTGTTTCGGCGAAGTTATTTTCGCCTGCGTCCCCGATGTTATCTTTTTTTTTTCAGCCGATGAAGCGGCTGTCCATTTATCGAAAATAAAATCCAGCGTGCCGGGAATGCATTGACCGCTGGCTTCGGAGCACACTTGATATTCGAGTTCGCCGCTTATTTTGAGAGGAAGCGACTGCACTTTTATTTTTTGCCTGAATTCTCCCGTATTGCTAAAATATTTCACGTCGCAGTCAAAGGTATCGTCGTGGCGGCCGATGGGGTTCACGGAGACGGGGGCGCCCGCCAACTTATAACTCGCATGAGGGACAAAGGAGAAAACGGCTTTCATCGGCCCGTCTTCGCAAGGAAATTCGGTGGAATATAAATGCCATCCCGATTGAATGGTCGCTTTGAAAATTAATTCCACTTCGCTGCCCGCTCCCACCGAAGCAGAGGAAGGCGCGTAAGTCCATTTGGCAGGTTCTTTTATTTGAGCAAGCGCGGCAACGGAAGCAAAAATACCGAAGATTAAAAGAGGCAGACGAGTATTCATTTTGGTGTATATTATTGAAGAGAGGTTATACGGAAAAAGGGGGAAATGGTTTATAAGAATACGGGATAAATTAAAAGCAGTCATTGGCAAACATGCGGCAAAGGTATGACTTCCGGGGAATAATTGAAAGTACGGGGAGCATAAATTGGAACAAGCGGAGCCCGTTTCAAAAATCGGAGCCCGTTGGGTAAGTTTCTATCTTGACGAAGCGGTCGCGTTGCGCAACGAAGACCGGGATTATTTAAAAGACTTTTATTACATCCCCGGCCGCGCGGAAGAAATTGACACGACCCCCATTGTTCTCAAAACAAAAGCTCAAACGCCTTTGAAAAATTTATGGGCAGGAAACGGCAACGACAACGGATGTCGTCACGGGCAGACCGATTTGCTTGAGCAGGCAATTCGCCATGAGTTAAACGGCAACAAATCAGACAAGACAAAAAAGAAAGGCAGCCCATGTTAACGGAAGCGAAATACAGGGCTGCGTCAAGTCCTTTCGGGATTTTTGAGGAAAGTCAACTTCTTACTTGAATTGATATGCCATGGCTCGTTGCCAAAAAGCGCCCTTTGCTTTTTTTAGTCGGGCAACAAAAACTTTCATTTTTTTGGAAAGAATTCATTCTCTATCTTGCACACCTTATTTAAACACAGAAAATTATGAGCATAAACTCTGATTCCGTTTCTCAGCCTTACCAAAAATATTTCAAGTTGGCAACGGGCAAAGACGTATTGCAGGAATTGCGCACGTCGGGCTTTCGCACACAGGAATTGATTCACGGCATTGCGGAAAGCAAGGCCGGTTTTCGCTATGAACCCGATAAGTGGACTATCGGCGAAGTCTTTGAGCATCTGCTTGACACAGAGCGCGTCTTTGCCTATCGCGCCTTGTTGTTTGCGCGGGGAGAGACGGTGATTTCCTACAGTTTCGATCAAGACATGTTTGCAAAAAACGCAAACTCATCGGGAAGAAGTTTGTCGAAAATGGCGGACGAGCTGATGCGGTTGCGCTCTTCTGCGCTTGACCTTTTCGGCAGTTTTTCGCCGGCCGCTTTGCAACGACAAGGGACGCTGAATGGCGTGGAGATGACGGCGGAAATCATGGGCTTTTGCATTGTCGGGCACGAAGCGCATCATCGCCGCATCCTTGAAGAAAGATATTTGAAATGAAAGGACTGATTTTTTTAGCGTTCCTTTTTTGCTCGTGCGCTTCCAATAAGCAGATTTTGAAGGCGCTTGCGGAAGAAAATAAAACCCTCCAACATCACATCGGATTTTATTTGTACGACCCCGCCGCGAAAGCCGAGATGGTCAACTACAACGGCAATAAATATTTCACGCCGGCCTCCAACACCAAAGTGCTCACGCTTTGCACGGCTCTCTATTTGCTTGGCGATTCGCTCACGGCTTTTCGCTATGCGGTGAGCGGCGATTCCACCATTGTGACGGGGCTGTGCGACCCTTCGTTTTTAAACCCGGCGGTCTGCCAAAATAAAAACGTGTTTCTCTTTCTTAAAAACGCGCCCGGAAAATTGTATTTCGACCACAGCAATAATAAATACATTGAGCCTTTCGGCCCCGGCTGGGCGTGGGATGATTATAGTTATTCATTCTCCCCCGAGCGCAATTCTTTTCCCGTCTATGGCAATGTGGCGACGTTGCGGCGGAAGGGGCAAACTTGGAGCGCGTCGCCGACTTTTTTTGCCAAAAAAATCGTGTATGAACCGCAGGGCGGAAAGGCTGAAAAAATAGTCCGACAGCAGGCGGGAAATGAAATTCGAATTCAACGCGGAAAGAAACGAATGTCGTCTGCCATACATTTGCCGTTTCACGTGGACGGAAAATTGATTGCCGATTTGTTGAGCGATACCTTGCGAAGGGAAGTGCAGGCCGTGGACAAACCCGCGGCGCGGAACGGCATGTTGTTGCGAAGCGTGCCCGCGGACAGCGTTTACAAAGTAATGATGAAAGACAGCGACAACCATTTGGCCGAAGAACTCTTGCTTCAATGCGCGGCGCTGAAATGCGATACCCTGCAAACAGAGAAAATCATTCGCTATGCCAAGAAACATATTTTCTCCCTTCCCGATTCTATCGCATGGGTCGATGGTTCGGGCTTGTCGCGCTACAATTTATTCACGCCGCGCACCCTGGTGAAAGTGTGGGAAATGATTGACCACCGCGCCGACCGTCATCGGATTTGGAGCTGGCTCGCCACGGGCGGAAAAGACGGCACGCTCAAAAATAATTATGTCTCCGATACTCCTTTTATATTCGGCAAAACGGGAACCCTCAGCAACAATCATTCGTTGAGCGGATACCTGATTACTAAAAAAGGAAGAGTACTTTTGTTTTCTTTTATGAATAATAATTACACACAACCCGTAAGCGAAGTTCGCGCATTTATGGAGCGAACCCTGCGTACGATTCACAAAAAATTCTAACCATGCGAAAAATTATTTTTCTTTTACTCATAGCCCTCCGCGCTCAAGCGCAAACCGACAGCCTTGACATTAAAATCGGACAAATGTTGCTGGTGGGCTTCCCCGCATCGGCCGTGGACCCCGGCGTGTTGGACGATGTGCGCACGGGAAAGGCAGGCTCCATCCTGCTGTTTGAAAAGAATGTGCCGGCCGCCAACTCTTATGTTCGATTGAAAAAGATAATTCAAACCTATCAGCAAGCGGCGCCTTTTCTCTTGCTCATCGGAATTGATCAAGAAGGCGGAAAGGTGAATCGTCTGAAAGAAAAATACGGCTTTCCAAAAAGCATGTCAAGCGCGGCGCTGGCCAAAATGCAAAGCCTCGACTCCGTGAGGTTTTATTCCGAATGTACCGCCGCCACGCTCGCCGGCCTTGGCATCAATATCAACTTCGCCCCTTGCGTCGATTTGAACGTGAACCCCAATAACCCGGTCATTGCCAAAAAAGAACGCGCTTATTCCGCCGACGCCGACTCGGTGACCATGATGGCAAACGAAGTGGTGAACGCGCATCATCGTTGCAATGTGCTGACCGCCTTGAAACATTTCCCGGGACACGGAAGCTCCAACGACGATACGCATTTGGGACTCACGGACGTAACAAAAACTTGGAGCAAAGAGGAATTGAAACCCTATCAGCAGTTGATAGACGACGGCACCATAGATGCGGTCATGACCTCTCATATTGTCAACCGCCAATTAGACAAAGAGGGTTACCCCGGCACGCTTTCTGCCAAAATTATCAATGGTCTTTTGAGAAATAAAATGAATTACCGCGGAGTCGTATTTACCGATGACATGCAGATGCGTGCCATCACCGGCTACTACGGACTGCGGGAAGCCATTCGATATGCCATCCATGCAGGCGTGGACATTCTTTGCTTTTCCAACAATATTTCAGGAAGCAAAACCCGCACCGCGGACAGCGTGCACGCACTCATAAAGACGATGGTGTTGAACGGCGAAGTGCCGCGTGAGCGTATCGAAGAGTCGTTCAAACGGGTCGTTGCCCTCAAAAAGAAATTAATCAACAACAGCACGGAGCAATTGAGCAAGACGGTGAAAGAACAGCAGCAGATTATGGCTCAACAAAAAGCTAAGTTGGACGAAATGACTGCGGCATTAGAAAATGTCGTCCCCGCGAAAAAAGAAAACACAAAAGAAAAAAAGAAAAAAAGAAAAAAGTCCTTTTGACTATGTTCAGGTTCGCGAAGTCCTTTGAAAAAGCAAGCGGCAAATGAAAGACGCAGGGATAGATTTCAGAAGAGCTAAGGCAACTGCTGAAGAAGAAAAAATTCTAACCGAACGCAGGAGTTCTACGGCAAGAGCTTGGGGTACGCGACTATGCGTCGGAAGTTCGATTGACGTTTTAAATAGGGTAAAAACCCGTTGTCGGCCATTCGCGAAGGGGCGTTGAAAAATCCGCAAATCACGCGCGAATATATTAGCTTTGCGGGAAAGGGTTTAATTTTGCTCGCTCAATAATATTTTTAACCCATTAAATAAACCAAGACCCAAAAGTTGCATTTGTGATTTGAATCCGCCATGAGAGACATTGACAAAATCTTACGACAAGCAGAGGAGCTCATAAGGACGGATACTTATGCCCCTGTTGAAACCGACAAAATTGAATTGAAAGATTTATCGGGAGGAGGCGATTGGAACGAACTTCACAAATCAATCTGCGCTTTTCTAAACACCAAGGGCGGGATTGCGGTAATAGGAATTAAGGAAGACCAAAAACACCACAAACTAAAATTGACCGGTTATAACCCAACGAACGAGAACCGCATAAAAATTCTGCCCGCGCTTTTTAAAGATGAGGAAGGAAAGGAAATAGATTTGACGGAGTATGTCCGCCTTGATTTGATTGAGATAAAGCCGTTCCTCACAAGACAAATTTGTTTAGTGTTTGTGGAGAAATTACCCGATGAATTAAAGTATGTTTTCTACAAAGGAGAGGCGTATGAAAGGCAAGGCACAGGCGACCATCGAATACCCAATGAAAAAATTCAGAAGCAAAAAGAACTGAAGGAGGATTTAAAAAGCGCCGCCGAACTTGAATTTGTTCCCAATGCCGTTTTGGAAGATTTAGACATTGACAAGTTGAATGATTACATCATTCGCTTAAACAGTACGGTAAAAGTAGAGACGTTCAAGTCAGACTTGCAATCAGCCATTCCTTTTCTCAACAGGAAAAAATTTATTCGCAACGGAAGCCCTACCCTTCTTGGAATGTTGGTTTGCGGCAAACATATCTTTGATCATGCGGGAGGCAAATGCGAACTGGACGCCTATTTTGAAACAGGGCAAGCATTGGCAAACGACCAAAAAATTTACAAAGACAACATTATTCCGTTGATGGAAAGCGGATGGAACTTTGCTTTCAGTAAAACAGGGACAGGAGTTACGACGCTAAAAGGAGGCTCTGTATTTTATGAATACCCCGAAGACGTCATTCGCGAAACAATTAACAATGCGTTGGCTCACAGAGATTATAAGTCAGACCGGTTTTCAATTCTGCGAGTTCGGAACAACGAATACATTGAAATAAGAAACCCGGGCAAGTTTAAACAGGAGCAAATTCTTTATGCCAATGCCCCCGTTCAACTGCGCCGAATAATCCCTTTCCCTAAAAGGCAAAACACAAATCTTGCCGATGTGCTGAAAGCATACAACCGATACGAAGGAAGAGGAATCGGGATGGCGTCGCTTGCCAACTTTGCGTTGAATAACTCCATTGACGTTCCCTATTACAGGCTTTATAACCAAAATGAAATCGGACTTTACATTCCAAAAGGGAAAGTGTTGGATGAAAATTCAATGGCGTGGTTGCGGAGTTTCCACAAGTACATTCTTAAAAAAACAGGCGGCATTGAACTGACCGAGGAGCAAAAAACCGCGCTGGCATATTTCAGAAAATCCGAAATGTTGAATGCGCTTGAAAAGTTTACCGTAAACCTCACTCCTGACAACAATCATTTTGAAGTCATAAAAGATTTGGAAAAATGGGAACTCATAAGCAAACTCCCTCAAAGCAATTTGGAATTTCAAGTATATCAAGTTGACCCTTCCCTGCAACAGACCGATTTTAGCGCGGCGCTGCGGGAAATTTTTGGAGGCGCTTACGAATCATTAAATAATGACTCTAAAGAAGCATTGGAATCCATTTACCTGCACAATGAGTACGGAACATTTGCAGAGATAAGCGCCAACCTAATCAGCAATCACCTTTATTTCAAAAAACATTCTTCGGTGAATGTGGATGTGAAAGGATATGGCAATTTCAAAAGAAAAGTCCGCAGCACAATAAACAAATTGGAGAAAGACGGTTACATAAAAAGAAAACAAAAAGGCAAACCAGACTATGAAGTAAATTCGGATTTTCAACGCACCCCGTCGCGGTTTGACAAAAAATAAAGAATGCCCCTCCGCTCCAACTGAAAACGGCTTTGGCAACCCTCTCGCATCATTGGCAGAGCAGATTTTAGAAAAGGTAAAAACCCGTCGGCGGTCATTCGCGAAAGGGGCGTTGAAAAATCCGCAAATCACGCGCGAATATATTAGCTTTGCGGGAAAAGATTTAATTTTGAGCGCTTAATAATATTTTAAGCCGTTAAATAAACCAGGCCCCAAAAGTTGCATTTGTGATTTGAGACCTGCCAAATAAATAAAAATGAACGCACCGGAATTACTTGATTTAATCAGCACAGGCGAAACCAGCAAAGTGCAATTCAAACAAGCGTGGCCTCACAGGGACAGCGTGGCGCAAGAAATTGTG
>Ga0081606_1000486_pt1 | contig 16605 bp, 16 predicted proteins | sample EareggfetidaYelm_FD_71127 | JGI IMG/M metagenome (GOLD analysis project Ga0081606, IMG submission 71127) | Earthworm egg capsule microbial community from the University of Washington, USA - E. fetida Yelm (SPADES assembly) (version 2) | ecosystem: Host-associated > Annelida > Reproductive system... | reverse complement strand
CTGTAACTGATGTCACGCGTCCAGACGCCGGCCCATTCTTTCCCAGTACGAAACGTACTGTCGGGTTCAACGGCATTGATCATTTCTTCAAGCGACATATTATAAAGCGCGGTGGTCAGGATGTAATTGGAATGGTATTGAGGAAAAGCGGCGGTATTTTTTGTCTTTTTCCAACTCGTATCTGTAATCTTCTGGTCTTTTTTGGCATTAAATACCAAGGTCGTTTCATAAATCCCGTCGCCGTCGGCATCTTTAAGTTCGAGTTCCGGTTTTTGGTATAAATTGTCAAAATCCCAGGATAAAGGTGCAGCCGCACCGGCAACATAAACGTGTTTAAAATCTTCTTTAAAAATCTTATCGCCGTTAAACGCCGTGTAAAATCCCTTGGCTTTAATTTCAGAAAGTACGTGGCGCATGTCAAGCCTGATTTTTAAACGGCTATCTGGTTTGAGTTCTGTTTCTTTGGCATTGGATGCCTTTTTGGCTGCCTCGCCAAATTTGATCAGTGGCGTTTCGAGCGTTCCGTTTGTAAAATTAAAAATGTGGTTGACACCCGGCGTCATTTCATTGTCCTTGCCGTTGATGCTGAATTTGAATTCGAGTTTTGACGAAACGGACGCATTCACCGGACTTTGATAATCAGATGTCAGTTCGTTTGCATTAACAGCCTTAGCGGAAAACTTATCCTGCCTGACGCCATCTGAAAAAACCGTGTACGCGTCAGTTTTATGGACGACTGTCCCGGTTTGCGCCTGAATGGTATTGGCAACAGCCAAACCTGCCAGTGCCATCGAAATATGAAAAAATATCGGTTTCATTTTAAAATTTGTTTGAATTACAATAATACCACTTTTCGATAAAATTCCCGATTTTAAAACCAACTATTAACAATCGAAATCCTTACTTTAGTACCGTAAAATTTGAATATGCTGAAATTGTTTAAAGAAAATGTGCGGATCGCAATGGGTTCGATCAAGACGCAATTGCTGCGTACGATCCTGACCGTATTGATCATCGGTCTTGGGATTTGGGCTTTGGTGGGCATTTTGACATTTACAGCGGCGCTCGAAAACACGCTTTCATCTGATTTTGCTTCGATGGGCGCGAATACTTTTAACGTCGAACAGTATGACATTTCGCAGCAAATGGACGGCGGCAACCGCAAAAAAACAATCAACCCGATCATTTCGTATCCTGAAGCGGTGGCTTTTAAACAAAAATACAAATACCCGTTAACGCAGACTTCCCTGTCATTTACCGCCACTTCAAAAGCGGAAGCCAAATTTGAATCCAAAAAAACAGATCCGATCATTTCCGTTTTGGGTGTTGATGAATTTTACATGGCCAATTCCGGCTCAGAAGTCGCCGAAGGCAGGAATTTTACGCCTTTCGACATCCAGAACAATGCATCGGTTTGCATCGTCGGTTCTGATTTTACGAAAGATTTATTAAAAGATGTCAACCCGATCGACAAAGTCATCTCGATTCGCGGTGCCAAGTTTAAAGTCATCGGGGTATTAAAAGAAAAAGGCTCCACTTTTGGCAACAGCCAGGATTTGCGGGTATTCATCCCCATTCAGGTCGCCAGGTCATTGTTTACCGCCCCAAACATCAATTACACCGTTAGCGTGATGATCGAGAAGAAAGAACTGCTCGATCCGGCAATTGACAATGCCAACAGTATGATGCGCCGCGTCAGGAAACTGAGCCCGGTTCAGGAAAACAATTTCGGGATTTCGCGCAGCGACGACCTGATCAATAAAATCCTCAGCATTACACAATATTTGGGCATTGCGGCCTGGGTGATTGGGATCATTACGATTTTCGGATCATCGATCGCACTCATGAATATCATGCTGGTTTCGGTAACTGAAAGAACGCGCGAAATCGGTGTCAGGAAAGCGCTTGGCGCGAAAAAAACGACGATAGCCGTACAGTTTTTTATTGAAACTTTAGTCATTGGGCAACTCGGCGGCTTGGTCGGATTGATCTTCGGGATCCTGACCGGTTACGGGATTGCTTCGCTACTGGAATTTTCTTTTGTAATTCCGTGGGGCGCGATCATTGCCGCTTTTGTCACGACATTTCTGGTCGCTGTCGTTTCAGGTTCTTACCCGGCGGTTAAGGCGGCGCGTCTTGATCCGATTGAGGCATTGCGGTATGAGTAGTTATGCAGTTGGAGTAAAAAGCATGAGCGGTAAGTTTTTACGGTTTACGTACTTTTTTCCAAATCAAAAAATCCTCATGCAACCCGATATTCATTTCCAATCACAGTACCAGGTTACTTATATTTTAAATAATTATCTACAGGACAAATGTTGTGCATTTTTTAAAATAAAATTTTTACAAGAAAATCTGTTGGTTTTTTTCGAAAAATAAATCTTTGCAACAGAATCTGTTGGGTTTTTTTAAAAATTGAATTTTTACAACAGAATCTGTTGGGTTTTTTCAAAAATTGAATTTTTACAACAGAATCTGTTGGGTTTTTTCAAAAATTGAATTTTTACAACAGAATTTGTTGGGTTTTTTCAAAAAATAAATCTTTACAACAGAATTTGTTGGGTTTTTTTAAAAATTAAATTTTTACAACAGAATTTGTTGGGTTTTTTCAAAAAATAAATTTTTACAACAGTTTTATTTTTCCATTATTAAGGCTCCGCAGCGTCTCAATATTGGAGGCTTCTGTTTTTATTAAAAACATAAGAATGAGAAACTCAAAGCAGGAAACTTTTCACAGGGAGGCACGAGTAGTTTTGCAGTGATAAAAAGGCATGATCCATAATGCGGAAGTTTTAACGGTTATGGCATTTTCCAAATCAATTAAGCAACGGCACATTTCCTTACGCGTTCGGCCCTTTTGCCTTTTGCCTAAAAAATCACTTCCTCCCAAAAACCATCCGGTTATTCCCGTAAATATCTTTACGCAATTCCATCTGCTGGAAACCGTGCTGCTCGAGCAGGTCCATCATTTCTTTTCCGAGATATTGGTTGATTTCAAAATAAAGCGCCCCGTTTGGAGAAAGGTTTTTTTGTGCAAGTTCGGTGATTTTCCTGTAAAAAATCAACGCGTCGTGGTCGTCAACAAATAAAGCGAGATGCGGTTCGTGGTCGAGTACATTTTGTTTGATTTCCTCTTTTTCAAGGTTTCGCACATAAGGCGGATTGGAAACGATGATGTCAAATTGTTGTTCTAAATCTGCAGTTTCAAGAATGTCTTGGAGAAGAAATGCAACGCTGACGTGATTATTTTCAGCATTATTTTTGGCTGTAGCCAATGCTTTTTCGGAAACGTCAACCGCTGAAACTTTAGCTTTTGGAAGATTTTTGGCAAGAGAAATGGCAATGCAGCCGCTACCGGTTCCGATGTCGAGGATTTTAAGATCTTCCCGTTTTTGTTTGGCATCAGACAGAATCCAGTCGACGAGTTCTTCGGTTTCAGGGCGCGGGATCAGGACATTTTGACTGACTTCAAATTCGAGTCCGTAAAAATGTGCTTTCCCTAATATATATTGTATTGGAATGAATTGTTTGAGTTTTTCGAGGATTTTGTTCCATTGATCCACTTCAGTTTCTGAAAATTCCGCTTCGGTTTCTAATGCCAGGTCGATACGTTTCAGCTTTTTCTGGTCTTCCAGAATGAGGTAGAAAAAACTTTCTGCCTCGCCCGCATCATAAACCGGTGTCAAAGTTTGGATAAACTGATTTCTATAGTCGCGAATCCTCATTATTAATTATTCATTGTTCATTATCAATTCTCCATCGTCCATTAAACCGGACTGCCCTAGCCCGGATGGAAGCGGCATCCTTTTATGGAGCACAGCGCAATAAAAGATACTGCGTACAGCCGGAATAGCTCCTGAACAAAATTACCTTTTAAATCCTGATTATAAAAATGTATTTTTGTGAGGTGAATACACATGAGACATACATGCAACGCTGCATTGCACTGGCGAAAAACGGTTTGGGAACGACCTATCCGAATCCGTTAGTAGGCAGTGTGATCGTTTGCGACGGGAAAATCATTGGCGAAGGCTGGCATAAAAAATCAGGCGAAGCACATGCGGAAGTGAACGCTGTGAATTCGGTTTCCGACAAATCATTGCTTAAAAAATCGACGATTTATGTGAGCCTAGAACCTTGCAGCCATTTTGGAAAAACGCCACCATGTTGCGATTTGATCATTGCAAACGGCATTCCGAATGTGGTTGTGGGAACGGTTGACCCGAATGTAAAAGTCGCCGGAAACGGTATTAAAAAACTGATTGAAGCCGGAAGAAATGTAACCGTTGGGATTCTGGAAGCCGAATGCCAGGCCTTGAACAAACGCTTTTTTACATATCATGAAAAAAAACGTCCGTTTATTATCCTGAAATGGGCGGAAAGTGTGGACGGATTTATGGCGCCATTATCAAAAACCGAAACACAGCCGGTATGGATCTCGAATGTCTATTCGCGGCAAATGGTGCACAAATGGCGGTCGGAAGAACAGGCGATTCTCGTGGGCGCTCAAACGGTGATTGATGACAATCCGAAACTCAACGTGCGCGACTGGACGGGAAAAGATCCGATGCGTATTGTTATTAACGGGAAAAACCGCATTCCGAAAACGCGCCATATCTTTGACAATCAAACCAAAACCATTATAATTTGTCCGGAAAAGTTTTCTGCTGACAAAGAAAATCTTATATTTGAAGTTATCGATTTTACAAAAAATGTGGTGGTTCAGGTGGCCGATGTTTTATACAGGCATAACATTCAATCGGTAATTATTGAAGGCGGAAGGCAGACTTTACAAGCTTTTATCGATTCCGGATTGTGGGATGAAGCGAGGGTTTTTAGAAGCAATTCTTTCCTGAAAACGGGTGTAAAAGCGCCGGTTACAACAACGCCTTTTTCAGAGAAACAAACAGTATTTGATGATGAACTTTTAATTTTTTCAAACCATGATTAACACAATTATTTTTGATTTTGGGGATATTTTTATCAATCTGGAAAAAGACAAATCGCTGGAGGAATTCAGGACTTTAGGCTTAAACGGCCCTAATGACGAATTGCTTGAGGCAAATGAAAAATTTGAAAAAGGGCAAATTAAGGAAGACCAGTTTATCGACACGTTTAAAAAATTTCTGCCGACGGCTGATATTACAGATATTCGCAAAGCGTGGAATTCTGTTATTGGCGATTTTCCGTTATACCGTTTGGAGTTTTTACAATTGCTTGCCACAAAATACCGCTTGTTTTTACTGACCAATACGGATGAAATCCACATTAATGAATTCGAACAGAATGTGGGTGTTTCTTTTTTCAGCGATTTTTACCAGTGCTTTGAAAAAGTGTATTATTCATTTGAAATGGGCATGCGCAAACCAGACACCCAAATTTTCAGTTATATTTTGAACAAACACGATTTATCGCCAAAACGCACACTTTTTATCGACGACAAAAAAGAAAACACTGACGCAGCAGCATCTTTAGGCATCAATGTGTGGAATTTGCAGGTTGGCAAAGAAGATGTCGTCGAATTGTTTGAAAAGAAAATCATTTAATTTTTAATGCCCGAGATCAAAGACACCTATAAAACCATTGCGTTTCCGTCTGAAGAAGTATTGTTAAAGGAAAAAGGCAGTAAGTTTTTCGGTTATGCGTTTCCGGTAACTTCAGAAATTGAAATCAAATCCCATTTAGAAACTTTACGCAAGTCGCATTCCGGTGCCGTACATTTTTGTTATGCGTGGCAAATGGGAACAGAAAAAATTGCCTTTCGCGCGAATGACGACGGCGAACCCAGCAATAGCGCGGGCATGCCGATTTACGGACAAATTCAATCTTTTGACGTTACCAATGTTTTGATTGTTGTGGTGCGATTTTTTGGCGGTGTAAAACTGGGCGTTGGCGGATTGATCTCAGCGTATAAAACCACGGCACAAATGGCTTTGGAAGCGGCTGAAATTGTAGAAAAAACCATCGATATCCATTTCATCATTGTATTTGATTACAAAAACATGAATAAAGTGATGCGGATCATCAAGGAAAAAAATCTTGAAATCATTTCGCAAAAAATGGAAATGAGCTGCGAAATTGAAATTGCAACCCGAAAAAAAAATGCCGAAAATACATTCGGCACTTTTGAATCTTTGTTTGAAATTTCGATAAAAATTAAAGAATAATCAGTTTACTTCTTTCAAATCTTTTAAAAGTTCTTTTATGTAGTCGGGCGGAGCAATCGGACGGCCAATTTTAACATCTACAAACACCAAAATAAAATGAGCCGTTGTTAATAACTCCTTTTGCTCGTTCCAGATTTCGCAATCAAATTCTATCTTCACCGAGGTCTGGCTTTTAAATTTTGTTTTCACGGTCAGCAGTTCATCATAACGTGCCGGTTTTTTATAGTTTAAAGTCATGGAAACGATCGGCAAAGCTATTCCGTTCTCTTCCATGGTTTTATACGAAACACCTTTGTTTCTAAGCCATTCGACACGACCAATCTCAAAATACGGAATATAATTGCCGTGATACACAACGCCCATTTGGTCTGTTTCTGAATAACGAACCCTAACTTCAATTTGGTGTTCTTTCATAGGTATTTTAAATAAAATTTTAATATATTAGCAAAGGTAAAAATATGTTCTTACAACAATATTTTTGAAAAATCAAACACAGTTTTATTTTTTTTTAACGATTTTTGTTCACATATTTGTTACCCCAAAAAACAGTAGGAAACCATCTTTTCTTTTGTAAGAAACCTTTTAATAAAAACACTAAATTTAAAACAATTTATGAGCAAAACTGCGCAATCAGTATGGGAAAATTGTCTTCTTTTCATAAAAGACAATATCCAGGATCAGGCTTACAAAACCTGGTTCGAACCGATTAAGTCTGTTGAGCTGACTGATAATGCGCTTTACATTCAAGTACCAAGTAAATTCTTTTACGAATGGCTTGAAGAACATTATGTGAAATTGTTGAAAGTAGCACTTACCAAAGAACTCGGAAAAAACGCGAAGTTACTGTATAAAATTAAAATGGAAAACACTTATGGCAACAAACAACCGTTTACGGAACAATTGCCAAGTGCGCACCGCAGTCCAATGAAAGCCCAGGAAGTTGACGCGCCATTTAAAAACCTGAGTCCGGAACTCAAAAATCCTTTTGTGATCCCGGGAATCAGAAACCTTAAAATCGAATCCCAGTTAAACGCGAATTACAGTTTTGACAATTTCCTTGAAGGAGATTCAAACCGACTCGCGCGTTCCGCCGGTATGGCTGTGGCCAATAAACCTGGTGGAACTTCATTCAATCCGCTGTTGATTTTTGGCGGTGTCGGATTAGGGAAAACGCATTTGGCACACGCCATTGGTGTTGAAATAAAAGACAAATATCCAGAAAAAACGGTGTTGTATATTTCTGCGGAAATCTTCACCCAACAATACATTGATTCGGTTAAGAAAAACAACCGGAACGATTTCATCCACTTTTATCAATTGATTGATGTTTTGATTATTGATGACGTTCAATTCTTATCCGGAAAATCAGGAACGCAGGACGTTTTTTTCCACATTTTTAACTATTTGCACCAAAACGGTAAACAGGTGATCCTGACTTCAGACAAAGCGCCGGTAGACATGCAGGACATCGAACAGCGTTTGTTGTCACGTTTCAAATGGGGATTGTCTGCTGAATTGCACCAACCCGATTACGAAACCCGTATTTCGATCCTAAAAAACATTTTATACCGCGATGGCGTTGATATGCCCGAAGACATTATTGAATATGTCGCCCGCAATATCAAATCAAACGTACGCGAACTCGAAGGTGCTATTATTTCACTGATCGCCCAATCATCATTCAATAAAAAAGAAGTGACGATCGATTTAGCGAAACACGTCGTTGAAAAATTCGTCAAAAACGTCAAACGCGAAATCTCAATCGATTATATACAGAAAATCGTTTCTGATTATTTTCAATTGGATCTTGAAACGTTGCAATCCAAAACCAGAAAACGCCACGTCGTTCAGGCGCGTCAACTAGCAATGTTCTTTGCTAAGAAATTCACCAAAGCTTCATTAGCCAACATCGGTTCGCAAATTGGCGACCGCGACCACGCGACTGTTTTACACGCTTGCAAAACCGTTGACAACCTGGTGGCGACCGACAAACAATTCAAAAAATTTGTTGAAGACATCAACAAGAAATTATCTTTGTAAAATGCCCGTAAAAATTCTAATGGTCTGCCTGGGAAACATCTGCCGTTCGCCTTTGGCTGAAGGACTGTTGGCTTCCAAACTTCCAAAAGACCAATTCTCAGTTGACTCTGCCGGCACCGGACATTGGCACGTTGGCAAACAACCCGACGAACGTTCTATTGCCGTGGCCAAAAAATACGGTCATGACATTTCACACCAACGAGGCCGGTTATTTTCTGCTTCCGATTTTGACGTTTTCGATTATATTTATGTGATGGACAGTACGAATTATGACGATGTTATCCGATTGGCTAAAAATGAGGAACAGCGTAATAAGGTCAAACTGATTCTGGATGAAATGTTTCCCGGTGACAATGTCGACGTTCCAGATCCGTATTATGGGATGCAAAACGGTTTTGAAACCTTGTATCAAATGCTTGACGAAACCTCCGATATCATTGCAGCGAAACTCATTGCCAAACATTCCTAAAACACATTTGATGAAACCATCCGGAAAATTATACCTGATTCCAACGACGCTCGGCGACACCACCAACAGCGATCCGTCGAAACAAAATGATCCGATGGATGTGCTGCCGCAAACGGTAAAAAGAGCGGTTGAATTCATCGATGATTACATTGTCGAAAATGAAAAATCTGCGCGCAAATTCATCAAAAGTATTTTTCCTGAAAAAGCGCAGGCCACTTTACGCCTCAGCGCACTTAACAAACACACGGAAGTTTCTGAACACAATAAAATGATTCAGCCGTGCATCGAAGGAAGAAACGTCGGACTCATGTCGGAAGCCGGCTGTCCTGCTATTGCCGATCCAGGCGCAGCAATCGTAAAGTTGGCCCATGAAAAAGGCATTCAGGTCGTTCCATTAGTTGGCCCAAGTTCGATTTTACTGGCGATGATGGCTTCAGGAATGAACGGACAGGGTTTTACTTTTAACGGTTATTTGCCCATTGACAAAGCCGAAAAGAAAAACGCACTTAAAAATCTCGAAAAATTATCCCAAGACAAAAACCAATCACAGATTTTCATCGAAACGCCTTATAGAAATAATAAGTTATTGGAAGATATTCTGCAGGCCTTACAACCCAATACGCATCTTTGTGTTGCTGCAGACATTACATTACCTACGGAATACATCAAAACCTTACGCGTGGCCGACTGGAAAAAAACCACAGTCGATTTACACAACCGGCCTACGATTTTCATCATCCACAAGATGTAACTGTATTGCATAAAAAAACCTGTCGTGAAACAGGTTTTCTTTTTATATATGATTTTCTTTACAGAATTACTTTCGCACTTCGGTCTGCTTCGATTCCGGAAGTTTCATAACCTCCGAAATTTTTCAGGTAACTTGTAATGGATGTTCCATAATTGTCACGCAAGTGCCTTTCGCCATTGCTTTTAAAAAATTTCTTTACAGAACCCACGCCGCCCAAATGTGCCGCTGCTAAAATCCCCGATTCGGTAATTTTAATTCCGTTGACAATTTTGCCGGAATATTTTGCGATTTCTTCACGCAATTCATATTTGTTCTTTGATAACAAAGCTACAAATGCTTTTTCCTGCATGCGCGGACTGTTTAAAAAGGCAGTGCTGTCATGGATTCCGATGGTTTTTAAAGTCTGGGCGCCAAACTGGTATTTGCCCATATAACCCAAAGAATTGATTTTTTTATATTTTCCCTGAGACTCTTTAAAAGCAAGGGCTTCTTTAAATCCGATAAAAAATTTACCAGTAAAAGGAATGTTCAGATTGGGGTAATCTTTTTGCTCTTTTGAAGGAAAGTTGTAGAGCGTTTCAGTAGAATTATTAACGTAAAACCAATCGCGGTTTTTGATTTCAAATGGTTTAAAAGCAAAGCTTAAAAACGTAACAATGACAATCAGGCTGGTGTAAAAAATGCATTTTTTAATCATAAATTGTTTTTCTTCCAAGACTGTCACTCCGGGAAATTTCTGCGGGGCAAATATACGACAAAAAATACAAATCTGACTATCAGTCAGTTAAACTTTTCTAAAAGTATAAAGCGCGAACTCTCACTTTGCCGTCAGCCCTGTACTCAAACGTTGGAGCCGGGATTTTGATCGTGTTGAAAATGGAAAAAATTGTTTTCAAGACATGCGATTTTGTCTCGATTTTTGTCAGATCGGCATCAAAACTGAAGTAAAATTGGCGTACTCTTTTGTCTTCGGGAAGGAAAATCGTGTTGACTAGAGCGTCTTCTCCTGCTATCATGCCTTCGCCGCCATAACCCACGGCAACATTGAGCCATTTCGGAATTTTGGAACCTTTGAAAAACGAATGCACATTTGCGGAAAGCCAGTACGTTTGGCCGTTGTAATCTTTTAAAAGTTGCTCATTCAGTGAATTTCCCAAAACATTCGGGCGCACTGCCGCATAAGGCGTTGTATGAAATGAAAATTTCGGGATGATACGCTGTTCGTTCCACAGCAATTCCTGCGACACGTATAAAGCTGTTCCCGATGCATTTGCCGCGACATCGCCCCACGAAGCACCCCAGTTTGACGAATAACCATCCATGACCTCAACAGCCGAAAGAAACACAAATCCCAAAGTGGAACCGTAAATCAATTGATTTTTCCGGTTGACGCCGCTCCATTGCAAGGTTTCCTTTCCGATTTTTCCGAGATGGTAAGCGGAAAAAACATGCCCGGCTTTGTCCATTTGCAGCCATTCAGCGTTGTCATTGATAAAATGGAAATCAGATTTCGGATAATCGGCATACCACAACTGATTCAGTCCGACCAAAATTCCGGCAGACAAAACCGCTTCTGAAATCACAACAGCATTTCTTCTGCCCACATTCAAAGAATCCGACGGCTTTAAAAAATCGTTGATGGCATTTTGTGTCCATGCATTTTGGATCGCAAAAACCAGCAATCCTAAAACAATTATGCTTTTTGAAAATTTCAAATTAACGCTTGATTCCCTGGCTGTTGACCCAGGCGACGTATTTTTGGCGGTTCACTTCATGCTGCGCCGGAGTCACGGCAAATTCATGATAGCCGAAATTGGTCACGCTTGCGCAGAAGTAAATGTAATTGTGCTTTTCCGGATTTAAAACCGCTTCAAGCGCTGTAATATCTGGCATTGCGATTGGGCCAGGAGGCAAACCTTCATATTTATAAGTATTGTAAGGCGAATCGGTTTCGAGGTCTTTGTACAAAACGCGTTTGATGACCTGGTTAAAATCGCCTGATTTTTTCTTAACGGCATAAATGACTGTTGGATCGGCTTCGAGCTTCATTCCGGTCGAGTAGCGGTTTAAATACACGCCGGCAACCTTTGGCCTTTCGTCTTTTTTGACGGTTTCTTTGTGAACAATCGAAGCTAAAATCGAAGCCTGAATTGGCGTCAGATTTTGTGCTTTGGCTTTCGCAATGCGTTCGTCTGTCCAGAATTTTCGGTATTCTTTCGCCATGCGTTCACGGAATTTCTTCGCGTCGGTATTCCAGAAAAATTCATACGAATTCGGGATAAACATCGAAAGTACATCTTCTTCGGTAAAACCGTTTTCCTTTAAAAATTCGGGGTCTTTGAAAGCTGTAATTAAACTCAGACTGTCGGCTTCGATCTGCGAACCGATCCTTCCTGCAAAATCTTCCAATCTTTCCTGGTTGTTAAACGTTAAATCAACGGGTACATTAATGCGAAGCGAATTAACGATATCATTGCTGTTCATGCCTTTTTTGATCAGAAAACGCCCTGCTTTTTCACTGCGTTGCGGATACGATTTTTTATTGGCAACCAAATCAAAACGATCCATGTTATCGATATAAGGCGCGATGATTTTTTTGACTTGTTCGTAATCGGAATCTGTCGGAATGTTGACGTAGACTTGTTTTTGTTCGAATTTGGTGTTGCCTGCGAAAATGTCGCGGTACAACATGTATCCGTAAATGATCAGTGCCGAAACAATGACAACTGAGGCAATGGCTGCAATTTTTTTAATTTTCAAAATGTAAAATTATTGGTGGTTGATTAATTGGAACAAAAGTTCGTCTTTGTATTTTCCGTTGACGAAGTTCCATTCTTTTTTGATTCCGATTTGCTGAAATCCAAAATTAGTAAAAAGCTTTAAACTGGCTTCATTTTCAGAATCAATATTTGCGAAGAGTTGGTGCAAATTCAGGTTTTTGAACGCATATCTGATCAATAAATCCAAAGTTTCTGTTCCAATCCCTGAATTCCGATAATCCGAATCTTTAATTAGAATTCCAATTCCGGCGCGGTTGTTCCTAGGGTCAAACTCAAATAAATCAATCAGTCCAACCGGCTGGAAAATGCCTTTTTTACAAATCGCCAACCGCAATTGCTTGGCTTCAAAAATATCCTGCTGCGCATTTTTAAGGTATTCGCGGATCAAAAACCGGCTGTACGGCGTTTGCGTATTGCTGACTTCCCAGATTGTTTCGTCATTTTCTATTGCATACACAAATTCGAGGTCTTCAGGTTCGAGCGCTCTGAGGAAAATATGTTCACCGGTTAATGTGAGTTTCATTTGATTTTTTTTTAAGAAGTAGCAAAGTAGCAAAGTAGCAAAGTAAAAACTTATATCTGGAAGTTTCTGACAACCGGGAAACTTTCGACTTTCGACTATATCTCAATCTCTCCTTTAAACACAAACGTAGCCGGGCCTTTCAAAAAAACATCAAAAAACTTGTCGTCTTTTTGATGAAACGATACTTCAAGTTTTCCGCCTTCGACGTTCAGGTTGATTTTGTTTGCATGGGTTTTTTCGAGTGCCTTCATCGCAATCGCTACCGCAGTTGCGCCGGTTCCGCAGGATAAGGTTTCGTCTTCAACGCCGCGTTCGTAGGTTCGTACAGAAAAAGTATCGTCATTTTCCTGCTTTACAAAATTCACGTTGCTTCCGGCTTTGCCATACATATCGCTATAGCGGATGTTTGCGCCTTGGGTTTTGACATCCAATTCGCGCAAATTTTCTTCTATTTGCACATGGTGCGGCGATCCGGTATCGAGAAAAACATGTTCGGCGGTAATTTCAATGGCATCAACATCTTTCATTTGCAATGAAACGGTTCCGTCGGTGAAAATAGTGGCGTGGTGCAAACCGTCGGTAGCGATGAAAGTAGTTTCGCTTTCAATCATCGACAGTTTTTTGGCAAAAGCCACAAGACAACGGCCACCGTTTCCGCACATCGAACTCGTATTGCCATCGGAATTGTAATAGACCATCCGGAAATCGGTTTCAGGATCATTTTCAAGTAAAATCAGGCCGTCTGCTCCTATCCCGAAACGGCGGTCGCATAATTTCGCTACCAGTTCGGTATTTTCTTTTGGAAATTGATTGCTGCGGTTGTCAATCATGACGAAATCATTTCCGGTACCTTCGTATTTGTAAAATGTGATTTTCATGGAAAGAATTAAAGTCCAAATGTACGAATAAATACTAAAAATTATCCTCAAAAACTTTCGTGTCAAATCCGCTGTAAACCTTTGGCACGCAGCCTTTCTCAATTAAAAGTTAAGGCGTGTTAAACGAGCGTTAAACTGTTTTTTCAAAAACAATACTTTTCTAATTTTACTGTTAGAATAACAAACATAAATGTTCAACCCAATTTTTATTTACCAATGAAAAATATTTCGAGTTTATTTTTAGTGTCATTAATGAGTGGTGCAACGACACTCGGAGCTTACAAATTATTTATTGAAAATGACGGGATTTTATCCAACAACAAAAATGTAGTGACAGTTGCGCCACCCAATTATACCAAAAACGTCGGCCTTGGTGCTGAATCGGTGGATTTTACTGATGCTGCCGACAAAACCGTGCACTCGGTCGTTCACGTTAAAAATGTTTCGTATCGTACCGTTTCGAATCCGATGATGGAATTTTTCTACGGATATAAAGGCGGGCAACAACAGGAACAGGTAGGAACCGGATCCGGAGTAATTATTTCTGAAGACGGTTATATTGTCACCAACAACCACGTGATCAAAGATGCAAACGAGATCGAAATTACGCTAAACAACAAAAAAATCTACAAAGCCAAACTCGTTGGAACCGATTCTAAAATGGATATTGCGCTTTTAAAAATCGATACCGATGAAAAACTGCCTTATACTGTTTTTGCCGATTCTGACAATGTAAAAGTGGGCGAATGGGTTTTGGCAGTCGGAAATCCATACAATTTAACTTCTACCGTAACTGCCGGAATTGTATCGGCGAAAGCCAGAAATTTAGATTCGAGCGGTATACAATCTTTTATCCAAACGGACGCTGCGGTAAATCCGGGGAATTCAGGTGGCGCACTGGTGAATACCAAAGGTGAATTGGTCGGAATCAATACGATGATTTCATCCATGACCGGATCGTATGTGGGTTATTCTTTTGCCGTCCCGTCGAATGTGACCCGGAAAATCATCGAAGACATCATGGAGTACGGTAACGTACAACGTGGAATTTTGGGTGTTGAAGGCGGCGAATTGAATACCAAAGCGTCTAAGGAATTAGGCATTTCTGAAACTTCCGGGTTTTATGTAAACCGCGTGACTAAAAATTCAGGCGCTGAAAAATCAGGTTTGGCAAAAGGCGACATTATTGTAAAATTAGACAATGCCCCGATTTCGAGCTTTTCAGAATTAGCGGCTTTTATCAACACCAAACGCCCGAATGACAAAGTTCAGGTAACCTACATCAGGAATGGAAAAACCTACGCGGTACCGGTAACCCTGACTAAAAACGAATTTGCAAGTACAGAATTCAAAGGTATCGAATTGGAAAACATTGATGTTTCCGATAAAAAACGATTCAGGATTGATTCCGGTGTCCGCATCAAAGAGATTACCAATGAAAACCTGAAACCTTATTATGATGAACTCAAAGGCAACATTATTTTAAGCGTTGACAATATGAAAGCGACCGATGTGGAAACCGTTTCTAAAATCCTTGGAAACAAAGACGAAAACCAAAGCGTCAGTATTGAAATGATCAATAAATCCGGTCAACGCATTCGAATCATCATTTAATTAATAGCTGCTATAATTAGTAAAGCCATCTCTTTCGGGATGGCTTTAATTTTATAAGTCTTTACATAAAATATTTTAAACAAACATTAAGGACATTAAGTGCAAAAGATCTGCAAACTAAATAGTTCATTAAAAAATTCACGAAATCGTTTTCGTAAAACAATTGTAATCTTTACTTTTGCAGCGAATTACGAAAACAACAACACTAACTTTTTTATCATTTACCCATGAGCAACACCGTTTTATACGAAAAAGAAGTTTCTTTCCAGACTGACAGAAGGCGCGCAGGCGTAGAATTCATCAAGATCATCAGCGATCTGTGGTATGACAAATCGATCGAAATGGTTTTGTTCAGAAACCAACTGATCAACCTGAATGTCAGCGACATCATCAATTTGCATGAATATGCGGGTGAATTTGTGGGCAAACCGATTTCTGTATTTGATTCGGTTGAAATTGCACGCGCGATTTTGGATCTGGATTTGCCGCCAGCGAAACTCGACATTGGAAAACTGACGTATGAATTCCACCTTGAAGACAATAAATACAGCGATGCCAAAGGCTTTGTAATCGATAAATTAAAAAATGCCAAAGACTTCAAAAACAACAAACCAAAAGATGTTGTGCTTTACGGATTTGGACGTATTGGTCGTTTGCTCGCCCGCGAATTGATGTCGAAAACCGGAAAAGGAACGCAGTTGCGCCTTCGTGCGATTGTGACCAGGGATAAAAACGACGCGGTTTCATTGGAAAAAAGAGCGTCTTTGTTGAGATATGACTCCATTCATGGGGATTTTCAGGGTTCGGTTGTTGCCGATGTAGACAATCAGGCTTTGATCATTAACGGCACAACCGTTCATATCATTACTGCCAATGGCCCGGAAGAAATTGATTACACCAAATATGGTATTGATGATGCTTTGGTCATCGACAACACCGGTGCTTTTACTACTAAAGAAGCGCTGGAAAGGCATCTGGTTTCAAAAGGTGCTGATAAAGTGTTGCTGACTGCACCAGGAAAAGGCATCCCGAATATCGTTCACGGTGTCAACCAGACCGATTACAATCCTGATGAAATCAATATTTTTTCGGCAGCTTCGTGTACGACTAACGCGATTACCCCTATTTTAAAAGCGGTTGAAGATACGCTTGGCGTAGTAAAAGGCCATCTGGAAACCATTCACGCTTATACGAATGACCAGAATTTAGTAGACAATATGCATAAAAAATACCGTCGCGGCCGCGCTGCTGCACTCAATATGGTTATTACTGAAACCGGAGCCGGAAGTGCTGTAGCGAAAGCATTGCCCAGCCTTGCCGGAAAACTGACTTCCAATGCCATTCGTGTTCCCGTACCCAATGGCTCACTGGTCGTTTTGAATC
>Ga0081606_1000485_pt1 | contig 16614 bp, 7 predicted proteins | sample EareggfetidaYelm_FD_71127 | JGI IMG/M metagenome (GOLD analysis project Ga0081606, IMG submission 71127) | Earthworm egg capsule microbial community from the University of Washington, USA - E. fetida Yelm (SPADES assembly) (version 2) | ecosystem: Host-associated > Annelida > Reproductive system... | reverse complement strand
AATGTCGGGGCATGCTGTCAGAAGGGACGTGCGCGGCCAATATTTTATATTGGGCTGCCGCAAACTGCATATTGGCATGAATCAAGTCTTTCATGGACTGTTGCGCACGGGCGCTCCAATTGAGCAACACCAAGAAAAAAGGCAGGTACATCAGGGAAATTTTGTGTTTCATAGTATAAAATAATTAATGATTAATGGTTAATGGGGCCAATATAGGACTTACTTTAATCTGCACAAACCAATATGCCGACAATAGTTTTTTGTTGTTTTGCATACGTCCCATTATTTGATAACCCCATTAATAAGCCCTTCAAGTTTATGCTCCGTATCATTTGCCGACTTCAAAAATAAACTGATATTTCCCTTTTTGCGCCGCCGCAATTTTAGAAAGAATAATTCTTGTCATTGAATGATTATTCCACCTGGCTTCAAAATTTTTATACTCCGCTCCTTCTGTTGAGGGTTTATCCGTTTTCACTTCCCATATTTTTGCATCGTAGTTGAGCGTCATGTTGGAGTTGTTTTCTCCTTTGAATTTAATCTTGCCTTTTTCAGAAAGATCTATTTCGCAAAGCGTCATAAAAACCTGCTCAATCGATTTTGGCGGCTCAAGCAAAGCATATTCCTCTGAAAGTTCCACCTGATTTTTTTTACGGTTCAGTTTTACCAATCTGTTCCAAGAACTGACGCCCGCCTCTTTCGGATAGGCAGAGGCTATATCCATGCTCAAACTTGCTTCCTTTTCATTGATTGTGCTTTTCACATTCTTCGCCTCAAATTTCCGACCCGCTTCCTGACCCGCTCCATTTATAATAGGCAGGTTATGATATTCAGACTTCGTAAACCAAAGTTCATAACGTTTATTCGAAAATGTCCGGGCTGTGTAATTTCCCTTTCCTGCATCCGCAATTATCGGATGACCGTTGAGGTAAATAATAAAATCCCCCACGTCATTATGGTTATGGCTTTCATTATTGTGGCCGCCATGAACTGCCATAAATAACCCGTTTTTTGATCGGGCAGTCAATAACTGAATATCGCTTATCCAGGCATCGCTTACCGGTTGATAGGAAGGCGTCGCATGGTCTATTTTTTGAACGGTCAGCAAATTTTGAATTCTTCTGTTGCGAAGAGATCCGTGGCCGGTTATATTCACCGCGGGGAAAGTTTTACATGCCCATTTTCCAAATTGTACCATTTTTTCATCATTCAATGCCTTGCCGTACCGATAAAGCATCAGACCATCCGCTTTAGATTTTAGGTCTGAATCTGATACATTGACAAAGTAACCATTGCTAATATGCACTTTATAAACATAGGAAGCCATCTTTTTAATCAAAGGATTATCAAAAATGTTTACCGCATTATTCGTTGCTTTCTGCAGTAACTCAAGACACTCGCAAACGGCGCCTCCCGCCACGCCCCAATAATTTGGCCCTTCATCGCAACCTCCGTCTTCTCCCAAACTGTTAAGATAGGAGTCCAGTCCAACCATAGCCGCGTAAACCATTCGCGCACGACGCGCTTCATCCTTTTCCAATAATAAATTACTTAAAATCCAGTTTGACATAATCCAAGGATTCCAGTTATTGACCGGTTTTGTCTTGCTCATCCACCCGTAATCAGGGTTAGCCGACATAGGCTCAAAAATGCGGTGATTGGTTTCATAGTAAATGCGTTTTCGGATAAGTTTATTTATCTTATCAAGCTTCTCTCCCACGAAATAATCAGCCAATGCCATTACAGAGGCTGTTTCAGCGGCAAATAAATCAACTATCGGGTTTTCAATATCAGGCAACCCTGTGCCGCTGATATGCGCGGGAACGCCCCAGTAGCTTTCTTCGCAAATTGACCAAATTCCATTCATAATAGCATCCGTAAAACGGCTCTTGTCCTCGATGCTTTCTGCTAAAATTAGAGTTACCAATGCCTGTCTTTTTCCAAAAGAAATACGCTGATGCATTTCGCGGTCTCCGGAGCGAACATAGTCAAGCGAAGTGACGGCCGAAATAGGTTCAAATTTGTAAGCAAGCGCGGTTTCGCCTTCTTTGACAAGTTTTTTCAAAATCGAATCAGGGACGGCCTTTCTCCAATCTTCCGAAGATTTTGGGTAAAGATTCCATTGTTTTTTGGGTATCAGACTTTTTTCTATCGCCTCCGGTTTATACTTATTTTCCAGAATATTGCGACGGGTAATTTGCGCAGAGAGGTCGAAACTAAACGCAAAAAAAACTAAAACTAACAATACGCTTTTCATAATTTTTCAGTTATTATAGATGGTTTTCTTTAATCATTAAGTTTATGCTCCGCATCATTTGCCGACTTCAAAAATAAACTGATATTTCCCTTTTTGCGCCGCCGCAATTTTAGAAAGAATGATTCTTGTCATGGAATGATTATTCCACTTGGCTTCAAAATTTCTATACTCCGCTCCTTCTGTTGAGGGTTTATCTGTTTTTACTTCCCATAGTTTTGCATCGTAGTTGAGCGTCATATTGGAGTTGTTTTCTCCTTTGAATTTAATCTTGCCTTTTTCAGAAATATCTGCTTCGCAAAGCGTCATAAAAACCTGCTCGATTGATTTTGGCGGCTCAAGCAAGGCGTATTCCTCTGAAAGTTCCACCTGATTTTTTTTACGGTTCAGTTTTACCAATCTGTTCCAAGAACTGATGCCGGCCTCTTTCGGATAGGCAGAGGCTATATCCATGCTCAAACTTACTTCCTTTTCATTAATTGTGCTTTTCACATTCTTCGCCTCAAATTCCCGACCCGCTTTCTGACCCGCCCCATTTATAATAGGCAAGTTATGATATTCAGACTGCGTATTCCAAAGTTCATAACGTTTATTTGAAAATGTCCGGGCTGTGTAAACCCCCGCTCCTGCATCCACAATTATCGGATGACCGTTGAGGTAAATGATAAAATCGCCCACATCGTTATGGTTATGGCTTTCATCATTATGGCCGCCATGAACTGCCATAAATAATCCTTTTTTTGTCCGGGCAGTTAATAACTGAATATCGCTTATCCAGGCATCGCTTACCGGTTGATAGGAAGGCGTCGCATGGTCTATTTTTTGAATAGTCAGAAAATTTTGAATTCTTCTGCCGCGAAGAGATTCATAGGCGGTTATGCTCACAGCGGGGAAAGTTTCCCATGCCCATTTTCCAAATTGCGCCATCTTTTCATCGTTCAATGCCTTGCCGTATCGATAAAGCATCAGACCATCCAACCGGGTTCTTATATCTGCATCTGATATATTGACAGAGTAACTATTGCCAATATGCACTTTATAAATATAAGAAGCCATCTTTTTAATCAAAGGGTTATCAAAAATGTTTACCGCATTATTTGTTGCCTTTTGCAACAACTCAAGACACTCGCAAACGGCGCCTCCCGCCGCGCTCCAATAACCCGGTCCTTCATCGCAACCTCCGTCTTCTCCCAAACTGTTAAGATAGGAGTCCAATCCAACCATAGCCGCGTAAACCATTCGCGCACGACGCGCTTCATCCTTTTCCAATAATAAATTACTTAAAATCCAGTTTGACATAATCCAAGGATTCCAGTTATTGACCGGTTTTGTCTTGCTCATCCATACATAACCAGGGTTAGCCGACATAGGCTCAAAAACGCGTCGATTGGTTTCATAGTAAATACGTTTTCGGATAAGTTTATTTATTTTATCAAGCTTCTCTCCCACGAAATAATCGGCCAGTGCCATTACAGAGGCTGTTTCAGCGGCAAATAAATCAACTATCGGATTTTCAATATCGGGCAGCCCTATATGAGGGATATGCGCAGGGACGCCCCAATAGCTTTCTTCGCAAATTGACCAAATCCCATTCATAATAACCTCCGTAAAACGGCCTTTGTCCTCGATGCTTTCTGCTAAAATTAGTCTTATTAATGCCTGTCTTTTTCCAAAAGAAATATGCTGATGCATTTTGCGATCCCCGGAACGAACATAGTCAAGCGAAGTGGTAGCCGAAATAGATTCAAATTTGTAAGCAAGCGCGGTTTCGCCTTCTTTGACAAGTTTTTTCAAAATCGAATCAGGGACGGCCTTTCTCCAATCTTCCGAAGATTTTGGGTAAGGATTCCATTGTTTTTTGGGTATCAGACTTTTTTCTATCGTCTCCGGTTTATACTTATTTTCCAAAATATTGCGACGGGTAATTTGCGCAGAGGCGTCGAAACTAAGCGCAAAAAAGACTAAAACCAACAATACACTTTTCATAATTTTTCTGTTATAGGTTATTTTTCTGTTTTTGTAAAAATACTGTTTTTCAAATCATTATGTAAAAAAATCTCCCCCAAAATTCAACGGGAGGTTTTTCTGCCTCTTTACCAATTCGGATTTTGTTCCAAGCTCGGATTTAAAGCTATTTCATTTACAGGAAAGGGCCAAAGGTAATCTCTCGCAGGATTAAATTTCCTGAAACGTGCTTCTTGATTAATTATATAGTTATCGGGCGTCAGTTTTACCGCAGTAAGTGTTCCAAATTCATCCTTAAAAAAATAATTACCCAATACAGACTTTGGCAATTCTATTTCTGCCGTTTTCCATCTGATTAAATCCCAATAACGGAAACCTTCTACGGCAAACTCTACTCTTCGCTCCCGCCGTATTTCATCCTGCATCTTTAGACCAACATTTGAGTTTATAAACGCATTGCTTAATTTGGCAATTCCCCCGCGTGTACGTAAAAGATTAATTGATAAATCTAAATCTGCATCCGAGATTCCTCCGTCCAACTCATATTTTGCTTCGGCGTAATTCAGCAATACCTCTGCATATCTTATTACTGCCGCGTCAATAGTTGAACGGCTGAACTGCCAGTCATCAATGTTGAAATATTTTCTGGATACAAATCCGGTGGGTTGCCCGGCCAGTCCAGATATAGTGAAAACCGGCACTGTAGTAATGTACGTATCTCCCCTTTTCATAATAGTTGCAATTAAACGAGTATCTCGGTTTACAAATACGTCAGTTGAGACTTTGGGCTTTTTATACAGAGGAGATTTTGTAATAGGCAACCCGTCAATCATAAGGTAGGAATCGACCAAACTTTTGGTAGGGCAACCGGCGCCATTTTCAAAAACACGGGCGGCATTATGTGTAGTTACAATGTCAACCGAACTGACTCCGTACTGTCTCACCAAAATATTTTCCGGATTTTGCCTCCCCTCCCCCTGCAGTTGAAATAAATTAAAATAGTTGCCAAACAAACTATGCTCTTTGCTGTCAATAACCGCCTTTGCCGCGGCTAGGGCAAGGGTTAAATGCGATTGAAAATTGCCATAGCCATGAAATTTTGAGCGAGTTCCTTCAAATAATGCCGCCCTGGATTTGAAAGCCAAGGCGGCCGTTTTAGAAATGCGCCCATAACCGGCACCGGCCAGTTTGGTTGGCGTTGGCAACTTTTCTATTGCCAAATCTAAATCTTGATAAATGGACTGAATCACTTCTTCTCTTGTATTGACTTTTGCTTGCAACTCGTCCGAATTTTCCTTTAAAACTTTCAAAATCAAAGGTACGCCTCCATATTTTTGCAAAAGCAAAAAGTAACCCCATGCTCTGAAAAACCGCGCTTCAGCAATATAAACATCAACGGTTAAAGCAGGGATGCCATTAGCAATCACCAGCGGGGCTTTTTCTATGATTTTATTCGCAGCTCGGATCAAGCGGTAAGGCGTGTTGAAATTGTCATCAGTTGCCGGGGCAATTCGGCTGCCTTCGCTAATGGCATTTGGAGTTCTCCCATAAAGATCGTCCGACCATATGTCGTCTAAAAAAGGCAAACTAGGCAAAAAAGTATATAGATAATTACATGCTGCTTGTAAATCTTTATCTGTTTTCCAAAAAACCTCATCGCTTAATTGAGTTTCAGGTACCCGGTTGACATCACAGGAAGATACTCCTATTAGCATTATGGTTGTAATAAAATATCTTATTAGAGTTTTCATTTTTTTGTGAATAAGGTTAAAAATTAAAAGGACAAGTTCAACCCGGCAGCAAGTGTTGCAAAAAACGGATAATCATTTTGCAGTCCATTCCGCGATTCAGGATTAAAATAGTTATTAAAGGCCCCCATCCTTGTGAAGGTCAGAATATCCTGACATGACACAAAAATTCTCGCCTTTGAAACAGAAAATTTCTTCAGCCAATCTTCCTGCAAGGAGTAACCAATTTGAAGGTTCTTTAGGCGGAGATACTGACCATTCAATATCCATTTATCAGAAGGGTGGTACCTAAAACCTCCCCCTAAGTATGGGCGAGGAAAAGCCGCATTAGGATTTTCCGGAGTCCAATAATCGCTGTGAATAGCCAACGCTTGTTTCCATGATTGAGCAAGCGGTTCCAGCGCCTCTCTGTTAGGCAAGAAAGAGCGTTGCCCCACACCCTGAAGGAATGCGGCAAAATCAAGTCCTTTCCATTGAAAGCCTAAATTCAACCCAAAAACAAAGCGCGGCTGATCGGTTCCAAGATAAACCAAATCACCGTGATCTTCAGGGGTACCTCTCCCAATATTAATTAGAGCATCGTTATTTTGATTCACGAATTTAATATCGCCGGGTCCCGTTCGGCTGTCCTGAAAAGCACGAGCCTGATGAGCTCTGACCTCATCGACTGTTTGGAAATAACCGTCGGTTTTATAGCCCCAAAAACTGTTTAGCGGGTAGCCCTCAAGTATATTAACAATCCCTGCGCTTATTACCTTGCGTCCGGCGTAGCTTATCAACTTATTTTGATTGTTAGATAAATTGAACCCTATGTTATAGTTAAAATTTTTGCCTATTTTATCGCGGTATTTTACTTCAGTTTCCCATCCCCAGGATTTTAATTCGCCATTATTGATTTTAGGGGTTCCCACTCCAAAGGAAGCAGGTAATTGCAAAGGAGTCAACATATTGCGGTTATATTTCACATAATAATCTGCGCTGATTTGCAGTTTGTTTTGCAGAAATGCCATATCAAGCCCGCCGTTAGAAGTTTCAATGGTTTCCCAAGACAAATCAGCAGAAGGCACCACATCTTGAAAGAAATAGGCAGTACGGGATTCAGGACTCCCCAATACCATATTAGAATTTCTGGAAAGTAAATTCAGGTAATCATAATATCCGATACCCTGCGCATTGCCAAGTTGTCCCCACGAGCCCCTTGCTTTAAATTCCGAGAAAAATGGCAACGTGCCGTAAAACCAACTTTCACGATGCAGATTCCATCCTGCCGAGACAGAAGGAAAAAACTTTGTCCTCGCCCCCGGCGCTAATTGAGAACTTTGGTCCATCCGGATAGTGGTCTCAAACAAGTACTTTCCGTCATAACTGTAATTTAAACGCCCGAAAGCGGATTGAAAGGCATAAGTATTTATGATTTCAGAATTGGACTTTGATTTATCATCCCCAAGGTTCAGCGTGGGTTGATCGTTATTTGCCAAATTGTGGGAGGATGTTGTAGTCGCATTGTAACGGCTGTCTTCCCACTGATAACCCGCCAGTAAATGGATTTTATTTTTTCCAAATGACCGGTCATAATCTGCCAAAAACTGTACGTTGGTATTATTGGTCAATTCGTTGGTAAGGGCATAAGAATTGGGATTATTCAAGTAAAAAGTGGGGGTAAAACGCCCCCAAAGCTCTACCCGGCGATTAAATAGCTGTCTTTCTCCCATGCGGAATTGTTTGCCCAATATCCCTTTTAAGGCAAGTCCTTTTACAAAATTGGCGGCAGTAAAAGTAAAAACACCGTCAAAGAAATTACGGTTTATATTGTTGTATCCTCCCTCTTTTAGAAATGCATAAGTATTATTGCCGGAAGCATTTGCCTGACCGTTCAGCCTTCCTTCGGGACTAAAAATTGGATAGCGGGTTCTTGAACGATAAAGCGAAAAAATCAAACCGCCGTCTCCGTCTGTATTTACTGATGGCGCTTGCTGTTTTTGTAAGGTATAAGCTATTCTGGAATCAAGAGACAAGTGTTTGGTTAGTTGAATTCCTAAATTAAGCCGCAAGTTATACCTGTCTACGCGATCAGGGCCTACTTTAAACACGCCTTTTTTACCATAATAACCAAGCGAAGCAAAATAATTGATTTTTTCAGTCCCCCCGCTGGCAGAGAAATTATGATTCTGCATAGAAGTATATTTATTCATAACCTGAGAAATCATATCTGTTTGGTTGTAGAAAATATATTGTGCCGTATCTGTGGGATTTACTACGTAAGGAACGTTATCTCGAATACGCTGAAGGTCTAAATCTGAATACTCTAATCCGGTTCCTGCATTTTTTCTAGCTGTATTCGAATACAGAGCCTCGTCTAAAAGCGACATTCTTTTCGGAACATTTAAAGCCCATTCTACACCGGTTTGATTGGAATATTCAAAAACAGTTTTTCCGGGTTTCCCTTTTTTAGTGGTAATCAGCATAACGCCCCCCGCGGCCTGCGCTCCATAAATGGCTGCTGAAGCCGCATCTTTTAGGACGCTTATATTAACTATATCGAGAGGATTAAGAGTCTGAAGGGTAAAGGAGGGGACGGTAACGCCATCTACCAATATCAGCGGAGTTACATTTCCATTGGCGGAAGTTGCCCCTCTAATTTGAATCCCAACTCCTTCATTTCCGGGTTGCCCTGTTCCTCGGGTAATAATCACGCCGGGGGTTACGCCTTGTAAAGCATTCGCAAGATTTGAAACCGGTCTGTTTTCAAGTATCTTGGAGTCAACTGTTGAAACCGCGCCTGTTAAGTTAGCTTTCTTTTGTGTTCCATATCCTACCACCACTACCTCATCCAGCGACTTTACATCAGGAGCTAAGACTACGTCAAAGACAGAGCGTCCGATTACGGATAACTCTTGTGCGGCGTATCCCACCGATGACACTATCAAAACGGCATTGTCAGCCACCGACAACGAGAATTTCCCGTCCAGGTCTGTGATTGTTCCATTCGATGTTCCCTTCTCCGCCACGCTCACGCCCGGAAGAGGAGCGCCCGTTTCATCGCTCACCTTTCCCGAAACCTCAACGGAAAAGGCATCTGAAAAAGAACCTTGAGTTTCTTGACTTAATTGTTCCGTCTCAAAACTAAGCACCACCACTTCCTCCTCATCGACGGCCGTGAATTTTATCGGAGGACTGAAAAGTTGGGAGAGCACTTCGGCCAATCGCGCATCGCTCACGGCCAGGGTAATTTTTTTCTTGTTTCTAATGACATTCGGCGTATAAGTGAACGTGACGCCTGCCTGTTTTTCGAGCGATTTTAGTATGACTTTAACTTCTTCTTTTTTTACGCTCAATGTTACTTTTCGCTCCAGTATCCCCTGACCTTTGAGCGTTCCGGCCGATGCCGCCGAGGCGAACAATGTTGCCAAAACAACTTGTCCCAAGGTAATCCGCATAAGTAAAAAGAATAATCGGAATGGTTGGATAAATTTGGATTTTTTCATAGATTTGAAACGTTTTTGTTTAGCTAGGACAAAAATAAATTTCTTGCTTTCGCGCATCGCGCCGATAAGCAGGAATAAACGGCCGGCGGTGTTGCAAGCTCCGCCGGCTTCTTTTTTTGAGAGAGGATTAAGTAGAGTTATTCATATTTTTATGGTTTTTAATTTGACGATTCTTGAGTACAACCCGATGAGGTTACGACAATCCGAGAGCCTTCCATTCTATAGCTTGCCCCTATTGCTTCGCAAATGATAGCCAACCGTTTGTAATAATTTCCGCCGCCAATGGCAGTGGTAATCAAACAATTTGAAAGCAATTCCCTGTCGAAATCAATTTCAATCCCGTATTTCGTTTCCATCATCTCCAAAATTTCAACCACGGGCGCCTCGTCGTAAAACTGCGGGGCCGCGCTTTCTTCGGGAACTAAGAGTTCAGGTTCGTCCACCACCTTCTGAATGACTATGCCCGTCGCTTTTTCGAACACAACCTCATGATTGGGCGTAAGAATAGTTTTTTGCGAAGCCAGACTGCCTGCCCGTAATGATTTTTTGAATACGGAAACTTTCCCGCTCTTCACAGAGACAATGACTTTTTGATTGCCGGGCATGTCGCTGACGGTGAACTGTGTGCCAATAACCTGTGTCAGTATTTCGCCGGCATGTACCCTAAAAGGAATGTTTTCATTACGCGTCACTTCAAAAAACGCCCTTCCTTCCAAATAAACCTCTCGTTCATTTTTATTAAAAAACAAAGAATATTTAAGTTTGCTGTTAGGATCAAGGGTTACGCGACTTCCGTCCGGCAACACCGCCAGTTTAGCGGAAGCGCCGGAATTGGAAAAAATTTTCCAACCTTCCGATGTTTCGGCATTGAAAACTTTTGCCTCGCTTTTACCGCTTGAATTGACCCTCCAGATTAAAAATGTAAAAGCCAACACAACCGACGCAGCCGCGCCAAGCCGAAGCCATCCGCCTGCATAAAGGAAACGCTGCTTTTTTTGTTTGTCGGATGAAAGTTTACTCTTTATTAAAAGCCAATAACGCTCCTCCAACGCCGGATCAGGATTATCAACAGAAGATTGGTCTCCCATTTTCTGATACCATGAGTTAATAAGGTCTCTTTCTTCAGGCGCAGCTTCGCCCCGATTGTATTTTTTAAGAATCTGCTGAAATTTCTTTGGGCGCATATAAATAGTATGTCAGGCATGTCGTTGTTTTTTCTAAACCGGCAACTGATTTTTTGAAATAATTTTTGCAACCGATTTGCGGCAAAATATTTCAACAGGCCTCCGCAATCGTTGCCAATTTTGTTTATGTGAGGCTACGCCATGCTCAAACTTGCTTCCTTTTCATTGATTGTGCTTTTCATATTCTTCGCCTCAAATTTCCGACTCGCTTTTTGACCCGCTCCATTAACCCGCTGCGGATCATGATTCTAACATTCGAAATAAAGCTAAACCCTAAAAAATCATTTCACTTCTATCTCGGCAGATTTATTTTGAAAAAAATCTTGCTTCTTAAATTTACCGTTGAATTTTAAATCCGAGAATTTAGATTTTGTCACATCATCTAAAACTACCGGCACTCTAAAATCATTTTTTTCTGTCTTCATATTCATATTGGAAAACTGTATTCCGCTCGCATGACGAATATAAACACCCCAAGCCGGCAACTCCTTAAACATTGAAAATTCAGGGTACTGGGCCGGCATCTCCGGAATGCTCTCTATTTGACTCAAAGGCACGTTGGCAAATTTTGCATTGCCGCCTCCTGCATGTCTCACCTCAAAATTCTTGAAAACAACATCCGAAATTCTTGAACCCGGAAGCCCTTTAATAATGATGGCAGGAGAGACATTTCTCGGTTGATCCTCTGTGGGGCCTTCGTAACCATACGCCGTATCAGGTTTCGTTGCCGGAATTTCCGCATACACATTGCTTATTTTAATATTGTTGAGCGTACTCTTTTTGCCTGTATGTTTTGTGCGTTCGCCAATGGTCAAATAAATTAGGTTGCCTGTATTATATACTTGCAAAGAATCAATTTCTACGTTCTCTAAAAAACCTCCGTCAACAGCTTCCAAAGCCACCGCTGAACGGTAAGTGTCAAATACGGTATTTTTTGTGATTTTTATGTTGCGAAATCCCCCTCTGGAGGCAGTTCCAAATTTGATTCCGTTGGCGCTTGTCCGAATTTTATTATTATGTATGTAAACGTTATTGCAAAAACTATTGTCATCGTGCGATTTTAAACAAATCCCGTCATCCGCTGCGTCTATATAACAATTAGTAATCGAGACATTATCACAATCTACAATATCAATGCCGTCCTGATTCCAATAGGTAGTATTGTCCACATTAATTCCGTCAATTCTTAGATTCTTGCACTGATCATATGTCTGAGTCCAAAAAGCGGAATTTTTATAAGCCATATCAATAATTTTAATGTCTTTGCATCTTTTAAAATAAACTAACATAGGTCTTTCAGAAGGCCTGCCATGCGTATAAGAATCCTTAATAAGTCCTTTTTCTATATGTTCTACTATATTTCGCGCTACCGTCACCCCCTGACCATCTAAAATTCCTTTTCCCGTGATCCCGATATTTTCCTGATCATAGGCAACGACTAAGGCATAACAACATGATTCGATTCTCTTCTCATAATCGAAGGGATTGGCGGAACCTAACAAAACGGCTCCTTCATCAAAATGAAGCGTCACATTAGACTTTAAATTAATGGTGCCGGTAAGGTATCTCCCCACATTAAAGACCAATCTCCCTCCGCCATTGGCATTAATATAATTAACGGCAAATTGTATGGCGGTTGTATTTAATGTCTTGCCGTCCGAATAGATTCCAAATAAGGAGGCTCTGTAATCCTTTGCCAGCACGCTAAAAGACGCCAAAAGGAAAAACAACAATGCATTATTTTTTATATTCATAATTTTAAATTTTAAGTTATTTTAATAAGTAATCGGCCGCATAATCCCATCAATTGAAGGAGTTAATTTTTTTGTTTTCGCATTATCAATTTCTGTTTACCAATTCGGATTTTGTTTTAAACTCGGATTTAAAGCTATTTCATTTATAGGAAACGGCCACAAGTAATCTCTTGCAGGATTAAATCTCCTGAAACTTGCTTCTTGAAGCAACAAGTAGTTGTCGGAGGTAAGTTTTACGGCAGTAACTGCTCCGGAAGGAAAGAATTCGTTCTTAAAAAAATAATTACCCAATACAGGCTTTATTAATTCCGTTTCTGCCGCTTTCCACCTGATCAAATCCCAATAACGGAAACCTTCTGCGGCGAGTTCCACTCTTCGCTCCCGCCGTATTTCATCCCGCATAGTAAGCCCGTTTGAATTTACAAATGCATTGCTTAGTTTGGCGATTTTCCCGCGTGTACGCAAAAGATTAATTGATAAATCTAAATCGGCGTCTGAGATACTTCCGTTCAACTCGTATTTTGCTTCAGCGTAATTCAGCAATACTTCTGCATATCGTATAATAACTCCGTCAATGGTAGATTGCCTTTTTATCTCGTCAGCCATATTAAAATATTTTTTAGATAAAAATCCGGTTAATTGCGTTTGCAATTCAGAAATATCAAAAACAGGTATGCCCCCATTGTACGGATCCCCCTTTTTCATAATAGTGGCAGTCAATCGCTCATCGCGGTTTGAAAATACATCAGTTGAAACTTCAGGCCTTTTATACAGAGGGGATTTTGTAATAGGCAACCCATCAGTCATAAGATATGAATCGACCAAACTTTTGGTAGGACAAGAGGATCCATTTTCTAAGATAGCGGAGGCATTGTGGGTAAGTACAGGTTCAATTGAACTTATTCCATACTGTTTTACCAAAATATTTTCCGGATTTTGCCTCCCCTCTCCCTGCAGTTGAAATAAATTATAGTAATTGCCAAACAAACTATGCTCTTTGCTGTCAATAACCGCCTTTGCCGCGGCTAGGGCAAGGGTTAAATGCGATTGAAAATTGCCATAGCCATGAAATTTTGAGCGAGTTCCTTCAAATAATGCCGCCCTGGATTTGAAAGCCAAGGCGGCCGTTTTAGAAATGCGCCCATAACCGACAGCGTCCAATTTGGTTGGCGTTGGCAGTTTATCTATTGCGAAATCTAAATCTTTATAGATGGACTGAATCACTTCTTCTCTTTTATTAGCCCCTGCATTTAATTCATTTGAATTTTCCTTTAAAACATTCAGAATCAGAGGCACTCCTCCATATTTTTGCAAAAGTAAAAAGTATGCCCATCCTCTGAAAAACCGCGCTTCAGCAATATAAACATCAATGATTGAAGCCAGTGCGCCGCTCTCAACTGCCCGCGGGGCCTTTTCTATGATATTATTCGCGGCTCTTATTAACCGGTAAGGCGTGTTGAAATTGGCATCAGTTGCCGGAGCAAGTCTGCTGCCATCGCTAATGACATTGGGTTCTCTTGCATAAGCATCATCTGACCAAATGTCATCCGTATTAGGCAATCCCGGCAAAAAAGTGTATAGATAATTACATGCTACTTGTAAATCTTTACCTGTTTTCCAAAAAACCTCGTCGCTTAATTGAGTTTCAGGTACCCGGTTGACATCACAAGAAGATACTCCTATTAGCAGGGTTATTATTGTAAAAAAATATCTTATTAGAGCTTTCATTTTTTGTTTCTTTTTATAAACACGGTTAAAAATTAAAATGACAGATTCAAACCTATGGCAAACGTTGCAAAAAACGGATAATCATTTTCTACCTCATTCCGCGATTCGGGATTAAAATAATTGTTAAATACCCCCAGCCTTGTGAAGGCCAGAATATCCTGACATGAAACAAAAATTCTCGCCTTTGAAACAGAAAGTTTCTTCAGCCAATTTTCCTGCAAGGAATAGCCCATTTGAAGATTCTTTAAGCGGACATACTGCCCATTCAAAACCCATTTATCAGAAGGAAGATACCTGAAGCCCCCTCTTACATATGGGCGAGGAAAAGCCGCATTGGGATTTTCCGGAGTCCAGTAATCGCTGTGAATGGCAAACGCTTGTTTCCAAGTTTGTGAAAGCGGTTCCAACGCCTCTCTGTTGGGTAAGAAAGAGCGTTGCCCCACACCCTGAATGAACGCAGTAAAATCAAGTCCTTTCCGCTGAAAGCCTAAATTCAACCCAAAAACATAGCGCGGCTGATCCGTTCCGAGATAAACCAAATCACCGTGATCTTCAGGAGTGCCTTTCCCCACCGTAATTCTACTATCGTTATTTTGATCTACAAACTTAATATCGCCGGGGCCTGTTCTGACATCCTGAAAAGCATGAGCCTTGACCTCATCGGCGGTTTGGAAATACCCGTCGGTTTTATAGCCCCAAATACTGCTTAACGGGTAGCCCTCAAGTATATTAACCGTTCCGGCACCTATTACCTTTTGTCCGGAATAGCTCATCAACTTATTTTGATTGTTAGATAAATTGAACCCTATGTTATAGTTAAATTTTTTGCCTATTTTATCGCGGTATTTTATTTCAGCTTCCCACCCCCAGGATTTTAATTCGCCATTATTAATTTTAGGCGTCCCCACTCCAAAGGCAGCCGGAAGTTGCAAAGGACTCAACATGTTGCGATTATATTTTATATAATAATCTGTGCTGATTTGCAACTTATTTTGCAGAAATGCCAAATCAAGCCCGACATCAGAAGTTTCAACGGTTTCCCAAGACAAATCAGGAGAAGGCACGACGTTTTGCGAGATATAAGAAGTACGGCTTTCTGTCCCTCCCAACACAAAACTAGATTCCCTGGAGAGTAAATTCAAGTAATCATAATACCCAATCCCCTGCGCATTGCCAAGTTGTCCCCACGAACCCCTTGCTTTAAATTCCGAAAAAAATGGCAGTGTGCTATAAAACCAATTTTCACGATGCAGATTCCATCCTGCCGAGACGGAAGGGAAAAACTTTGTCCTCAATCCCGGCGCCAATTGAGAGCTTTGATCCATCCGAATAGTGGTCTCAAACAGGTACTTGTCATCATAACTGTAATTTAAACGCCCGAAAGCGGATTGAAAGGCATAAGTATTTATGATTTCAGAATTGGACTTTGATTTATCATCCCCAAGGTTCAGCGTGGGTTGGTCATTATTAACCAAATTGTTGGAAGTTGTTGTAAACGAAGTGTAGCGGCTGTCTTCCCACTGATAACCCGCCAGTAAATGGATTTTATTTTTTCCAAATGACCGGTCATAATCTGCCAAAAACTGTACGTTGGTATTATTAGTAAATTCATTTGTTAGAGCATAAGAATTGGGATTATTCAAGTAGTAACTTGGCGCAAAACGCCCCCAAAGTTCCACCAAGCGTCTAAATAGCTTTCTTTCTCCCAAACGGAATTGTTTGCCCAATATCCCCTTTAAGGCAAGTCCTTTTACAAAATTTGAAGCGGTAAAGGTAAAAACGCCGTCAAAGAAATTACGGTTTATATTGTTGTATCCTCCCTCTGTTAAATAAGCATAAGTATGATTGCCCGAAGGGTAACCGTATAACTTTCCTTCCGGGGTAAAAATCGGGTAGCGTGTTCTTGAACGATAAAGGGAGTGAAACACAGATTCCACGCCTATTGAAGGCGCTTGCTGACTTTGTAAGGTATAAGCTATTTTGGAATCAAGAGACAAGTGCTTGGTTAATTGTGCCCCTAAATTAAGCCGCAAGTTATACCTGTCTGCGCGATCAGGACCAACTTTAAGTATGCCCTTTTTACCATAATAACCAAGCGAAGCAAAATAGTTGATTTTTTCAGTCCCCCCGCTGGCAGATAAATTATGATTTTGCATAGAAGTAAATTTATTCATAACCTGGGTAATCATATCTATTTGATTGTAGAACTCGTATTGATTATTTATTATTACGTAAGGGATCTTATCCCGAATGCGCTGAAGATCTAAGTCTGAAAATTCCAAGGAGGGAACATTAGCATTTCTTCTGGCCATATTCGAGTATAGAGCCTCATCTATAAGCGACATTCTTTTCGGAACATTTAAAGCCCAATCAACACCGGTTTGATTGGAATATTCAAAAACAGTTTTTCCGGGTTTCCCTTTTTTAGTGGTAATCAGCATAACGCCCCCCGCGGCCTGCGCTCCATAAATGGCTGCTGAAGCCGCATCTTTTAGG
>Ga0081606_1000483_pt1 | contig 16668 bp, 12 predicted proteins | sample EareggfetidaYelm_FD_71127 | JGI IMG/M metagenome (GOLD analysis project Ga0081606, IMG submission 71127) | Earthworm egg capsule microbial community from the University of Washington, USA - E. fetida Yelm (SPADES assembly) (version 2) | ecosystem: Host-associated > Annelida > Reproductive system... | reverse complement strand
GGGGTCCAAAATGCCGGCGGCGTCTGGCCCTGGGGGGGCCCCCCGCCCCCCCCCCCCCCCCCCCTCCCCCCCCCCCCCCGCCCCCCCCCCCGCCGTTGCAGCGGACTGGCGGGCGTTGCCCCTGCCGGCGCACCGTTGCCTTCAACGGCCATGCCGCCCCACCCGGGGAAAACCCGGGCAATCCAATCCGACCGATGTCATGCACAATGACCAATCGACATATCAATTGACATATGACGAATTAATTGGTCATACAACATAAGACCTAAAGCGTATGGTGCCCCCCACTCTGGCAGAACCAGCATGGACAGATCGTGGAACGCTGCCGACGCCGCGCATTTCGCGGCCCGGCACGCAGCGCGCCAGTTGAAAACAGGGCGCCAATGAAACGGTTTCCGGGCGACGCCCAGCTCAACGTTCTGGCGGCCATCAACGCGGCGGTGGTGCTGTGCGCCATTGCGCTCACCGGCGGCGGTTTCATCGATCCCTACAACCTGCAATCGATGGCGGGCCAGGTGCCCGAATTGGGGCTGCTGGCCATTGGCGTGATGCTGGCCATGATCGCCGGCAACGGCGGCATCGACCTGTCGGGCATCGCGCTGGCCAACCTGGCCGGCGTGTGCGCCGGCGTGCTGCTGCCGCACTGGGTCGACGCCGGGCAGACGCCGCTGCTGTTCACCCTGGCATTGGTGGGCGTGGCGCTGGCGGTCGGGCTGCTGGGCGGGCTGCTCAACGGCCTGCTGATCGCCTGCGCCGGGCTGACGCCCACTCTCTGCACGCTGGGCACGCAGTTGGTGTTCGCCGGGCTGGCGGTGGTGCTGTCCGGCGGCTCGGCGGTGCGCATCGGCCTCATCGAGCCGCTGGACTTCATCGGCAACGGACTGGTGCTGGGCCTGCCGCTGTGCTTCATGCTGTTCGTCGGCATCGCGCTGGCCATCGGCGTATGGCTGCGCCACAGCCCCTTCGGTATGCGACTGTTCCTGATGGGCACCAACCCCAAGGCGGCGCGCTACGCCGGCGTGCCGCAGCGGCGCATGCTGCTGTCGGTGTACACGCTGTGCGGCCTGCTGGCCTCGGTGTCCGGCATCGTGATCGCGGCGCGCAGTTCCAGCGTGAAGTGGGACTACGGCAGTTCCTATGTGCTGATCGCCATCCTGATCGCGGTGATGGCCGGCGTGCGGCCCGAGGGTGGCCACGGCCGGATGCTGTGCCTGCTGCTGTCGGCCACGGCGTTGCAGTTCCTGTCGAGCACCTTCAACTTCCTGGAGGTGTCGAGCTTCTTTCGCGACTGCGCATGGGGGCTGATGCTCTTGCTGTTCGTCGCATCGTCCCGCTTCGACGCGCGCTCGCTGCTGCCGCTGCGCCTGCGTCATGCCGTTGCCGCGCAGTCCCCTCCTGCGGCGCGGTTCAATTCCGAGGGGCTTGCGCCAGCAAGGCAGGGGGAAACCGCACCATGATCCGTCACACCGCATGCACGCTCGCCGCCGTGGCCTGTATCGCCGGCGCCGCGTGGGCGCAGGACAAGCAAAGCATCGTGACCGTGGTCAAGGTCATCGGCGAGAACTGGTTCACCCGCATGGGCGCAGGCGTCAAGGAGTTCGGCCAGACCAACGCCGGCGTTGCCACCAGCATGGCCGGCCCGGCGCGCGGCGACTCGGCGCAGCAACTGCGCGTGATCGAAGACCTGGTGGCCAAGAAGCCGAGCGCCATCACGGTGGTGCCGATGGACCCGAGCATGCTCGAAGGCGTGCTCAAGCGCGCCATGGAGCGTGGCATCGTCATCGTCACGCACGAGGCCGACACCGCCAGGAACACGCAGGCCGACATCGAAGCCTTCGACAACGCGGCTTTCGGCGCGCGCCTGAACGACCGGCTCGCCAAGTGCATGGGCGAGAGCGGCAAGTGGACGACCTTCGTCGGCTCGCTCGGCAGCCTCACGCACATGCAATGGGCCGGCGGCGGCGCGGGCAACGCGGCCAGATACCCGAAGATGACGCTGGTGGACGCCCACAACGAATCCTTCAACGACGCCAACAAAGCCTACGAAAAGGCCAAGGAAATCCTGCGCAAGCACCCCGACATCGAGGGCTTCCAGGGCGGCTCGGCGATCGACGTGATCGGCATCGGCCGCGCGGTGGAAGAAGCCGGCCTGCAACACAAGACCTGCGTGTTCGGCCTCGGCCTGCCGCAGGACTCGGGCAAGTACCTGGAGACCGGCGCCATCGACGGCATCAGTTTCTGGGACCCGAAGAACGCCGGCTTGGTGATGAACAAGGTGGCCAAGCTGCTGCTCGACGGCAAACCGATCACCGGCGGCATGGACCTGGGCATCCAGGGCTACGACAAGGTCAGCGTCAAGAAAGGCCCGGGCAAGGGCGTGATCATCACCGGCCAGGCCTGGGTGGACGTGGACAAGTCCACCTACAAGCAGTACCCGTTCTGACCCCTGCGATGGCGACCGCCCCCGTTGCACCGGACGCGGCTACGGCAGCGCCCTCTTGCGGCCCTCCTGTGGCCCTCTTGCTGCCCGCTGCTGCCATGGCATATCTGCGCACCCGCGCACCCGCGCACCCGCGTTCCCCCGCTGCCGGGCAGTCCCCTCCTGCGGCGCGGTTCCGTTCCGAAGGGGTTTTTCGCAACAAGACCTGGAGACAACACCATGATTCGTCAAACCGCATGTGCGCTCGCCGCCGTGGCCTGCATCACCGGCGCCGCGTGGGCGCAGGACAAGCAGAGCATCGTGACCGTGGTCAAAGTCATCGGCGTGAACTGGTTCACCCGCATGGGTGAGGGCGTCAAGGAGTTCGGCGCCGCCAACGCCAGCGTCGCCACCAGCATGGTCGGCCCGGCGCAAGGCGACCCGGCGCAGCAACTGCGCGTGATCGAAGACCTGGTGGCCAAAAAGTCGAGCGCCATCGCCGTGGTGCCGATGGACCCGAGCACGATCGAAGGCGTGCTCAAGCGCGCGCTGGAGCGTGGCATCGTCGTCGTCACACACGAGGCCGACACCGCCAAGAACACGCAGGCCGATATCGAAGCCTTCGACAACACGGCCTTCGGCGCGCGCCTGAACGACCGGCTCGCCAAGTGCATGGGCGAGAGCGGCAAGTGGACGACCTTCGTCGGCTCGCTCGGCAGCCGCACGCACATGCAGTGGGCCAGCGGCGGCGCGGGCAACGCGGCCAAGTACCCGAAGATGGCGCTGGTGGACGCGCACAACGAGACCTTCGACAACGCCAACAAAGCCTACGAAAAGGCCAAGGAAATCCTGCGCAAGCACCCCGACATCGCGGGTTTCCAGGGCAGTTCGGCGATCGACGCGATCGGCATCGGCCGCGCGGTGGAAGAAGCCGGGCTGCAACACAAGACCTGCGTGTTCGGCGTCGGCCTGCCGCAAGACGCGGGCAAATACCTGGAGACCGGTGCCATCGACGGCATCAGTTTCTGGGACCCGAAAGACGCCGGCCTGGTGATGAACCAGGTGGCCAAGCTGCTGCTCGACGGCAAGCCGATCACCGACGGCATGAACCTGGGCACGCGGGGCTACGACAAGGTCAGCGTCAAGAAAGGCCCGGGCAAGGGCGTGGTCATCACCGGCCAGGCCTGGGTGGACGTGGACAAGTCCAACTACAAGCAATACCCGTTCTGACCCGGCGATGACGCCAGTTCCTGCCCCGCCGGACGCGGCAGTGCCCTTTCTCGAAGTGCGCGGCGTGCACAAGCGCTTCGCCGGCGTGCATGCGCTGCGCGGCGTGAGCCTGCGCATCGACCCCGGCCGCATCTACCACCTGGTGGGAGAGAATGGCTGCGGCAAGAGCACGCTGATCAAGATCATCTCGGGCGCGCAACCCGCCGACGAAGGCGAACTGCTGATCGAGGGCCGCGCCTGCGCCAAGCTCACGCCGATCGAGGCGCTGGCGGCCGGCATCGAGACGGTCTACCAAGACCTGTCGCTGATAGTCAACCTGAGCGTGGCCGAGAATATCGCGCTCACCGAGCAGTTGGTGCGCCACGGCGGGCGCCTGGCGCGGCGGCTGGACCGCCAGCGCCTGGCGCAGACGGCCCGGCGCGCGCTGGCCACGGTGAATCTGCCGCACGACAACGCCTTTCTCGCGACGCAGGTCGGCGAGTTGCCGATCGCGCAGCGCCAACTGGTGGCCATCGCGCGCGCCATCGCCACCCGCGCGCGCATGGTGATCATGGACGAGCCCACCACCGCGCTGACCTGGCGCGAGGTCGACCGCCTCGTGCGCGTGATCGAGCGGCTGCGCGCGCAGGGCGTGTCGGTGCTGTTCGTGAGCCACAAGCTCGACGAATGCCTGGCCATCGGCGGCGAGGTGATCGTGCTGCGCGACGGCAGCCTGGTGATGCAAGGCCCGATCCGCGAACAGACCAAGGCCAGCCTGAGCCACCTCATGACCGGCAAGCAGTTGGACGAACAACGCTTGCGCGCCGCAAGCCCCGGCCGCCATCGGCTGCTGCAGGTGCGCGGCCTCGGGCGGCGCGGGTGCTTCGCCGACATCGACCTCGACCTGCACCAGGGCGAGATCCTCGGCATCACCGGCCTGCTCGATTCGGGCCGCAACGAACTCGCGCAGGCGCTGGCCGGCGTGGCGCCGGCCGACCGGGGGCAGGTCATGCTGGGCAGCCGCAGGCTGGACCTGCGCACGCCTTCGGGGGCCATCGATGCCGGCATTGGCTACGTGCCGCAAGACCGGCTCGACGAGGGCCTGTTCCTGGGCAAGCCGATCGCCGACAACATCGTGGCCGCCGTGCTCGCGCGCCTGTGCAACCGCTGGGGCCTGCTCGACGGACGGCGCGCCCGCGCATTGGCCGAGCGCACCGTGGCCGACCTGCAAGTGGCCACGCCCGACGTGACGCGGCCGGTGCAGTCGCTCTCGGGCGGCAACCAGCAGCGCGTGCTGATTGGCCGCTGGCTCACCATCGAGCCCCGGGTGCTGGTGCTGCACGGCCCGACCGTCGGCGTGGACGTAGGCTCCAAGGACACCATCTACAGCATCATCCAGCGGCTGGCCGACCGTGGCCTGGGCGTGCTCATCATCAGCGACGACCTGCCCGAGCTGCTGCAAAACTGCGACCACGTGCTGGTGATGCGCAAGGGTCGCCTGCGCGCGCAGTACGACGCCGCCACGCTGAGCCAGGAAACGCTGTATGCGGCCATGCTGGCCGAAGAAACCACCGAACGAACCACGCAAGAGACAACGCAAGAGACCACCGCAGACGGCACCGGGCCAGCCGCTGGAGCCGCCGCATGAGCGCCGCCCGGCCGCCCGAAGGCGCTCATACCGCAGCCGAAGGCGAAGGTACTCCATCCTTCGCCGCCCGGCCGCCCGAAGGCGCTCATACCGTAGCCGAAGGCGAAGGTATTCCATCAATCGCCGCCCGGCCGCCCGAAGGCGCTCGCACCGTAGCCGAAGGCGAAGGTGTTCCATCGATCGCCGCACGGCCGCCCGAAGGCGCTCATACCGTAGCCGAAGGCGAAGGTATTCCATCCTTCGCCGCCCGGCCGCCCGAAGGCGCTCGCACCGTAGCCGAAGGCGAAGGCACCCCGGTGAGCGAGTCTGCGATGGCCTTCACGCCCGGCCCGCTCGTGCGCGCCAAGGACTGGCTGGTGCGCCGGCCCTCGGCCTTCACGCTGCTGCTGATCGTGGCGCTGTGCGCGGTGGTGGGCGGCATCAACCCGGTCTTTTTCCAGATGTCGAATCTGTTCGACATGGCGCGCGCCTGCGTGGTGGTCGGCCTGTTCGCGCTGGGCGTGCTGATCGTGCTGGCGGCGGGCGGGCTGGACGTGTCGTTCACCGCCATCGCGGCGCTGTGCATGTACGCGATCACCAAGGCCGTGCTGCGCTACGCGCCGGGCACGCCGATCGCGGTGATTTTGCTGGCCGGCGCCGTCGGCGGCGCGCTGCTGGGCGCGCTCAACGGGCTGCTGGTGCATGCGCTGCAAACCCCGTCGCTGATCGTGACCATCGGCACACAGTACCTGTACCGGGGCCTGCTGCTGACCTTCGTCGGGACCTCGCTGTTCATGAACATCCCGGCCTCGATGGAAGCCTTTGGCACGCTGGCGCTGATCGACCGGGTGTCGGCGCAGGGCACGCGCTCGGTGCTGCCGGCCTTCGTGCTGGTGCTGGCGGCGGCGGCGGCGCTGACCTGGTGGCTGCTCAACCGCACGCTCATGGGCCGCGCGGTGTTCGCGATCGGCGGCAGCCTGTCGATCGCGCAGCGGCTGGGCTATCGACTGCGCACGGTGCAGGTGTTCGTGTTCGCCTATGCCGGCCTGCTGGCGGGCGTGGCCGGCATCGTGCATGTATCGAGCAACCGCATGGCCAGCCCGTTCGATCTGCACGGCATGGAGCTCGACGTGATCGCCGCCGTGATCCTGGGCGGCGCGCGCATCACCGGCGGCAACGGCACGGTGGCGGGCACGCTGCTGGGCGTGGTGCTGGTCACGCTGGTCAACAACGTGCTGATCCTGGTCGGCGTGCCAAGCACCTGGCAGAAGGTGATCGTCGGCAGCTTCATCGTGCTGGCCGGCGCGTTCTTTGCCATCCGCCGTTCGCGTTGAGCGCAACCCTGCCGCAGCGCATCCGATGCGGCGCGAGACATCGGGCAACGGCCGCTGAAGGAACATGCCCGCACACCCGCACCACCCGCCCCGGCGGCGGTGCCTGCGGCGGCGCGGGCAGGCCCGGGGTTCGAGCGCCGCGCCGGATCAGTTCACCAACACCGCGCCCGCCGTCTTGTGGCTGGCGCTGTCGACCAAAATCAGCGACCCTGGCACGCGCGCCTGCTGGAACGGCATGGTCGGCAGGGCTTCTTGCAATTGCAGGTCGACATGGCCGATGGCGTTCGGGCCTAGCTGTGTGGCTGGCTCTTCGGCCAGGGTGTCGATGTCGAGTTTGTGCAGCACGGCCCGGACCTTGGCCTTGACCCAGCGGTGGCCATGCAGCGCCCAGTACACGCGGCCGGCCACCAGCGGCTCGTCGTCGAGCCAGGCCACCGTGGTGCGCAGTTCGCGGCGGGGAGGCCAGGCGGGTGCGCAGGCCGGGCCGGTTGCGGCGGTGGCAGGCGCGGATACAGGCGCGGATGGCGCGGGCGCTACGGACATGGGGGTCGCCAGTATCCAGTCACCGCGCGAGACATCCAACTCGCGGTCGAGGATGATGCCGGCGCTGCTGCCGGCCAGCGCCGGGCCGGGGCGGCGGGCATGGTCCAGCACCTGGGCCACCGTGGCCGATTGGCCGCTCGGGAAAATCTGCACCGCGCTGCCCGGCGCCACGCTGCCCGTGGCCACACGGCCCCAGAAGATGCGCCGGCCACGGGAGATGTCGGACGATGCCGGGTTCTTCTCGACCCACTGCACCGGCAAGGACAGCGGCAGACCGGTATCGGCCGGGGTGTTGGGCAGCGCCTCGAGCACTTGCAGCAGCGTCGGGCCGGCGTAGCCGCACCAACCCGGATGCGCGTCCACCACGTTCCAGCCCTCGAGGGCCGACAGCGGCACCGCAGCGCCCATGTCCATGCCTGCGGCCTGGGCGAAGCGGGCCAGCGCGCCCTGGATATGCCGGTAGGCCAGGGCCGGGTCTGCCACCGCGTCGAGCTTGTTCACGGCAAAGACCAGCGAGTGCACGCGCAGCAGATGGGCCAGCAAGGCGTGGCGGCGGGTTTGCGGCAGCAAGGCCAGTTGCGGGTTTTGCCAGTCGAGCTTGCTGGCGTCCACCAGCACCACGGCGGCGTCGGCACTGCTGGCGGCGGTGACCATGTTGCGCGTGTACTGCTCGTGGCCGGGCGCGTCGCCGATGATGAACTTGCGCTCCTCGGTGGCGAAGTAGCGGTAGGCCACGTCGATGGTGATGCCCTGCTCGCGTTCTGCCGACAGGCCGTCGGTCAGCAAGGCCAGGTCGGTCTGGCCGCCACGCTGCACGCCGGCCAGATGGTCTTGCAGCACGGCGCGGCTGTCCAGCAGCAAGCGGCCGATCAGCGTGCTCTTGCCATCGTCGACGCTGCCGCAGGTGATGAACTTCAGCGCCGAGGGCGGCACATCGTGGCCACTGGTGCGCGACCGATCTCCATCAGCAGATATCAAATCAATAGTGCTCATCAGAAATACCCGTCCTTTTTGCGCTTTTCCATCGACGCCTCGCTGGTCTGGTCGTCCATGCGGGTGGCGCCGCGTTCGCTCATGTCGGCGGCCAGGGTTTCGAGCACGATGTCGGCGGCCGTGGCGGCCCGGCTTTCCACCGGGCAGGTGCAACTGATGTCGCCCACGGTGCGAAAGCGCACCTGGCGCAGTTCGATCTGCTCGCCGGCGCGCGCCGGGGTCAGCGCGGTCACCGGCACCCACAGGCCCTTGCGCTGCACCACCTGGCGCGGGTGCGTGTAGTACAGCGCGGGCAGCGCGATGCGCTCGCGGGCGATGTATTGCCAGACATCGAGCTCGGTCCAGTTGCTGATCGGGAACACGCGAAAATGCTCGCCCGGTTGCAGCCGGGTGTTGAACAGCGTCCACAGCTCGGGGCGCTGGGCCTTGGGCTGCCATTGGCCGAAGCTGTCGCGGTGCGAGAAGATGCGCTCCTTGGCGCGGGCTTTTTCTTCATCGCGGCGGGCGCCGCCGAGCAAGGCGTCGAAGCCGAACTCCTCGATCGCTTCGAGCAGCGTGACCGACTGGTGCACGTTGCGCGACTCGCCAGGGTGGGCCAGGCGCACGCTGCCACGGGCCATCGAATCCTCGACGCTGCGCACGATCAGTTCGGCGCCCAGTTCCCGGGCGCGCAGGTCGCGGAAATCGGTCACCTCCGGGAAATTGTGGCCGGTATCGATCATCAGCAGCGGGTAAGGGATGCCGCAGCCGCCGTCGGCCCTGGTGCCGAAGGCTTTTTCGGCGCAGCGCAGCATGACCAGCGAGTCCTTGCCGCCGGAAAACAGCAGCGCCGGCCGCTCGAAGGCGGCGGCCACCTCGCGCAGGATGAAGATGGTTTCTTCCTCCAGCGCATCGAGGTGCGCATCGCTGAGTCGATGGCGCTGGCTCGGCAGCAGCGCGGCGGTGTCGGTGCGGGCATTCATGGCAGGGCTTTCTGTCGGGTGACCGTCGGTGTGTCTGGCTTGGCGTGCAGCCCGCATTCCTTGGCCGATTCTTGCTCCCACCACCAGCGGCCGGAGCGCAAATCCTCGCCCAGGCTGATGGCCCGGGTGCAGGGCGCGCAACCGATGCTGGGGTAGAACCGGTCGTGCAGCGGGTTGTAGTCCACGCCGTGGGTGGCGATGTAATGCCACAGGTCACCCCAGGTCCAATGGGCCAGCGGGTTGAACTTGGTCAGGCCGGCGCTGCCGCGATGGCCGCCGGCACCAGCGGCACCAGCGGCACCAGCAGTACCAGCAGTACCAGCGGCGCTATCGGCACCATCGGCGCCGTCAACGCCATCGGCAGCCACCTCGGACAGGTCGATCAGCGGCATGTCGGCGCGGGCGCCGGACTGCTCGCGGCGCAGGCCGGTGATCCAGGCGCTTTTGCCGGCCAGCGCACGCGCCAGCGGCTCCAGCTTGCGGATGCCGCAGCAGGACTTGCGCAAAGCCATGCTCCGGTACATCGCATCCTGCCCGTGGCTGCGGATGAAGTGCATCACCGCCCCGATCTCGGGCCGGTACGGCGTGACCGGCGCGCGCGAACCGGCCTGGGTGCGCTCCAGCAGCGCCAGCGTTTCGGTGTGCAGCGCGCCGGTTTCCAGCACGAAGATCGGAATGTCCAGTTGCAGCGCGTTGATCAGGTGGGTGATGACCACATCCTCGGCGCCCAGGCTGGACGCCTGCGTGACGGCATCGGCGCCCAGCGCCGCCGCCTGGCGCAACAGCGCCTGCGTTTGGGCCAGTTTGGCGTCGAACGTGGCGCTGGCGCGGGCATACAGCGCAGTGGCCTTGGCCGGCGGCTGGCCCCGATCGGTGAGGCTGGAACTGGCCATCATGCGCCCCGCGCCAACTGCGGCTGGCCGTTCAGCGCGTCGCCCTGGTAGAAACCGGGAAACAGGCTGAACTGGCGCCGGGCGTCGGCCGCATCCACCCCGGCGCGCAGCACGGCGCACGAAAAGCCGGTGCGCCGCATTTGCAGCAACTGGTCGATCAGCACCTCGCCGGTGGCGCGGATCTCGCCCCGAAAGCCCCGGCGGCGGCGCAGCAGATAGGCTTGGCTGAACGCGCGGCCATCGGTAAAGCAGGGGAAATGCAGGTCTACGCGCTCCACGCCATCGAGTGGCAGCGCCAGGGCATTGGCATCGTTGGCCAGGGCCACGCTGCGCGGGTCGCCCTCGGCGGGGGGCTGGTGGTCTTGGTGGCTGAGTATTTTCATCGGGCTCGCAGGTGCTGAGGTCCAGCGCAGGGGTCAGGGGGAATGCCGGGGGTGCGGGTGCGCGCCAGATGCGCTCAGGCCATGGCCAGCGCGTCCTGGTGGCGGGCCGACTTGGCCGCTTGTTTGAAAGGCTCCAGGCCCGCGCGGCGCACGGTGGACTGGAAGCCCTCGCCATGCTCGCGCAGCGCGCGGTAGGTGTGCAGCACCGCCTCGATCACGTCGGGCACTTCGGCGGCCGAGAACGACGGGCCAATCACCCTGCCGGCGCTGGCCGGGCCGGACGCATCGGAACCATCCGAGCCGCCGAGCGTGACCTGGTACCACTCCTGGCCGTCCTTGTCCACGCCCAGAATGCCGATATGGCCGCTGTGGTGGTGGCCGCAACTGTTGATGCAGCCGCTGATGTGCAGGTCGATCGGGCCGATGTCCTCGAGCTCGTCCAGGTCCTGGTAGCGCTGGGTGATGGCCTCGGCAATCGGCAGCGAGCGGGCATTGGCCAGCGCGCAAAAGTCGCCGCCGGGGCAGGCAATCATGTCGGTGAGCAACTGCACATTGGCACTGGCCAGGCCCAGGGAGCGCGCTTGCTGCCACAGCGCGAACAGGCGGCTGGCAGGCACCCAGGGCAGCAATATGTTCTGCTCATGCGTCACGCGCGCTTCGCCTGCCGAATACTGGTCCACCAGATCGGCCAAGGCCAGCAACTGCGCGCTGCTGGCGTCGCCGGGCGCCTGGCCGGGGCGCTTGAACGAGAGCGTCACGGCGCGCAGTTGCGGATTGCGGTGCGCATGCACATTGCGCCGCAGCCAGCGGCCAAAGGCCGGATGCTCGGCCGCAAGGGCCGACAGCCTGGCCTGGAGCACGGCCGGGTCGGCATCGGGCTGCGTGGCCAGCACCGGCGCGACGAAGCAGGCGGCCACGCGGTCGAACTCGGCCTGGGAAATGGTGTGGGGGCCGCCGTCGATCTCGACGATCTGGCGGAACTCCTCCTCCACATCGTCGATGTACTGCTGGCCCTCGGCCTTGACCAGAATCTTGATGCGCGCCTTGTACTTGTTGTCGCGGCGGCCACGGGCGTTGTACACGCGCACGATGGCCTCGATGTAATTCATGATCTGCTGCCACGGCAAAAACCCGCGGATCACCGTCGCAATCAGCGGCGTGCGCCCCATGCCGCCGCCCACCAGCACCTTGAAGCCGATCTCGCCCGCCCCGTTGCGCACCAGATGCAGGCCGATATCGTGCCAGCCCGTCGCAGCGCGGTCATCGCTGGCGCCGCTGACCGCGATCTTGAACTTGCGCGGCAAAAAAGCGAACTCGGGGTGCAGCGTGCTCCACTGGCGCAGGATTTCGGCGTAAGGGCGGGGGTCTACGACTTCATCGACCGCCACCCCCGCCAGCGCGTCGGTAGTGGTATTGCGGATGCAGTTGCCGCTGGTCTGTATGCCGTGCATGTCGACGCTGGCCAGCAGGTCCATCACCTCGGCGCTGTCGGCCAGCGCGATCCAGTTGAACTGCACATTGGTGCGGGTGGTGAAATGGGCGCAGTTTTTCGGCAAAAACAGGGTGCCGAGCTTGCCCTGCCCCTGCATCGCGGCCTGGTACACATCCGCTTGCGGCTCATCGTAGTCCCGCGCGATGCGCGCGAGCATGCGCAACTGGCGGCTGGCGATCTCGCCATACGGCACGGCCACGCGCAGCATCGGCGCATAGCGCTGCACATACCAGCCGTTTTGCAAGCGCAAGGGGCGAAAGTCCTCTTCACTGAGCAGGCCAGCCTGCCAGCGCCCGAGCTGGTCGCGAAACTGCCGGGCGCGCTGCTGCACGAATTGCTTGTCGAATGCGGTGTACTGGTACATGGAATCACGGTATCGGTTGGGCGCCCGCCCGGGTGGGGGCAAGCCCGGCGGAGCGGGGGAGCATGGCGGCGAATGTAGAGGGCTTGTTTATGGAAGCAAACTATTATTTCTTGCTGCCGTTATTCGTATTGGCTTATAAGCAATCAGTGCAGACCAGCCCCAGCGCCAGCACGACCATGGTCAGGGCGATCACGCTGTCCAGAATCCGCCAGGCCAGCGCGGTCGCAAACACCGGCGCCAGCCAGCGTGCGCCATAGCCCAGCGCAACGAACCACAGCACGCTGGCCAGCGTGGCACCGGCGGCAAAGCCGGCGCGGGCCGTCGGGTCGTAGGGGCTGGCGATGGTGCCGAGCAGCAAGACGGTGTCCAGATACACATGCGGATTGAGCCAGGTCAGCGCCAATGCCGTCAGCAGCACCCGGGCCCGGGCGCCGGCAGCACTGCCGGCGTCGGCGGCGCCCGACGGCATGGCCTGCGGGCGACAGACGCGCGCCGCTGTCTTGAGCGCGTAGAGCAGCAGGAATGCCGCCCCCAGCCAGCGCGCGCCCCAGGCCAGCATCGGGTGCGCGGCCAGCGCCACGCCCACCCCCCAGACCCCGGCCTGTATCAGCAGCGCGTCCGACAGCGCGCACACCAGCACCACCCCCGGCACCTGCTCACGCCGCAGCCCTTGGCGCAGCACGAAAGCGTTCTGGGCGCCGATGGCGATGATCAGCATGGCCCCGGACGTGAAGCCGTGGACGATGGCCTGAAGGACATTCAGCGCGCCCATTTCAGGCGCGCCCGTCCAGCGTCACCGGCACCCGCTGCGCCAGCGCGCACATCAGCTCATAGCCCAGGGTGCCACCCGCCTGCGCCACTTCGTCGATCGACAGCACAGCGCCGCTGCTCGCGCGCCCCCAGAGCGTGACCTCGCTGCCAAAGCCCGGTTGCAGGCCGGCTCGTTGCAGCGGCGTGAGGTCCACGGTCAGCATGTCCATGCTCACCCGCCCGACGACGCGGGTGCGTATGCCATCCACCAGCACCGGCGTGCCGGTGCCGCAATGCAATGGGTAGCCGTCGGCATACCCGCAGGCGGCCACGCCGATCGCCATCGACCCCGGGGCCACGAAACGCGCGCCATAGCCCACCGTGTCGCCGGCCTGCAACTGCTGCACGCCAATCAGGCGGGTGGCCAGCGTCATGGCCGGTTGCAGGCCCCAGTGGCCGGCATCGTGCCCGGGAAAATCGGGGGCACTGCCATACAGCACGATGCCGGCGCGCACCCAGTCGGCACGCACGCTGGCGTCGGCCGCATGGCGCAGGGTGGCCGCGCTGTTGCACAGACTGCGCGCGCCGGGCAGGTCTTGCGTGGCGCGCACGAACGCAGCCAATTGCGGCGCGATGCCGCGCGGGCCATCGGCGTCGCTGAAATGGGCCATGAGCGATATTTCGTCGACCTGCGCCAGCGCGCCCAGCCGCGCCCAGGCGCTGCGGTAGCGCTGCGGGGCAAAGCCCAGGCGGTTCATGCCCGCGTTCAGCTTCAAAAAGACATGCTGCGGCGCCTGGCTCCGGTGCGCGGCCAGCATGTCGATCTGCTCGTCGCAGTGCACGACATGCCACAGCCCCAGGCGCGAGCACAGTTCCAGATCGCGCGGCTCGAACACGCCTTCGAGCAGCAGGATCGGGCCGCGCCAGCCCAACCCGCGCAAACCCTGGGCCTCGGCCAAGTCCAGCAGCGCAAAGCCGTCAGCGCCGCGCAGACTCTCGAACACGCGCGCAATGCCATGCCCGTAGGCATTGGCCTTGACCACCGCCCAGACCTTGGCGTCGGGCACGGACTGGCGCACGCGCCGCAGGTTGGCCTGCAATGCGCTGCTGTGGATGCGAGCTTGTATCGGGCGTGGCATGGGGACTTTCGCTGGCAAAGGCCAAGCCTCGTATTCTGGCATCGCCGCCATTGACCCGCGTGATATAACCGCCTGCCACTGGCTCCGGCAGCCACGCGACGGTGCAGACGGTGCAGCACGAGGCGACCACGGTGGCGACAGTTCCATAACGATTTTTCACCCCCCATCCGACAGGTCATCAGCCAAGCTGCTGCAGCCACCAGCCATTCGATGAAGCGCGGTTTTTACACCATCATGTCGGCGCAGTTCTTCAGCTCGCTGGCCGACAACGCGCTTTTCGTGGCGGCCGTCGAACTGCTGCGAACCGAAGGTGTTCCCGAATGGCAACATGCCGCGCTGGTGCCGATGTTTGCTCTTTTCTATGTACTGCTGGCGCCCTTCGTGGGCGCTTTCGCCGACGCGCTGCCCAAAGGCCGGGTGATGTTCGTCAGCAATGCCATCAAGGCAGCAGGCTGCCTGATGATGCTGTACGGCTCGCACCCGCTGATGGCCTACGCCGTGGTCGGGCTGGGGGCTGCGGCCTACTCGCCGGCCAAGTACGGCATCCTCACCGAACTGCTGCCGGCGTCGCAATTGGTCAAGGCCAACGGCTGGATCGAGGGGCTGACCATTGCGTCCGTCATCCTGGGCGTGCTGCTGGGCGGCCAGTTGGTCGGCCCGAGCCTGTCGAGCAAACTGCTGAGCATCGACATTCCGCTGATCGACACCGGGGTGGAAACCCCGGCCGAGTCGGCCATCGCCGTGCTGATCGCGGTGTACGCGCTGGCGGCCTGGTTCAATATCCGCATTCCGCACACCGGGGTCGAAATGCGCCCGCTGCGCGCCGACCCTGCGCGCAGCGGGCTCGCCAACGCACTGGCGCTGCTGCCCGACTTTCATGCCTGCAACCGCCGCCTGTGGCGCGACAAGCTCGGCCAGATCTCGCTGGCCACCACCACATTGTTCTGGGGCGTGGGCGGCAACCTCAAATTCATCGTGCTGGCCTGGGCCGCCGTGGCGCTGGGCTACAACACCACCGAGGCATCGGCATTGACCGGCGTGGTCGCCATTGGCACGGCGGTGGGCGCCGTGCTGGCGTCACTACGCATGCGCCTGTACATGGCCGACCGCGTGATTTCGCTGGGCATTGCGATGGGGCTGCTGCTGATCCTGATGGTGTTCATCCACGACATCTGGCTGGCGATCCCGCTGCTCATCCTGCTCGGCGGCCTGGGCGGCTTCCTGGTGGTGCCGATGAACGCGTTGCTGCAGCACCGGGGCCATAACCTGATGGGCGCGGGCCGCTCGATCGCGGTGCAAAACTTCAACGAACAAGCCTGCATCCTGGGCCTGGGCGCGTTCTACAGCCTGTCGCTCAAGCTCGGCCTGTCGGTGTCTGCCGCCATCACGACATTTGGCCTGGTGGTCGGGGGCAGCATGTGGCTCATCCGCCAGTGGCACCAGCACAACTGCGTCAGGCACCGCGAAGAGGTCAGGCACCTGCTCGATATCGCGCGGCACGATACACACCATTGAACCGGCTGGATACGCCCAACGCCATCCATTTCTGGATGCACCATGCCAAAGAACACCGCACCGCTGCCTGATGGGGAGCTTGTGCTGTCATCCACAGCGCGCCTTCAACGCATCCCGCCTGACGCCGTGCGGGTCGGCGGCACGGCATCTGCAATTCATGCAAAGCATCGTTTTTCTCATATGCGCCGTTGGAAACAACGGTTGTGGACTACCACGGTGAACGAATGACCGTGCCGACCGAGGGTGAAGTTCTGCGCATCAAGGGATGATTGATCCTCAAGTGTAACGCCACACGAGATTACCTTGATTTCATTGCACTGGCAGATCATATGGGCGATGGCAGTATTGCACATGCGTTGCAGTCGTTCGATCGTTGATACCCGCAGGCCAGTGGCGAATCACCCTTGCAGCAATTGCAAATTCAACTTGCCAATGCCGTTCCATATGACCTGGAAGACACCGAACCGGGCGAGTACAAGAGCCTCGATCCGCGCTGGCATGGCTGGAACGCGATCGAGGCCACTGGCTCGCACGTTGCCACCGTCATTTTGATCGGCTGCGGATGAGGCAGGGCGGCGTATGGCTCGACGGCTGGCCCGGCGACGCAAGCACCAAGTGTGTCCATGGCAAAGTCTGGGCAGCCACCTTCACCCCCCCTCGGCCAGCCGGCCCAACAATGGCGGCTGGCTCGAGGACGACACCGGCGCCTGGGTGAACCTGGCCAGCGAACCCTGCGGCGGCAAGGTGGGCACCGAAGGCGGGCGCACAAGGCTGGACTTTCAACGCCGGGACGGCGGCCAATACGATGCCGACGGCCAGATCGATGGCAGCCCCCGGCACTGTGGCGAAGGTGCCGCTGTCCGTCGCCGGGCAGGCACCCGAGGCCGATTCGCATGGGCTTTGGTTCCAATTCCATTTCCAATTCCAAAATCGTTCGTGCACGCGAAGGCGAAGCGCAGACAGTGCAAATGTGCGGCAAGCGAAGCCGACAAAGTGCATGGATGATTCAGGAATCGAATAACGAACCCGCTGCGCTTTCGGTGCC
>Ga0081606_1000481_pt1 | contig 16681 bp, 31 predicted proteins | sample EareggfetidaYelm_FD_71127 | JGI IMG/M metagenome (GOLD analysis project Ga0081606, IMG submission 71127) | Earthworm egg capsule microbial community from the University of Washington, USA - E. fetida Yelm (SPADES assembly) (version 2) | ecosystem: Host-associated > Annelida > Reproductive system... | reverse complement strand
TTTTTTGAGGTTGTAAACAATCCGTTTTTTGATTTTTTATTGGAAAAAGATGAGCGCGGATTATTTCACGCTAAGAATCATGAACTTGGAACAACGAAAATCAAAAATCTTGTGCCGAAAGGCGTGAAGGTTCCGTATCATGGTTGGGTAAATCTTAGTATCCTTTTCGGCGAACTTGACAAAGCACAGGAATACATTCAATTTGAATACTCATGTATAATTCATAATTTGATTAAAGCATTAAATTCTTGCGAAGAACACGGCTTCCCTAAAAAAAAATTTATTGATTGGGATGAAGGGGAAATAGAATACTTTGATGAGCTTGGTAAAGGCGGCGTAGGAATGACTTTTTTTGCAAAAAATCACGTTATGTGTCCTTGGCTTTATAAAAAAGAAGAAGGTTATTTATCCCCAGATTACGGGAGTCCAGAAGAAGCAAAGGTTGCTTTCTTTAAAGGGACAAGAGAATTGATTGATAGCTTGAAAAAATAAAATAAAATGGAAAACGAAAATTATGTTTTAAACCAGATTAGAAAATATATTTTTAATAAGGTAAAAGAGAGCGGCACACATACCGTAGAAAAAATAAGAGAAGTCGCTGAAACTTGTCTTATTGATGCCTTTGTAGATAAAAATATTGAAGAAAATTTTAAAGTGGTACTGAATAAAGACGGCAATGGGTATGTTATCGAATTAAAAGACAATGAGAAGGTACTTACTATTGACATGTTGAATCAGGGGGGACTTATTATGCTTATGTTGGCAGACGGTTTGAATTTAAAGGATGTGCCTCCCGACAGTGTTACAGAAGTCATTTGTCGGTACGCGGTGGAGCAAAATCATTCCGCATTGCATTATGTGCCAGAACGTTTTATGACTGCGGCGCTATTTGAATTTGCGCTTCAATCTTATTTGGATAGGAATTTCGAGGACAGAAAGTTGCTTGTTTCTGTTTCTGAAGCTAAGGACTAAAAATGAAGGCGAAACCGAACAAAAGCGAAAAGACGCGAGTATGTATTGGCATCGACATAGGTGCGAGCGGAGGTATTGCCGTCATTAAAGAAGGCATTCTTGATTTCTATTGTGCCATGAAGCGCAAAGAGCAAGGGGTGGATATTAATGAAACGTCAGATTTGTTGGCAAAGTATTCAGGGGATAATTTTAAAGTGCTTGTCGTGATGGAAAATTTGCGCTCTCTGTTCGGCATGTCGGCAAAATCAAACTTTACCTTCGGGTACAATAACGGGGTCATCGTGGCAATAGTGGAGATGCTTAAACTTCCGTATATCAAAGTGCATCCGAGAATATGGCAACAATCTCTTTGGATGGGAGTGAAGACTGTTAAGGTGAGCACGGGCAAGAAAGATAAAGAAGGAAAAATGAAGCAAAAAACAGATACTAAGGCAACCTCTTTATTGGCGGCGCAACGATTGTTTCCAAAAGAAAAGTTTTTGGAAACTGAAAGGTGTAAAGTCCCGCATGACGGCATCGTAGATGCAGTATTGATGGCGGAGTACGCGAGAAGGGTAATGTACGGAATAAACGATTGATAAAATATGAAAGCGTTAAATCACGAAGATAAAGAATTGTTGCGCAAAATAATAACCTTCATAAATTCAGGTTATGAATCGCGAGGAATAACTAAATCTGTTTATTCGGATGCGATGAGAGCTTGTGAGGTTATAAACAAAGGGATTGAGCTTACAGAAGAACAAATTGATGCGGTAAAGAAAACACTTGTCCGTTATATTAGTTATCTTGATTTTGTGCCAAGTATAAAGGATGTTTCTTCTTACGAAATAGAGTCATGTAGAGCACAAAAGGACAAAGTGTTTGTTCTTATATCTAAATTTAATTAACTATGATTTCTTACAACGGTAAAATATTCAAATATAAAATCCCTTATGATTGGCAACGTGGAGATGAAGAAGTGGCTAAGAATAAGCAGATAAAAGCGTTCTTGATAGAGAACGGAGCGAAGATAGCAGACGGGTTTGAATTTCATTTGAATGATTTATCCACATTTGTTTTAGAAGGTACTTTTGAAGTCAATGGAAACTTTGAGTTTTTGGGTGATCATTTTTGTTGTATGGGTAATTTTTATTCCGAAGGCGGATTTTACGCTTACAGAAATTTTATTTGCAGGGATTTTTACTCAAGCAAGGAAATTTCTTTTGAAGGCAGGGCGGACTTGGATTATATCTTTCATTCAGAAATTCCATTGAATATAGACGGCGATTTTCTGGTTGAAAAAAAGGTGTGGCGCGATGATTTCGGAGACATCATTGACCACGGGGTTATTAAATTGATTTTAAAAAAAAGAAACAATGAAAAAACACAATGAACAATTGGAAGGGGATATGAAATATATCAAATTGTTAGAGAAGAGAATAATACGAACAAAGGTAAAGATATGTCTTTGTTGGGTGGTGTTTGCTCTATATATTACAGTCGTGGTTTTGTTTTTTTTGTTTCGTTTTAAAGTATTATGAAAAAGTATGTGGTAAAATATGAGACAGGCGATTATAAGAGCGGGAATAATGAGCATCGTGTTTTTGAAACCATGCTAGATGCCAAAGATTGCTTTTTCAGTTGCGGTAAATGCGATATGATTGAAATGTTTGAAAGGACGGAGGACGGGATTGACGGCAAGGTGATTATGAATGCCATTTTCAAAGTCGATGGATATGACCGAAAAACATTTATGGTGCACAAAGGAGTAGAAAGTTTTTACGCAAAAAACATGAATGAGTTAAATGATTTATTTGAGGATAAGTATCGCGATGTTTTAACGGATGAGTTCAAAAATTTGTGGATAAAAAGTATAGGAATTGCAGATAGCCACATTCTTGAATGTGAAAAGATAGTGTCTGATTTGACAACATTCATAAACGAAATAGAGGTAGATCGTCATACATCTCATTTTCATAAATTAGGAAATAAAACCATGAAAAAATACATTGTAAAAATAACTGTCAGCCACAGTATAGGACTTACTCGCGGGAGCAGTGCAACCAGAGAGGTTGAAAGTCTTGATAAAGCAAAAGAATATTTTGTTACTTTTCTCTTTATGGAGGATGTGCATAAACCCGACAAGATTGAATTATTTGAGACGGATGAAAATCAGGGTAATAAGAAATTGCTTATTTCGGGATATTTTCAAGAAGAAGATGTTATATTGTTCCGTCTGTTCAAATTAACAACGGTAAAAAATTTATACCTTCTAAAGGACGATGATGCGCCTTTCCGTGTCAGGAAAAAGAAACACATTGATAAAATTTTTAAGGAATTAAAACCAAAGTCGTCATGAGAAAACTAGCGTCAATACAGAAGATCACTGCGCTTGAGCCGATAGAAGGCGCGGATAAAATAGAGACTGCCTCCATTCTTGGATGGAAGGTGGTGGTAAGGAAGGACGAAGGATTTAAGGCAGGAGACTTAGTGGTGTTTTGCGAGATAGATACCGTCCTTCAAAATTTGCCTGATAAGTTGAAGGAGCTTGAAGGTATGCGCGTGAGGACGATGCGTTTTAAAGGACAAATCTCGCAAGGGATATGCTTTCCGCTGAATGAGTTCGGCGATGTATTCATGTCGGCGGAAAGTCCCTTGCTTGATGAAGGAAATGATGTAACCGAAATTTTAGGTTTCAAGAAGTATGAAGAAAAGATACCTACGTGCCTGAGCGGCATTAAGAAGGGAGATTTCCCTTCCTTCGTACCCAAGACAGATGAGACGCGCGTACAGGGATTAAAACGATTGCTTCATAAGTACGGAGGAGGAATGTTTTCCGTGACCGAGAAAATAGACGGCGCCTCCTCTACCTTCTATGTGAGAGACGGGGAGTTCGGGGTCTGTTCCCGCAATATGGAGCTTGAAGAATCGGATGCGCCGCTTCAATGGCGTCTTGCCAAGAAACTAAATTTGAAAGAAAAAATGCTTTCGCTTGGCGATGACAAGAGTTTATCTTGCATAAGCAAGAACTTCGCTATTCAATGCGAGTTGGCGGGAGAAGGAATACAGTCGAACAGGCTTGGCATAAAAGGTCATGAATTATTTGTGTTCAACGTATTCGACATTGATAAAGGCAAGTATTTGAGTCTGCTTGACTGCGGCGATCCTTATTGCGATATTTATAAAATGGTTACCAAAAAACTATTACTTAAAACTGTTCCTATCGTTTTTACGAATTACCTATTAACCAATGATATGGATGAATTGGTTAAATTAGCGACAAGGAAAAGCCTTTTAAATCCCAATGTATGGGCAGAGGGAGTGGTGGTAAGGAAACTGCATGACACGAATGACCCCGAAATGATAGGTTTGACCAACAGTTCTGGCCGCTTGAGTTTTAAGGTCATGAACCCCGAGTATTTGATAAAATATAATTTATGAACTATTACTTAGTAGAGTACAAGCGAATTGCGGGAAAACGCATTGACAGACTTCGTTTCTTTAAAGAAAAGGAGGCGAATGAATATTTTGAAAAAACCGTCAAAAGGGAGGATGTTGTTTCGGTTGAAATTTATTACGTGAATGACACTAAGTTCGGAGAAGCTATAAGGAAGTACGCGAAACAAAACTAACATATAGATAAAACATAGTCATGAAAATAAAGAAATTAGAATTTGAGAAATGCGTTAGCGGCAGGTCATCGTATAATTGCTCAAACGACTTTGAATTTTTTCTTTTGGAGCCTACTTACGGGATAGGAGAATATGGAATTAAATATTACCCTTGGCAAACGAAAGAAGAAGTAGATATGGATTTTGGTCAATGGATTGACAATACTGAAAAATATAGCCTTGAGAAGGGAATAGAATATCTTAAATCGGAGTATGAGAAAAGGGTTATTGAAAGCATAGAGCATCCTGAAAAATGCTATTGGGAGGAGCGTTTTGATGATGACAGGTTTATCTACCTTTCCTTCCTTGTTACGCCGTTAGGAGATTTTGCCTCCATTTCTAAAGTTGCAACAGAAGAAAAATTTACAGTTGTCCCAAATTGGGCGTCTCATCTTATGGAGAGTGCAGGTACGCTTGGCGAGGCGGAGCAACTTGGCATAGACTTGTTTAACAGAATGTTGCAGAAAGTAATTGATAAATAAATAAATAATAATGAAAACGATTAAATTGAAATGGGTAACTGAAAAAAAAGACCATGGTTACGACATTAAAGGCACGATTCACACTAGCAAGACTCCTTTTGGAGACTACATTTTTATAGTTGCCGATCCAACCGATAGATTTTTAGTTGCCGATTCAGTCGATGGAAATAAGTCGAGAGTGTTAAAAAAACCTTGGGGTATTTTCAGGGTCGATTTAGATTTGAAGACTTTTGAAGATGCCGTGGAGGCCTGTCAAAAGGATTTTCAAGCGCATATTGAGAAAGGATTTGAGTATGCAAAGAGTGAATTGCGCTCGGCGGAGTGGGACGATAAGCCCTTTTTTTCACTAAAGACTCCTTTGGGTATTTTTAAAATACAACATCGTGAAGAAGAATTTTTGCCTTTTTATCACTTTAATGATGCTGTGTGGGTAGACCTCAATAAACTGCCGCGTCTTTCTTTCCCCTCATTAGAGAAGGCAAAGAATTGGTATTTCGATGAGTTTATGAGGCGGTTGGCTTCTTCGATTGATGATGAAGAGAGGAGCGAGTAAGTTGTAGAAAGCAATACAAGAATAAAATAAAACAAACTAATATGAAACAGGTAATATACTTGAAAGAAGTGGACGGCGTATGGGTCGCCGAGCCACAAAAAGAGAAAGATGAAAAGTACTCCGACTTTTTGACGCATCTTCATAAAGCGGCCGAGGAGGTGTTTGGCAAGGACGTGTGGGAGCTTCACAAGAACGATCCCGAAGAAGCTTTAGAAATATTGCTAAATAAATAAGCCATGAAACAGGTAAAATGGGATATTTCCGAAACAGAGATTTATAAAAGCGGAAAGACGAAGAAAACAAAGTTTCACGAAGGGAAAGTTCCTTTTGGCAAATATCAAATTGAGATTTCAGAAGGAGAAATAGTGGATAGGATAAATAGCTTTGAAACAGCTTTAAATACCGTGAATGCTTGGTTTACGTCAATACAGTATTTAGTTCCGCCTGTCATGGAATATTATAAGGAAGGCAAAACAGATTATTCCTTGAGCGATGTTAAACTCATTTTTCAAAAGCATTTTGATTTCCATATATCTAAAGGATATGAGTTTGTAAGTAATGGGTTAAGGCATAACAAGTGGGGGTATTGGAAATTTCCAGAGACTACTATATATGACTTGGATACGCCGATAGGAAGCCTTGTCATTCAATGGACGAAGATAGGTTTCCGTGTGTTTAAAATGTATAACGGAGAGAAATTTTTTTCGGATGACAAAGTTTTTGATACGTTAGAAGAAGCGAAAGAATGGCTTTATTTCCATTATTCCGAAACATTAGAAGAGTCTCATAAAATAGTGTTTTAAATTAAAACAACGAATAATATGAAGGTAATTAAATTGAAATGGGAGGTTACTCCGCAACAAGCGGATAAAGCAAAAGGATTTCTGTATGAGGCAATGACGCCTTTTGGCGGGTACTATTTTTCAGTTGTAAATTTTGACGATGGAAAGAAGGGGAGGGTGTTAAGAAAACATGGGAGTCCTTACCAACACCCTTCAGATATTAATACCTTTGAAGATGCCGCTGAATCCTGTCAAAAGGATTTTCAAGAGTATATTGAACGAGGATTTGAGTATGTTGAAAAACATGGAGGATTGTCGTCATTTGATTGGCATATAGGAATTCGTATGGAGCAACATTTAATACAGACTCCTTTAGGTTTTTTAGAAATAGAAAATAAAGGAAACTGTTTTTACCCAAGTAGTTTTGTAGGCGGAGAACCGTGGGGTATTGATATTCCTTATTTTTCTTCTTTAGATGCGGCAAAGAATTGGTGTAGCAGTGAGTTTGTTAAAAGGCTGTATTCTTCGATTGACAAAAAATAAAGTACTAATTAACTTAAATAAAAATGAAAGTAGAAATGTTAAAGTGGGTTATCTTCAAGCAAGAAGATCCCAATTATAAAGGTACCATGTATCAGTCAGAAACACCGTTTGGGAATTACAGCATTGTAAAAGTAAAAGAAGATCCGTCCTTCTTTTTTCAAATGCCTTGGAGCGTATTCAGTAAAAACACGAAGTTTTCTTCATTTGATGAGGGAACAGATATTGCGCAGAAAGACTTTGAACAGAAAATTAAAATTGGTTTTAGTTTTGCTAATAACCAAATGAGAACAGAGAGTTGGAGTAGCAGTATCCCTAATTCCGATACGTCCCATACGTCCCATGAATTAGTTACGCCGCTCGCAAATCTAAGGATATTACAGAGAGAATCTTCGTTTGTGCCTTCTTGTTACGTGAACGATTCCTTGTGGCGCGATCCAGAGGATGTGTTTGTTCCTTTCAGCAGTTTGCAGGATGCCAAAGAATGGATTTTTGATGAGTTTACGAAACGATTGAATTCTAGTTTGGCAAAGAAGAAATATACTGACATGGAGAAATTTCTTTATGCTTATAAATAAAACAAACATGAAAAAGATTGAATTTAACGGCAAGTCGTTCACTTGCAAAACAAACGAAGAAGCTTTGGCCTTCTTGAAAGGGAACGGAGCAGAGATAGATATTGATATTTATGATGAGGATGAGGATGCGAGAGGCGAGTTTTCCATTGGAGACAATTTTATCGTGAAAGGAAAACTTATTCTTGGCGGGGGGGTATATATGATAAGGCTTGGCGGTGACGTAATTTGTGATGGAGACTTGATTGTACAAGGAGAAGAATTTGTTTGCGGCGGAGACTTGGTTTGCAAAGGAAATTTCCGAGTACAAGGCGCTTGCAGTATCGGAATGAGGTTTTACAGTTCCGAGAATTTTTATTCGGGAGGTGAATTTACCTGCGATGAGGATGTGATTATCGGAGAAGAAAGGATAAAATAAAACAGATAAAATGGAAACAAAATTCGGATACACTTTGCGCATAGATTTTGTTACCGAGCGAAATGAAGATATTTTTGTTAGGATACATTTCGCCGATAAGGAATCGGCCAGATTGGCTTATATGACATTTGAATCTTTTGACATAGGCTCTGTACATCCTATACATTCCATAGAATGTACATTGTTGGCCGATAACAACATTTTGCAATCCAGGAAGTTGGAAGATAAAAATGAAGAAGAGGATGAAGAAGAAGAGGATGAAGAAGAAGAGGATGAACATCCTATACATTCCATAGAATGTACATTGTTGGCCGATAACAACATTTTGCAATCCAGGAAGTTGGAAGATAAAAATGAAGAAGAGGATGAAGAAGAAGAGGATGAAGAAGAAGAGGATGAAGAAGAAGAGGATGAGGACGAAGAAGAATCAGAAGAATAAAATTAAATAAATAATTAAGTAATGCCTACATACAGACACCGATGCCCCGTTCCGGAGTGTGAATTTACAATCGACTTGGATCTTCCTATTATGTGCACCACCGAAGACGCTGACCCAAAATGGCTAGAGCCATGCGTATGCCCCCGTCACGGGGCATCCGCGGGGAGATGGCCGCGGGTTATCGGAGGGTTTTATATTATGGGATCTTCTGGAGGAAAGGTAAGGACAGAAAGGGAGCTGTTAAAGGAAAAGGAAAACTACTTGGAGAAGCGTTCTTTCCTGCATTTCAAGAACGAAATACTTCCTACGTTGGACAAGGGTACTCAGCAGGCTTTTAAAAAGAAAAGGAATAACTATGATTTTGTTTCTGGGGATCACGAAAAAATGAAATAGAAATTTTATTGTTACTAATTTTGCGGTGAATTAAAATAATAAAAGCATGTTATACGAAGAGGATATTATGGAGGCAAAGAAAAAGTTCGGAGAGCACGTGAGTCGGACTATTGCTAAGTCGGGATTGAGTTTTTATCAGATAACAAAAGAATCGGGATTGACGCGGGAACAAATAAAATCGGTCATGGAAGGAAAGCGCGACTATACCGTGAGAACGCTTATGAAGATTTATTATTTCTTGGGGTTAGACGGAGACGCGCCGCCCGAAATTCTTGCGGGAACAGAGAAAGAACAGTCGTTTCAAGATACAATAGAACAGGATGACGAACTGTTTGAGGTGAGTGATATTATACGTCAGATGCGGGAATTGACTCCTGATTAATAGGAAGAATAAAATTTTTAAAAACAAAAAAGTTTTATACATTTGCGCCGAACCAAATAAACAACCTGCCCCATGCGAATTTTACGTGTCATAATCTCCTTATTTTTCAACGACAGAAACAGAAAATCACGATGATGGAGCTTAAACCCGTAGTATGGAAGTGTGATACAGATGTATATGTTTGGAATACTCCTTTCGGCAAAATTGAAATAGCCGAGCGTAGTTCGCCCTCGTATTGCGAGATATTACAATTTCCTTATAATTATAATTACGGAGCCGTGATGGAAGAATCACGTTTCCCAGACGTTAAAAAAGCAAAGGACTATTGCGAGAACAGAGTATGGGAGTACATTTGGAATTTAACAGTAAACCCTGATTCGTTGAAGTGGTCGAAAAATCCCGATAAATGTTATTTGTCGACTCCATTCGGGAAATACCAAATAAATAAAACGGAAACAGGTTCTTTCTTTATTGTTGAAATTCCTTACAAACAAAAATTCGATATTGAAATAGGAAGATTTGACGATGCTTATCGCTATTGCCGAGACGATGTGTTTAAAAGAGCCGATTTGATGAGTAAATAAACAATAACAATATGAGCCACGAAAAAATTATAAAATCGAATAGGGATGCGTCTAAAATGACGGATGAAGAGAAGAATGATTGGGATGTATTTGACAGAATGAAGTCAAATGACCCGAACAGGATAGAGTGTTCTATGCACGTATTTTGTTTGATGACTTTTGCGGAGTGGATTTTACATTTTCAAATTCCGCTTGAGAGGATAAAAAAAGACCAAAGGATAGTTTATGAAAGAATGATTGGCCTTGCGAAAGAACATTGTCGGAAGGAGGGTGCGCCGTATGTGCGTTATAAAGAAGAGGAGGAAATTTGGACCGCCGTGATGAGCAGTAAACAAAAATAAAAAATGACCGCTTTAAAAGGTATTATTTATCCCGTAAAGTACGGAGATTACATACTAGATAACGGAGACGATGACTGTGTGTGGCTTTATGCGTCCGATGGGCGATTTGCCCCCGTGAGCTTGCCGCGAAATAGCATAGGAGTAAAAGAAGCTATTGATAGCGCTATAAAGACGGTTTTGGAAGAAGATTTTGTTAAGTACTACCTAGATACAAATATTGGCGACCTTTTTTACGCAAAAACAGAACAATTATGAAACTAAAATATTCAGCGATGCGTTGGGTTAAAAACGAGTTTAAGTGGGCTTATAAGTGCGAAACGCCTTTTGGAACTTGTTACATTAACCAATCCTCTGATAATGAAAAGCAGTTTTTAGTTATATTCCCTTGGGATTTTCTTAATGATTTTTCGTGGCGCATTGTAAATTATGAATCTTTGGAATACGCGAAACAGTATGCGGAGGAGGAGTATGAGAAGATGCTTTTAAAATGCTTGAATGAGCCTTGTGAATGGAGCGTAAATAATCGCAGAAAACATATAGCGATTTTTAAAACCAAGTTGTCGGAGGTAAGGTTTTTTCAAAAAACTACTCCTGCGGGAGAAGTAGTATATCATACGAAAGTAAAAGGAGAGCCTGATTTTAAAAGCCTTGATTATGCGAAAGCATTTTGTTTGGAAAGGTTTAAAAACATGGTGTTTAATGAGTTGGAATTAGAGGTTTCGCAAACAGTAAAAATCCTCTGTAAGGGCTTTCGTTTTAAGGAATCGGATATTATTAAAGAACAGATAAAATGAAAATTAAACAGTTAGAGTGGATACCCAAAGTGGACAGGAAGCCTTTTCATATTTACACCTCCGATACTTTGTTCGGGCAGTATAAATTCACCGAAAAAATTCTTTCGGAAAGTGAGCATGTGTTTGACTTGGTTTGTGTTCCGTGGGCGAGTTACGCAATGAAGGGTGAGTATCCTTCACTGAAGGAAGTAAAAGAAGCCGCACAACGCGACTTTAACTCTCATCTTGACAAGTTGTTTTCTTTCCTTTCGGCAAAGAATTTTAAATGGGAGCCGTTTTCGCGAGGCGATGATTTAGATTATGTGTTGGACACGCCCGCAGGAAGGTTTGTGATTGTGCAACACGGCAACAATAAATTCATGCCTTCGTTCTTTATGAATGACGCTGACTGGGGGGGTAAACAATTGGTTCCGACAAAGCGTCCCTCTGACTCTTTGGAGGAGGCAAAGAATTGGTACATTGCTGAATGTAAGGCAAGGCTTATTACTTATATCGAAGATTAAAAAGTTATGGATAATCCGTATGAAAGCATAGCGTATGTGTTGAACCCAGCGCATGTTCCTTCGACCAAAATGTGTGATGCGGCAAAGAAGAAATTAGCGATAGTCCTTGCTTTGGATTCTTTGAAGCAAAAGAATGATAAGTTTAGAATTTGGTTGGCGACATGCCGAAATGACGAAGGGCTTGAGTCCTCCATGCAACAATCATTTCTGAATGAGTACAACAATTTTTATAAAATGTTTTTGTGAATGCCGCGTAAAGAAATTATTTGGGTGAAGAGACGCCGTTAGTTCAGTTGGTTAGAACAATTTTGCTATCCTCATGGCGTAGCAAAAGGTCGCGGGTTCAAGTCCCGCACGGCGTCCATAAAATAAACAAAAATAAATTATGAACAAGGAAACAAAAGTTTGGACAAAAGAACAGGCTATTGACAGAGCCAAAGAACTTGGAATGCGGATTGTTGAAAATGTGGATGGAAAGCCTGACGCGATAGCCATTGTCGGGTGGGGTATCTTCTACGATGCGGATGACTTCAAGAAAAGGTGCGGAGGCAAAATGTGTTGGTTTATCAAATCCTTTGACAAAGGAGATATGCGTATAAAACAGGAAAACCGATACAGTGATTTTTACGCAGAGGAAGCGGTCAGTTGTATGCCTAAGAGCTATAAGTTGGCAAAGAAATATGATGTGCAGGCGGCGCGGGCAAAATTGGCAGAGCTAACCTATGAATATGTAGGCGATGGCAATAAGATAAAAGAGTTTGCCGCAGAGCAGGAGGAGCTTATCAAAGAGCTTGGAGCTTGTTCCTCGCGTGAGCACGTGATTACTTATGAAGGAAGGTTTTTTAGCACCATTCCGAAGCGCACGATGTCGTTTATGGCAGAGGAGGATTACCATGCCGTTGGCGTTTTGTTAGAATAAATTGTAATTAATATGAACATAAAAAAAATATTGTGGCGTGATGCGGAGGACGATTCTTTATATCATTATTACGCAATAACGCATAACGGCTTGTTTCAAGTTAAAGAGACTGAAGAAAGTCATGAATTGAGTTTTCATGCAAATAATATTCAGAATGAAAATAACTTGGTTTTCAATACTTTTGAGGCCTGCAATGAGTATGCGCAAAGAGTTTTTGAGAAAAACTTGAGAGAATGTTACAATTTTGTGCCTGGCATGAAAGGGGGATGGTATCAGCATATAGAGAAATTCTTTGATAAAGAAACGTGGGAGTTTAGTCGTAGGTGTAATTTAAACAGCGTAGATACTCCCGCAGGGAAAGTGTCTATAATATTTGTCGAAGGAAAGACTTGTTTTCCGTACGAACTGTACACATGCCCGTGGATTTGGCACACAATTGAGGAATTTCATGACCTTTCGGAAGCCAAGACTTGGTGCGAGAACAGTTTTAGGAGTTATCTTGAGAGGTATATTAAATCGTAAATTATTAAATAATATATATATGAATGTAAAACAATTAATATGGAATGAGCGTCAATCGGACGATCTGTTTCCTCTAAAAACGGTATGCTATGCGCAAACGCACAACGGCAACTTTTTGATTCTCAAAAATACTACTGATACCGAAGATGACTATATTCTTCGGTTTGTCTTTGAATCTGGAGCGGGCGGAAACCCAGAGGTCCCAGATCGCATATTCATGGCGATTGATACGGCAAAGATTGACGCGCAAGGCGCGTTTCAGGAAAATCTTAATGCGTGTTTTCAGTTTCTTGAAAACATAGAGGAGAAATGGCAAGGAAGCGAAGATACCCGATGGCTTTCTACTCCCGCAGGAGGCATTTATCTTGATAGCCATTACAATGACGAAGATTCGGAACAGTTAATTTGGACTTTGACAGGAGCTATCTGGGCGGGACCTTACGACAAGAGTTTTGACGATTTGGGTGAAGCTAAGAGTTTTTGCGAGGAGAAGTTCAAGGAACAGCTTGCGCCGTGGGTGTCGTATGACTAACGAATATAAATTGCGTGAGTTTGCCGCTTCGTTTGTGGGCTTTTTCCGGTGCCTCGATATGCGGCGGCAAAACACGTGATTTTACAATATAATTGCGCGGGAAACTTAGCGTCTCGCCATTGAAAACTCGAAGTTACTTATATGCAAACAGGACGATAAGCTACCGCGCAATTTTTACTTAAACAAGAAAAAAACCAAAAACAAGAAAAACATGGAACTCGTCACGATTAAAGAACTAGAATGGAAAGAAGTAGATTCAAACTATGCCTTTGGATTGTATTACATCGCCCATACTCCTTTCGGAGATTACAAAGTACGATTTAATGATGCGGGTTATTACGAATATGTAAACTTGCCCTGGAGAGCAGATGCGATTTCTCTCCCGCATCCGTTCCTCTCGCTTGATATGGCAAAGACTTTCGCAAAGAATGACTTCCTTCAACGGGCAGGAAGGACATGGGTAAATATTGACAGCTACAAGGGAGAAGGCTTGATTTGGGTGACTCACAATGAGAACACTAAAGAGAGCAAAGAAATGTTTAGCGGAGAATTATGTTTTGTGGCCGAAACGCCTGTCGGCGGTTTTGTCATTAAAAAGAATGTCTCTATTGGCGGAACAATAGAATACACCGTTGAGCAGGCGCCATGGGATAAGGATTTTGAAGATCAGCCAGAGCATCCGTTCTGCATTGATTTTAGCACTGCGATGTGGTGGTGCATAGACGAACTGAAACGCAGATTAGAATTAGTAATTAATAAATAAAAGTTATGATTATGTATATAATGAAAAGAATTTTGCGGAGTATCAAATCCTTCTTGACAAATTGCTTGTCGTGGCGAGAGGCAAAATCGAGGACGCGCTCGGAGAATAAATCCAAAAAACAAGCAGGATTTAAAGGCTTTTACTTTTTAATAGCCGTCATTAAAGACCATAATCAGTACCTGACTATTTCTGAATTAGTAACGCAGGATGCCGTTGGCAATGTTATACAGATGCTTGCAGGCACATCATTATGGATGTTCTTTAGGACTTCGATTGAATATAATTTGCTGTGTAAGAAATTGATTCCTGCTACATCAGATAATATTCCGTATGTTCTTATAGACATAGGATTTGCAAATATGAACGCCAACGTGCCTCATGAAATAGGAGCAATGGTAAAAGCTTTTATTAATGATATTCCTGTGCCTTACGGAAGGGCTTGCGCGTCATTCAACCAAGAAGTCGATGAGGCGGATATTCAAAAAGTTCCCACGCCTATTTTGGAGGGGTTTTTAGATTTGGCGGAAAAGAGCGAGAAATACGAATTATGCGAGCGTTTTAAAAAAGAATTAGACAGGCGGAGTAATGAGCCTCAAGAAAAAAAATAAAGAAGGCAGGCGAATAGTAGTTCGGCGTCACGTGATTAATTCTTCGGACGCCGAGCTTAAACGCAAGGGGAACGCCGAGTTGGCGGTCGATGACCCCGCGTATCAAAAGCACATAGAGTTTATCTATGAAGAAATGAAACGCGGGAGGAGTCTACAGCAAGTACACGCCGACTTGATAATGAGGGACGAATACTTTGCGGACAAGAAGGCTTTCGCCGAGGCGCTTGCCTCTGCGCATAAGTTCGGCGAGGCGGAAATGTTGAAGGACAGGGAGTACACTTTCTTGCTTCACATGGAGAAATATGAGAGCATATTCCAAGACTCCATGTACTTGAAGAACGAAGAAGGTTTTCCGTTAGACAAAAAAAACGAACAGGATCAGAAAGTTATCGTGACCAAAATGCGGGACGCGATGAAGGCTTTGAAAAGCAAGGAAGATTTGCTTGGGCTTCACGACAAGCATACGGTTATCGAAATCACAAACCAACATGCCGTAGTGGTGAATAACAGCATGTCAGGTCATTCTTCTGGGTTGGCAGGTCATGACTTTGACAAGCTAACCGTGGATGAGCTGGACGAGTTTTGCAAGTTAATCGAAGAGAGCAGGACTGTCCCGATTGAGGGAGTTCAAAGATTAACCATAATACAAAGCAAATACGTCAATAATCAAATGATAAAAGATGAGAGATACATTAACGACATCGAATTTGAAGAGGTGATAGACGATGCCGTACCCAAAGCCTTGCAGGAGTTTAAACCAGAGCCCGAAGTGAAGAAAGAAGAGAAACCAGACACGCAGTTTGACCATTTGCCTCCGTTGGAGCGTGCAAAACAGAAGTTGCTTAAAGCAAAATATGACGCGGACGTGAAAGCGTATAGGGAGAAGCATGGGTTAAAAGAGGAGGATACTCCGCCAGAGAGGGAGAGTACATTTAAAACACTTTAAAAATTAAACCTAAATTAAAAATTATGATAGTTTGCGGATTTGCAGGAATCGGAAAAACACACTTGGCCAAGCATCGCGCGGGGTGGGTGGACTTAGAGAGTACGCCGTTTGAAAAGAATTGGGCTACTTACGCGGGTGTCGCTTACCATATGAGCATGAACGGATTTGACGTGTTGCTTAGTTGCCACGAAGAGCTTCGGGATTTTCTTCGTAAAAAGAAAATACCTTTTATCACCGTAGCGCCCGATGTTACGCTCAAAGAACATTATCTTGAAAGGTATAAGAGCAGAGGAAACGCGGAGAGTTTTATTCAAAACATGGATAAAAATTGGCACAACTATATGAGTTCTATTCCTGGTCATAAGGATGACCACGTGTTCATTCTTAAAGAAGAAGAATACCTTAGTTATGGAAGCGTATTGGCTCGTCTTAGGGGTAGCTGGGAAGAAAAATTCGTTCCTTTCTAAAGGAGCGCCGCCAATATTCTTCGTTTACTCAAGTAATTTAATCCATAAACCGTAACATCTACGGCTTCGTCATGAAGAGAGCGCGGGAAGGCGCTGACTTGCATAAGATAGTGTTCGTTCCATGCGCCTCTTATCAGAAACACCCTTCCCGACTCTATCATGGCAGACACCGAGCTTGCCCTTGTGAGCTTGTCGTCCTTAATAAAATCCCCTTCGATTTTTATCACGTTCAACTTAGTCTCCTGCTTTAATTGTTGCAGTACGGAAATCCCGCTTGCCTTTGGTTCGATGTATATACGGCTTCCTTCGGTGTAGCCGTTCTTGTTCACATACCGTTGCAAGAATTTTATCAATTCAGGGAAATCAAACCAATCCTCCGTGTAATTGGTGATATACATTTTATTGTCGCGTTCAAAGTAGGAGAGGAAACCAGAGGGGTCATTGTTGTTCGATGTTTTTTCTGAATACGCGGTATCGACAATGAAGTTTATCGGGTTCTTGACGGGGTCTCTGGTG
>Ga0081606_1000480_pt1 | contig 16702 bp, 12 predicted proteins | sample EareggfetidaYelm_FD_71127 | JGI IMG/M metagenome (GOLD analysis project Ga0081606, IMG submission 71127) | Earthworm egg capsule microbial community from the University of Washington, USA - E. fetida Yelm (SPADES assembly) (version 2) | ecosystem: Host-associated > Annelida > Reproductive system... | reverse complement strand
CAGTGACGCAATGTCGATCCCGATGCGCATGTCCACCCCTTTCTGGCGGACATTGGGCAGCAAGTCCCCTTCGGTCAGTTCCTCGAACTTGCGTTTCTTCTTGAGCAGGTCCTGGATGGCCGACGGCACCAGCGTCCACGGCGTATCCCCGGAAAGATGCCCCATGCGCAGGGCGAGCTTGCGCTTGCAACGCAGGCGTCCATGCAGTTCCGTGCGAAAGCGGGCCTCGTCGGTTTTCGAGAAATCGACGACCTTGCCGGTCAGGGGGTTGTGCAACTTCTTGAGCAGCGGGGGACAGTCGTAGAAAAAAATGCGATACAACTCGTGCTCCCGCCGTTTTCCTCGTGCGCTGCCTTCCCGCATGTGCAGCATGGCCCAACGCCAAGCCAAATCGGCCGCGCGCATCGCATCGTGCGCGCGCTCCGGGAAAATGGCACGAAAGCGTTTGACAAAGTAGCCGCCATCGATGAGTACAGCGGTGGGCACGATTCCTCCGGAAACGAAAACGCCCCAAGTTTTGGCACATCCAGGATGATTGGAGGCTTACTTCAAGGGGCGGGATACGGGCATTGTACTGCAAAATTCGCGGAATCGAAATTCGGCACCAAATTCGGCACTGAATTTTGCCAAGCCGCTGGCTCCCCCTTCAACGGACAGGCGCCACAGGCGATTCTGGGGGTACACATCAACCCAAGCGCTTGACCAGGCTCGATGTATCCCAGCGGCGACCACCCATCTTCTGCACATCGGCATAGAACTGGTCGACCAGCGCCGTCACTGGCAAGCGCGAGCCGTTGCGCCGGGCTTCGTCGAACACCAGGCCCAGGTCTTTGCGCATCCAGTCGACCGCAAAGCCGAAGTCGAACTTGCCCTCCAGCATGGTCTGGCCGCGGTTGTCCAGTTGCCAGCTTTGTGCTGCGCCTTTGCCGATCACTGACAGCACCTGCTGCATGTCGAGACCGGCATTCTGGCCAAAGGCTATGGCCTCGGACAGGGCTTGCACCAGACCGGCGATGCAGATCTGGTTGACCATCTTGGCCAGTTGTCCTGAACCACTGGCACCCAGCAGCGTGCAGGCGCGCGCGAATGCCATGGCCACGGGCCGGGCCGCGTCGAAGGCTGCGGCATCGCCGCCGCACATCACGGTCAACAGGCCGTTTTGTGCGCCGGCCTGGCCACCGGAGACCGGGGCATCGACAAAGTGCAGGCCCAGGGCCAGGGCTGCGGCGTGCAGTTGCCGCGCCACTTGCGCCGATGCCGTGGTGTGGTCGACGAAGATGGCGCCAGGCGCCATACCGGCAAAGGCGCCATCGGCACCGAGTGTGACGCTGCGCAGGTCGTCGTCGTTGCCCACGCAGCAGAACACCAACTCTGCGCCGGCTGCGGCTTCGCGCGGGCTTGCGGCATGTTTTGGACCATTGGTGCAGGCATATTCTTCGCACCATGCTGTCGATTTTGCGCTGGTGCGGTTGTAGACGGTGACCTGATGGCCGGCCAGCGCGAGGTGCGCGGCCATCGGATAGCCCATCACGCCCAGCCCCAGGAAGGCTGTCTTGCGCGCAGGGGTGGCGTCGTAGTGGCGCGGGTTGGTGCTTGGCATGGTTCAAACGATCCCTAAATGCTCGGTGCCAGCGGCCAGGTCGGGCGACTTGGCGCGTTGGCTGTTGAGTTTGATTTGCAGGCGCAGGTCATTGACCGAATCGGCGTTGCGCAGCGCGTCTTCGTAGCTGATCGCGTAGGCATCGTAAGCGTCGAACAGTGCCTGGTCGAAGGTCTGCATGCCCAGGTTGCGGCTCTTTTTCATGATTTCTTTGATCTCCGAGACTTCGCCCTTGAAGATCAGGTCGGAGATCAGCGGCGTGTTGAGCAGCACCTCGACCGCAGCGATGCGGCCCCTGCCGTCCTGTTTCGGGATCAGGCGCTGCGATACCAGGGCGCGCAGGTTCAGTGACAGGTCCATCAGCATCTGGATGCGGGAGTCTTCGGGGAAGAAGTGGATGATCCGGTCGAGTGCCTGGTTGGCGCTGTTGGCGTGCAGCGTGGCCAGGCACAGATGGCCGGTTTCGGAGAAGGTGATCGCGTGCGCCATGGTTTCGCGGTCGCGGATCTCGCCCATCAGGACCACGTCGGGGGCTTGGCGCAGCGCGTTTTTGAGCGCTAGCTCCCAACTGTCGGTGTCCAGACCCACTTCGCGCTGCGTCACCACGCAGTTCTTGTGCGAGTGCACGAATTCGACCGGGTCTTCCACCGTGACGATGTGGCCGAACGAGTTTTCGTTGCGCCAGTCGACGAGCGCTGCCAGCGTAGTGGTCTTGCCCGAGCCGGTGGCGCCCACCAGGATGCACAGGCCGCGCTTGTGCATGGACACTTCCTTGAGCACCTGCGGCAGTTTCAGGCTGTCGATGGTCGGCGGCGTCAGCGGAATCGTGCGCAGCACCATGCCGACCTTGCCCTGCTGTATGAAGGTGTTGACCCGAAAGCGACCGATGCCGGCGGGCGAGATGGCGAAGTTGCATTCCTTGGTGCGCTCGAAGTCGGACACCTGTTTGTCGCTCATGATGGCGCGGGCCAGCGTCTGCGTGTGGCTTGGGGACAGCGGCTGGGGCGAGACCTTGGTCACCTTGCCATCGACCTTGATGGCCGGCGGAAATTCTGCGGTGATGAACAAGTCGCTGCCGTTGCGGCTGACCATCAGCCGCAACAGGTCATTGATGAATTTGCTGGCCTGGTCGCGGTCCATCAGAGTTTCTTCCCGGGTGATCTGTCTATCGGGCGATTATGGGGCCTGTGCCAGGGGACGGCGTGGCGCTGGAAGATGCGAATCCGGGGTACCATTTTTTTCACGCATGGGCCGCGCGGCAACGCGCATGTCGTGCCCGGCTTGCAGGTTCAGCCAAGATCGCGGCTCGATGTGTCGAAAAACGGGCCAGGCCGCAACGCCGCAGACGGACAAGCATCCCGGCAGCAAGGCAAGCGAGCCGCCCGTGTCGGCATTTTCTTTCAGCGCGGAACCTGTCAGGCAGCATGTTTGCAGCGGGATCTTTGTCCCGGCATGGTCCGGGTTGAAAAATACCCTGAGCGCATCACTCTTGGTTGTCGCTCAGGTTGGCACTGACCGCGCGCAGGCGCAGCGATAGCTTGCGGGCCAGCAGCGTGACCAGGCTGGCGGCCAACTGCGGCTCCTCGTTCATCATCTCGTCCATGGCCTCGGCGCTGAGCACGGCGACTTCGCAAGGGGTGAGTGTGGCGCAGGCCGAAAAACGGCTGCCGCTGTCGAGCAGCGACATTTCGCCGAGCATGTCCCCGGGCTGGGCCTCGGCCAAGCGCCGCTGCTTGCCCCAAGGCTGTATGCGGTCGATGGCCATGGTGCCGGTGAGCACCACCACCAGGAAGTTGCCGTATTCATCCTGCCGGATCACATCGCGGTGGGCGGCAATGGTGGCAAATTCAAAAAAGCGCTCTACGCGCGCCAAGGCGCCTTTGTCCAACTGCGCCATGTACTTGTCTTTGGCCCACAGGTGGCGTAGCAGTTTGCCGCCCCGGTGCGTGGACAGGCGCTGCGCGCCCACTTCGACGGCCCGCGCTTCCCAGGGCACCAGCATCTCGTCGTCCACGCCCTGGTGTGCGAACGCGGAGGCGAACAGCATGGAGTCAGTGTGGTGGGGGCTGGCCGGTTGGGTCTTGCGGGGCTTGGTTCTCAGAAGGCTCAAGATGCCTTTCATCGCTCGCTCCGGTATGCGGCGCATTGGAATGCCGCATGGTTTCTGGGGTCATGGGTGGGATGGGTTTGTACAAGGGCATGGTGTCGTGTCAGCCGGGGAAGTTTTCGGGAATCTTGGCTTTGCTGCGCGCTTCGGCTGGGGTGATGATTTTGCTCTTTACCAGGTCGGTCAGGTTCTGATCCAGGGTTTGCATGCCCACGCTGTTGCCGGTCTGTATCGCCGAGTACATCTGCGGCACCTTGGCCTCGCGGATCAGGTTGCGGATGGCGCTGGTGCCGAGCATGATTTCATGCGCCGCCACACGGCCCGCGCCGTCGCGCGTCTTGCACAGGGTTTGCGAGATCACGGCCTGCAGCGATTCGGACAGCATGGCGCGGATCATTTCTTTTTCTTCGGACGGGAACACGTCGATGATCCGGTCTATGGTCTTGGCGGCGCTGGAGGTGTGCAGCGTGCCGAATACCAAGTGGCCGGTTTCAGCGGCCGTCATCGCCAGGCGGATGGTTTCCAGATCACGCATTTCGCCAACCAGGATGGCGTCGGGGTCTTCGCGCAAGGCCGATTTGAGCGCAGCGGAGAACGACAGCGTCATCGGGCCGACTTCGCGCTGGTTGATCAGGCATTTCTTGGACTCGTGCACGAATTCGATCGGGTCTTCCACCGTCAGGATGTGGCCGTACTCGGTTTCGTTCAGGAAATTGACCATGGCCGCCAGCGTGGTCGACTTGCCCGAGCCGGTGGGGCCGGTCACCAGCACCAGCCCGCGCGGCTTGAGCGCCAGGTCGGCAAAGATCCTTGGAGCGTTGAGTTGCTCGAGCGTCAGGATTTTGCTCGGAATCGTGCGGAACACGGCGGCCACGCCGCGGTTCTGGGTGAAGGCGTTGACGCGAAAGCGCGCCAAGCCTTCGATTTCAAACGAGAAGTCGATCTCCAGAAATTCCTCATAGATTTTGCGTTGGGAGTCGCTCATGATGTCGTACACCATGGAATGCACCGCCTTGTGGTCGAGCGCATCGATGTTGATGCGCCGCACGTCGCCGTGGACCCGGATCATCGGCGGCAGACCAGCAGAAAGGTGCAAATCCGACGCCTTGTTCTTGACGCCGAATGCGAGCAATTGGGTAATGTCCACGGAATCCCTCCATCGTTGCGGGTGATTGTGCTGACTGTCTGGTTTGGTACGCTCGGGACTGACCATTATGACAACGATTGCTACCAACCTCCAGCAGGTCGCGGACCGGATGACCCGAGCCTGCATGGCCGCCGGGCGCGCGCCGGCCAGCGTCGGCCTGCTGGCCGTTGCCAAGACCTTCAACGCCGACGCGGTGGCGCAGGCGGTGGTGGCTGGCCAGCGCGCCTTTGGCGAAAACTACATCCAAGAGGGCGTGGACAAGATCCTCGCCCTGCGCGCGGCCTTGCCCGATGCAGCGCTGCAATGGCATTGCATCGGCCCGGTGCAGAGCAACAAGACGCGGCTCGTGGCCGAGCATTTCGACTGGGTGCACAGCGTCGATCGACTGAAAATCGCGCAGCGCCTGTCGGCCCAGCGCCCCGCGCATCTGCCGCCCCTGCAACTGTGCATTCAGGTGAACCTCGACGGGGGCGCCACCAAGTCGGGCGTGACAGCGGGGCAATTGCCGGGGTTGCTGCGCGCCATCGCGCAACTGCCACGGTTGCGGCTGCGCGGGCTGATGAGCATCCCCGACCCGGCTCCTGACTTTCAAGCGCAAAAGGCGATTCATGCCAGCGTCAAGCGGCTGTTTGACCAGCTATGCGCCAGCGCAGTACCGGGGCTGGAGGACTTCGACACCCTGTCCCTGGGCATGACCGCCGATCTGGAGGCCGCGATCTGGGCCGGCAGCACCCTGGTGCGCGTGGGTAGTGGCATCTTCGGCGACCGGCCTGGCCCGCTGCGCTGATCAGCCCGGCAGCGCAAACCGCTCCACACAGTCCAGGGTCGCAGCCACATCGGATGGGCTCACGTCCAGATGCGTCACCCAGCGCAGCCGCGTCTGGCCGCCGTACAGGCTGCTGGTCACGCGCACTCCGTTGTCTGCCAGCCAGGCGCTGAAGGCTGGCGCCACATCGGGGTGCAGGTCGGTGAACAGGATGTTGGTCTGCCAGGGCTGCACGCTGATGCGGCCTTGCAGCACCGGGTGGCTGCGGCCCGCCGCGCTCAGGCCCCGGGCGAGTTGGTCCAGGTTGGCATGGTCTTCGGCCAGCCGCCGCACATGGTGCTGTAGCGCGTAGTGGCCGGCGGACGCCAATATGCCGGCCTGCCGCATGCCGCCGCCCAGAATCTTGCGGGTACGGCGCGCCTGGCGGATGAAGTCGCGCCGGCCCAGCACCAGCGAGCCTACCGGCGCCCCCAGGCCCTTGCTCAGGCACAGCGAGACCGAGTCGAAATGGCTGCACAGGCTGCGCGCCTGGGCATAGACATCGGTGCCGCTGCGCTGCGCATCGGCAATGGCGGCGTTGAACATGCGCGCGCCGTCCAGGTGCAGCGCCAGTCCGTGCTGGCGGGTCAGTCGGGCCACCTCGGCCAGGTAGGCCGGCGGCAGCACCTTGCCGCCAGTGGTGTTCTCCAGCACCACCAGGCGGGTGCGCGCAAAGTGCGCGTCGTCGGGCTTGATTGCGGCGGCGATGTCGGCGATGCGCAGCGTGCCGTCGGGCTGGTTTTCCAGCGGCTGGGGTTGTATCGAGCCCAGCACCGCCATGCCTCCGGCCTCCCAGCGGTAGGTGTGCCAGTTTTGCCCGACGATGGCTTCGTCGCCCCGCTGGCAGTGCCCCCATAGCGCAATCAGGTTGGTTTGCGTGCCCGAGGGGGCGAACAGCGCGGCCTCGAAGCCCAGCAACTCGGCCGCATGTTCTTGCAGCGCGTTCACCGAAGGGTCGTCGGCATAGGCATCGTCGCCCAGCGGGGCCTGGAACATGGCTGCGCGCATCGCCGGCGTGGGTTGGGTCACGGTGTCGCTGCGAAAGTCGGGCATGGGGCGCTCTCCTGGGTCAAGTCGTCGATAGGCCGCTTATGGTAGCGGCGGCCACGCGCGATGCCGGCCATGGGGGAAAGCCAATGGGGGAGAAAGAACTGTGCCTGCGGGCGCTCAGGCGCGCTCGGGGGCAATCGATCAGGGTCGGGCCATCTTGCACTGCGTGCCCTGCGCCAATTCGTTGCCGGTGTAGGCCATGTCGGTGCGAAAGCCGTAGTTCGTGCCCTCCCAGCCGGCTTTGACGGCCTTGCCGTCCACCGGCGCAATGGTGTTGACCACCTGGGGCAGCAGCAGTTGATGGTCTTCGCCGCGCATGCGCACCGGGCCGATGACGGAATCGAGCGTCAGGTCTTCCAGCGCCCGGGCGATCTTCAGCGGGTCGGTGGACTGTGCCTTGTCGATGGCGGCGGCCAGAAAGCGCGGCGTCATCTCGATGCGGGGCGCCAGAAAATCCTTGCCGGTCTTGGCTTTGTAGGCCCGGGCCAGCGCGTCGACCCGGGGCGTTTCGGCCTGGCCAGGGTGCCATTCTGCGACCCAGGTCAACTGCCCCAGCCGGGCCTGCGATACGGCCAGCACCGTGCCCGGCATGGCCCCGGCGCTGTGGTTGAAGTAGCGCAGATGGTAGCCCGCGTCGCCCGCCGCCTTGAGCAGCAGCACCAGGTCTTGGCCCCAGTTGCCGGTGATCACCGTGTCGGCTGCGCTGCTTTTGACCCTGGCCAGGTAGGGCGCGAAGTCCTTGACGCGGCCAAGCGGGTGCATGGTTTCGCCGACGAATTGGATGTCGGGCCGCGCCAGGCCCACCATCTCGCGCCCGTAATGTGCCCATTGCCGGCCATGCGCGTAGTCCTGGTTGAGCAGGTAGACGCGGCTGATGTCGGGCTGCTTTTTCATGTAGTTGGCGATGGCCTTCATCTTCATCGCCGTGTTGGCCTCGAACTGGAAATGCCAGAAGTTGCAGGTCTTGCCCGTCAGGTCGGGGTCGATCGAGGAGTGGTTGAGCACGATCACCTCTTTGCCCGGGTTGCGCTGGTTGTGGCGCGCCGCCGCCTGCACCAGCGCCGTGACCACCGACGAGCCCGAGCCGCCGGTGACGATGGCGCGCGCGCCTTGGTCGATGGCCGCTTGCAAGGCGCTTTGGCTCTCCTGGGACGAGAGCCTGCTGTCGAACAGCAGCAGTTGCAGCCGCTGGCCCTTGAGCACACCGCCTTTGGCGTTGATGTCTTCGACGGCGTACTGGGTGTGCGTGAGCATCAACTCGCCGACACTGGCAAACGGGCCGGTGAGCGGGTCGATATAGGCGATCTTGAATGGCTCCTGCGCGCCGGCGGGGGTACTGAACGATAAGGCGAACGACAAGGCGGCCGGGGCGGCCAAGGCGGCCAGCCGGGCGAGCAAGGTGGTTTGCATGGTGCGCTCCTTTTATCTGTGGGGGCCTCGTCATTGCGTCGCGCGGCGGCGCTTGCGGCGCAGCCCGAGCACGCGCCAGGCCAGATGCGCCAGTTCCTGCACCAACTCCTCTGGCGCCAGGCGCCCGTCGGGGCGGTACCAGTGGTAGAGAAAGCCCGGCAGGCTGCAGGCCGCCAGCGCAGTGACCTTGGTGTCGTTGAACTCGAACATGCCGTCGCGCCGCCCCTCATCGAGCAGGGCGCAGAGCCGGTCGTAGAAATGGTTGGCCAGCCGCTTTTGCATGGCAATGTATTCCGGGCGGTAGGCCTGCGGATCGCGGTACACGAAGAACGCGGCCGGGTGCTGCTCCAGCGTGGTGCGGATCAGGCGCTCCAGGCCCTCGGCCACCTTCAGATGCGCGGGGCGCAGGTCGTCGGCGGCGAAGTCCATGCTCGTGAAGCAGGCCACGGCAGGGGCCCAGGACAGGGTCTCGAAAATCTCCTGCTTGCTGCGAAAGTAATAGTAGACGAAGGGCTTGGTCACCCCCAACCGCCGCGCGATCTGCTCGATGGTGGTGCTGGCGTAGCCCTGTGCGTCGAACAGCGCCTCGGCGGCGCGCAATATGCGTTCGCGCTTGTCATCAGCGTCTGCGGCCCGGCGGCGGGCGGCAGGCGGTTGTCCTGCGTGCGGCCCCTTGCCCTTGGGCGATCCTTTGTGTGACCGACGATTCATACCCATGGGTGGCCATGTTCTACCCGTCGGTATATATTGGCAAGTAGCTGGCGGGTGGATGCGCCTATCGCAAACCCTGACAGGCCACCGGGAACCAGCGGATCCAGGAGACAACCGATGCCCGAGACCACAGCGCAGCAACCGCTGCACGAACAGTTGCGCCGCAACGCGCGCCAGACGCCCGATCGCGTCGCCTACCTCTGGTACGGCCAGCCCATCACCTGGGCTGAACTCGATGCCGCCAGCGACGCCTTTGCCGCACGCCTGCAGGCCCTGGGGGTGCAGCACGGCGAGCCGGTGGCGCTGTTCATGAACAACTGCCCGCAGTACCTGATGGCGCATTACGGCATACAAAAGATCGGCGCCATCTGCTGCCCCTGCGGCCCGCTGAACAAGGAGCATGAACTGGCCTACCAGCTGTCGGACCTGCAAGCCCGCGTGATCGTCGCTGCCGATCTGCTGCTGCCCGTGATCGACAAGGTGCGCGCGCAGACGGCGCTGGCGCATGTCTTTGTCGTGCGCTACGGCGATTGGCTGCCCGACATGCCCACCATCGATGTGCCCGCCGAACTACAGGCCCTGCGTGCCGCCGCCGCGCCCGTGCCGGCGGGCTGCGAGGATTTTCTGGCCCTGGTGCGCGCTGGCGGCACACCGGCACCGGTGCGCATCGCCATGGACGACGTGGCCCTGATGACCTACACCTCGGGCAGCACCGGCCTGCCCAAGGGCGCGATGCTGACCTATGAAAACGCCCGCTTCAAGACCGCCGCCGCCGCCGACTGCAACGCTGCGCGCAGCGACGATGTGCTGCTGGCCGTGGCGCCGCTGTACCACATCGCCGGCATGGTGATGGGCGTGAACCTGCCGGTTCACACCGGCGCCACGGCAGTGCTGCTGTACCGCTTCGACCCGCTGGGCGTTGCGCAGGCGCTGGAGCGCTACCGCGTGAGCTGGTGGTACAGCATTGCCCCGATGAACAGCGCCCTGATGCGCCTGCCCGGCGCCCGCGCGATGGACTGGAGCGCGCTGCGCATCAACCCGGTGACCAGTTTCGGCATTGCCTTCACCGAGCAGTTGGCGCAGCAATGGCAGCGCTTCACCCCCCGCTGCGCAGCGTTCGAGGCCGGCTACGGCCTGTCTGAAACGCACACCATCGATGTCTGCATGCCGCCGGAGGCGATCCGCTGGGGCGCGCATGGCAAGCCGGTGGCGGGCAACCGCATCCGCATCATCGACCCCGACACCGGCGCACCACTGCCCGTGGGGACCGCAGGCGAGATCACGATCCATGGGCCAGGCAACTTCAAGGGCTACTGGAACCGGCCCGAGGCCACGGCGCAGACGCTCAGGAACGGCTGGGTGCACACCGGCGACATGGGCCGGATCGACGCCGACGGCTACCTGACCTTCATCGGCCGCTTCAAGGAGATGATCAAGGTCTCGGGCTACAGCGTGTTCCCCGAGGAGGTCGAAACCCTGCTCATCCGCCACCCCGCCGTGGCGCAGGCCGCCGTGATCGGCGTGCCCGACGAGCACAAGGGCGAGGTCGTGCGCGCCTTCATCGTCCTGCGTGCCGGCCAAGCGCCGGACGCCGCCGAACTGCTGGCCTGGGCGCGCGACAACATGGCGCCGTACAAAGTCCCGCGCGAGCTGCGCTTCATCGACGCGCTGCCCAGCACCGGCGCCGGCAAGGTGCTGCGCCGCTTGCTGCGCGACCTGGCCTGAGCGCCCCCGGCGGTCGGCATGCAACGGCCGCCGGCGCAGTAGAAACACAAGCGCTGACAGCCATTGAAAACATAGCCACCCGAAACCAAACCATGCCATCCCAACCCCTGTTCGCCCGGGTCCTGGTCGCCAACCGCGGCGAGATCGCGCTGCGCATCGTGCGCGCGCTGCACGACCTGGGCCTGGCCAGCGTTGCGGTGTACGCCGCCGACGATGCCGCCAGCCCGCATGTGGCTGCGGCCGACCAGGCCGTGGCTCTGGACGCCACCGGCGCGGCGGCCTACCTCGACGCGGCGCGCCTGATTGCCATCGCCAGGGCGCAGGGTTGCGACGGCCTGCACCCCGGCTACGGCTTTCTGAGCGAGCGCGCCGACTTCGCCCGGGCCTGCGCCGCCGCCGGGTTGCGCTTCATCGGCCCGACACCGGAACAACTGGCCTTGCTCGGCGACAAGGGCCAGGCACGGGCGCTGGCGCTGCGCTGCGGCGTGCCGCTGCTGCCCGGCACGCAAGCTGCGGTCACACTCGAACAGGCCCAGGCTTTCTGGCAAGCGCAGTGCGCAGACGGCAACGGCGGGGCCGGCATCGTGCTCAAGGCACTGGGCGGCGGCGGCGGGCGCGGCATGCGCGCGGTGCAGAGCGCCGACGAACTGCCGGCCGCATACGCGCGCTGCCGCAGCGAGGCGCTGGCGGCCTTCGGGGTCGATGGCCTGTATGTCGAACGGCTGATGGGCAACGCGCGCCACATCGAGGTGCAGGTGCTGGGCGACGGCCGCGAGGTGATGGCGCTGGGCGAGCGCGAATGCACAGTGCAGCGGCGCTTTCAGAAACTGGTGGAAATCGCGCCCAGCCCCACGCTGCCCGCTGCGCTGCGCGCGCGCATCAGCGCAGCGGCGCTGACCATGGCGCGCGAACTGGCTTACGAGGGCCTGGGCACCTTTGAATTTCTGGTCGACCAGAGCCACGGCACCAGCCCCTATGTCTTCATCGAGGCCAACCCGCGCCTGCAGGTCGAGCACACCATCACCGAAGCCGTCACCGGTCTGGACCTGGTGCAAACGCAATTGGCACTGGCGGCGGGCCAGAGCCTGCGCGCACTGGGCCTGAACCCCGAGGCGCCGCCAGCCGTGCAAGGCTATGCGATCCAATGGCGCATCAACGCCGAAACACTGGACGCGCAGGGCAGCGCCATGCCCGGCAGCGGCCGGCTCACGCGCTTCGACCTGCCCGCCGGCCCCGGCATCCGGGTGGACACGCATGGCGTGGCTGGCGCCGCGCCCTCGCCGCATTACGACACATTGCTGGCCAAGCTCATCGTGCACGGCCCCCACTTTGACACGGCACTGCGCCGCTCGCAGCGGGCGCTGGCCGAATGCCGCATCACCGGCCTGGCCAACAACCTGGCCCTGCTGCGGGCGCTGGCCGCCCGGCCCGAGATGCACAGCCAGCAACTGCATACGCGCTGGCTCGAATCGGTGCTGCCGCAACTGCTGGCCGCCACAGAAAATACAGCGCAGCAAGCAGATGAAACCAGCCCCGGCGACCCCGGCGGCCAGAGCAGCGCAGCCCCACCGGCCGGCAGCGTGCCGGCCCCGATGGCGGCCCGGCTGGTGCAGCGCAGCGTGGCCGAGGGCGACACCGTGGCCGCAGGCGCCGAACTGGCCGTGCTGGAAGCCATGAAAATGGAACATCTGCTGCTGGCCCCACATGCCGGCCAGTTGCGCGCATGGCTGGCCGCGCCCGGCGACTACCTGGCGCAGGGCCAGCCGCTGCTGGTGCTCGACGCCGTCGAAGGCGCGGCGCCCACGCTGGCGCAAGCTGCTGCCGAGCAAGACCCCGACCAACTACGCCCCGACCTGCAACAGGTGCTCGAACGCCATGCACTCACGCTCGACGCCGCCCGCCCCGAAGCCATGGCCCGGCGCCAGGCCCAAGGCGGGCGCAGCGCGCGCCAGAACATCGCCGACCTGTGCGACGCCGGCAGCTTCATCGAATACGGCGCGCTGGCGATTGCCGCGCAGACCGGGCGCCGCAGCCTGGAGGACCTGATCGCCAACACCCCCGCCGACGGCATGGTCACCGGCATCGGCAGCATCAACGGCGCCAGCTTTGGCGCCGACCAGGCGCGCGCCGTGGTCATGGCCTATGACGCCACCGTGCTGGCGGGCACGCAGGGCGCGCGCAACCACGCCAAGACCGACCGCATGTTGGGCATAGCGCTGGCGCAGAAACTGCCCGTGGTGCTGTTTGCCGAAGGCGGCGGAGGCCGCCCGGGCGACACCGACATGCCCGTCGTGGCCGGCCTGCATGTGCGCACCTTCGCCAGCTACGCCGCGCTCTCGGGCCAGGTGCCGGTGATCGGCATCGCGGCCGGGCGCTGCTTTGCCGGCAATGCCGCGCTGCTCGGCTGCAGCGACGTGATCATCGCCACGCGCGGCAGCAACATCGGCATGGGCGGCCCGGCCATGGTCGAAGGCGGCGGACTGGGGCGCTTTCGGCCCGAGCAGATCGGCCCCAGCCATGTGCAGCACGCCAACGGCGTGATCGATGTGCTGGTGGACGACGAAGCCGAAGCCGTGCAAGCCGCGCGGCAATACCTGTCATTCTTTCAGGGCCGCCTGGCGCCATGGAGCGCGCCCGAACAGCGCCTGCTGCGCGCCCTGGTGCCGGAAAACCGGCTGCGCGTCTACGACACCCGCAGCGCCATGAGCACATTGGCAGACCAAGGCAGCCTGCTGCCGCTGCGCACCGGCTTCGGCCCCGGCATCCACACCGCGCTGGCGCGCATCGAAGGCCGGCCCGTGGGCCTGCTGGCCAACAACCCGCTGCACCTGGGCGGCGCCATCGACGCCGACGCTGCCGACAAAGGCGCGCGCTTCATGCAACTGTGCAACGCCCATGGCCTGCCGCTGGTGGGCCTGGTGGACACCCCCGGCTTCATGGTCGGCCCGGACATCGAAGCCACAGCGCAGGTGCGCCATGTCAGCCGCCTGTTCGTCACCGCCGCCGGCCTGCGCGTGCCGTACTTCGGCGTGGTCCTGCGCAAAGGCTATGGCCTGGGCGCGATGGGCATGGCCGCCGGCGGCTTTCACGCCCCGGTATTCACCGTCGCCTGGCCCACCGGCGAGTTCGGCGCCATGGGCCTGGAAGGCGCAGTGCGCCTGGGTTTTCGCAAAGAGCTGCAAGCCCGCCCCGAAGGCCCCGAGCGCGACGCCCTGTTCCAGCAACTGCTGGCGCGCCAGTACACCAACGGCGCCGCCATGCACATGGCCAGCACCCTGGAGATCGACGCCGTGATCGACCCCGCCGACACGCGCGCCTGGCTGGCGCGGGGCTTGGCATCGACGCAAGTGGCGCCGTGGGGGCATCGGTTTGTCGATACTTGGTAGGGGCTGAAATCCACCGCCTGGTCGATGCTCGACAATGTTGCCCTGCGTCAGGCAAGAAGGTCGCAAGACCCATGAACCCCCGCGCTGCGAACCGGTTGCCGGGTGTGCTCAAAACGCATTGGACCAACCTGCTCCAGAGACCGTAGGTGTGTCTTTGTCCATGCGTTGCGCCTTTGCGTTTCGCTGTTTCATTCATCGCAATCGATTCGATTTGCAAGTTTTCGTGACTTCCCGGCGCTTGCCCCGGCGCTTGCCCCGGCGATTGTCCCGGCGCTTGCGGCCTGGCTGCGATCGGCGCTGCCGGACGGTGGCGCCGCTTCGGCCACGATGACCTCGACGCCAAGTTCAGCGAGTTTCGTTGCCAGCGGCCCTTCGGGTGCGGCGCTGACGACGAGGCAGGCGATCCGCTCCAGGCCGCAGACCGGAAACAGCGCGCAGCGCCCGAGCTTGGAGGCATCGGCGACGACGGTGACGCGCGTGGCGCGGGCGATCATCGCGCGGGCGATTTCTGCTTCCTCCAGCGCGTAGTCCTGCAGGCCGTTCAGGCCGATCGCGCCGACCGTGAGCACCGCATGGTGGGCGTTGAACTGCGCGACCTGCGCGACCGCCAAGGGGCCCAGGTTTTCGGACGCTTCGGCACGGTATTCGCCGCCGATCAGAAAGACCCGGTTGCGGCCCGGCCCGCGCGCCAGGCGCTGGGTGATCGAGACCGAGTTGGTGATGATCGTCATGCCGCTGGTGCCGGCCAGTTCTTGCGCGAAGGCCAGCGTGGTGGTGCCGGTGTCGATGAACAAGCTGTCGCCCGCGCCGAACAGCGCTGCGGCCCGACGGCCGACGGCGCGTTTTTCGCGCGCGAACTCGTGGATGCGGGTGCTGAATGCGTCTTCGGTCAGCGCCCCGGCGCCTGTGGCGCCCCCGTGGTACTTGCGCAGGCGCCCGTCGCGCGCCAGCCGCGTCAGGTCGCGCCTGATGGTTTCGCGCGAGGCCCCGAAGCGCTGGGCGAGAAAGTCGACGGACACATGCCTGTGCTCGTCGACGATTTCGAGGATCGCGGCGTGTCTTTCGCTAGGGCGCATGGTGTCGATGGTCGGCGCTGCGCGCGCGGGGCCCTGCCGACGCCACGGCCGCATTCACGGCGGTCCGGGCGCCGGCCCGGACGGCTCGCGCTTCCAGCCCATTGTCTTTGAAACGGCGGCGTCAAAGCGCAGTTGCCAGTCCTGCGCCTGGCCCGGCGTGATGCGCGGCTCGAAGCTGTCGGCCATGTCGTCGGCCTGCGTTGGCAGCAGTTGCCCGGCGCCGCGCGCGGCCAGCGCCGCGCAGCCCAGGGCCGTGCGCTCGTCGAACCGGGACGTGACGATGGTCCGGCCCAGCATGTCGGCGAGAAACTGGCAGAAATAGGGGTTGCGGGCCAGGCCGCCGTCTATCGCCAGGCGGCTCGCCATGCCGACATGGCCGGCCATCGCCCGGATCACCTGCGCAGCGCGCATGGCCACGCCTTCGAGCAGGGCCTGGCACAGGTCCTGCCGGGTGGTGGCGGCGTTCATCCCGAGCCACAGCGCGGCAGCGCTGCGGTCCCAGTGCGGGCAGGCCAGGCCCGACAGGGCCGGCACGAAGACCAGCCCGCGCGCGATGGCCGGCGCCGCGCTGAACGCGGCCAGTTCCGCAAGCTCCTGGAACAGGCCCAGGCGGGCGGCCCATTCGACGGCTGCGCCGGCGTCATAGACCCCGCCGTCGAGCGCGTAGGTGATCTGCCCGCCGATCTGCCAGGCGAGCGTCGGCAGCAGCCCGAGCGCCGGCGCGCGCACGATCTGCGCGCCCGTCAGCGCCAGCGCGAAGGCCCCGGTGCCGAAGGTGATCTTGGCCTCGCCCGCTGCGCGGCAGCCATGCCCGTACAGGGCCGCCTGCTGGTCCACGATGGAGGCGGTCACGGCAGTGCCGCGGTAGCTGCCGAATTCGCCCACCGTGGGCACGATCCGGGGCAGGCATTCCATCGGCACGCCGAACAGCGCGCACAGCGCGGGGTCCCAGGCAGCGCTGGCCAGATTCATCAGCGAGGTGCGCGAGGCCGTGGTGGCATCGGTCACGAACTGCCCTGTCAGCCGCTCCAGCAGGAAGGCGTCCGTGGTGCCGAGCCGCAGGCGCCCGCACCGGTGCGCCTGCGCGACGGCGGCGTCGTGCCGCAGCAGCCAGCCGAGCTTGGCGGCCGAGAAGTAGCTGTCCAGCGGCAGGCCGGCGCGTTCCAGCGTCAGCGCTTGCGCGCCTTCGGCGCGCAACTGCGCCAACTGTTGCTCCGTGCGGTTGTCCTGCCAGACGATCACCGGCGACAGCGGCGCGCCGCTGCGCGCATCCCAGGCCAGGCAGCTTTCGCCCTGGTTGGCGATGCCGATCGCCTGCACCTGGCCTGCGGCGTGCAGGCAAGCCTGCACATTGGCCCAGATCTCCAGCGGCGCATGCTCGACCCAGCCGGGGTGGGGGTAGTGCTGCCCGTGCCGCAGCGCCAGCAAGACCTGCGCTGCGGCGCCGGCACCGGCCAGCAAGACGCGGGTGCTGGTGGTTCCCTGGTCGATCGCGGCAAATGGTTTCATGGGGTCGGGCCCTCTGGTGTGCGTGGTGCGCGTCACTAGTGTCGCGTCACCGATCAGATGTCGTAGGCTGCGCGCAGCCATCGGAGCGCAGCGCAAGGCGCAGCGCGCAGCCCATACCGAGCTGTATTGGCAAGCGATGCAACGCCGCGATGCGCTTCGATGGCCAGCGCAGACCG
>Ga0081606_1000479_pt1 | contig 16709 bp, 9 predicted proteins | sample EareggfetidaYelm_FD_71127 | JGI IMG/M metagenome (GOLD analysis project Ga0081606, IMG submission 71127) | Earthworm egg capsule microbial community from the University of Washington, USA - E. fetida Yelm (SPADES assembly) (version 2) | ecosystem: Host-associated > Annelida > Reproductive system... | reverse complement strand
TTATGTGAATGTCTGGACTCCGAAAAAACTTTCGTCGGAAGAGAGAGCCAAGTTGGAAAGCCTTCGCCAATCGCCCAACTTTCAGCCGCATCCCGAAGCAGGAGACAAAAGCTTCTTCGAACGGATGAAGGAATATTTGAGTTAGAAAGACGGCCGCAAAACAGAGAGACTAAAGCGTAAAATAATCGTTCTTGCCATTCATGGCACAACTGTGGCCGGTTGGCAACCAATGAATTTCGCTTTCGGCAAACATGCGTTTATCATACGCCGAATAATTTCCATTCTCCTTTATCAAGTTGGGTTGATACGGAAGGAACCGGCAAATTACTTGGATATTGACGTTCTGTGCGTGGTACAGGTTTTTGCCAGACACAAGCATTTGGACACTAGCGACAGTACCCTAAATTAAAAGTTCGCCCTCAAACTTACGCCGTAAGTTTTCGGATTGCCTAAATGTGATGCGCCGAAATCGTAGGCATAATCAATGTACTTCTTATCAGCCAGGTTACGTCCCCAAAAGAATATTTCAAATCTTTTGGCGCTTATGCCAATGCGAGCATTGAATAAACTATATGATTTTTGTTCAATTTGGTTGGCTAAATCAAAATATTGATTGCCAAGATAACGCCACTCACAGCGGGCTATTAATTGAACATTTTGACTGCCAAGTCCGTAAGCGTATTGCAGAGCCAACATGGAAGTTACATCAGGCGTATATATTTGGCGATTGCCTTTTAGATTTATTGCCGCGCCATTTCTTGCCGCCACTAAATCAGTGTATCGGGCATGGGTATAGCCAAAATTATAATTGACATCTAATCCCTTTAATAAGGTCGCGGCAAGTTCCGCCTCAAAACCTTTGCTGTTTAGTTTACCTGCATTTTTAGTAATGGTAATGGCATCAGGCAATACCAATGTTGGCACCTGTGCATCATTAACTAATATGTAAAACGCTGAAACATTTAAGCGGAGTCTTTTATTCAAAAATGAATTTTTTGAACTGATCTCGTAATTGTCGCTATACTCCGGCTTGTAGGTGTACAGCGGAGGCTGCGAAGGATCAGAACCCAACTGACTGATACCCCCCGTACGGAAGCCTCTACTGTAGTTAACAAATAAATTATTATTTTCTGTTAAATGATAAGCTACGATAAACTTTGGAGTAAACGCTTTGAAATTAGCTTTTGAGGCAGTGTCCCTCTGAGTAACTACACGAGCACCGCCATCGGGTTGAAATTCTCCCTTCACTTCTTCTTTCTTGTGCTCAATGTCATATCGTAACCCTGCAGTAATAATCCAATGCTGATTAATGGCATAAACCAATTGACCAAATGCGGCCGCACCATAATTATGTTCAATATTGGTGTTGATACTAGTGAAATTATTTATTGGTGAGCCTACCGTTGCTGCATCGGCGCCAAAGTGAGTACCCATTTTTGTAGGACTGTAACGATAAAATCCATAGAGACCGGCTGTCCATTTCAAATGGGATGGCGATGAGGCGGGTGAACTGAACCTGAATTCCTGTGTGCTCACGTTTACTTTATTCCAATTCCCTCCATAATTGCTTATCAAAGAAACTGCATCAATCGGAGAGAAGTCTGCATCAATCGGTTCAGTATAATATCGGATGTTTTGCTGGTATGAACTTACCGAAGCGAAATTGAAATTGTAACCGATGTAATTTGCCGATAAAGAGACATTAAGTATGTTATCGATCATTTTTGTGACAGCATTCTGATCAACTTTAAATGGATTGCGTAATGCTTCGGCCGGACTGCTCGCCAATGGGAATGCTCCGTTGTTGCGATTCTCATAGTTTTTAACATTCAAGGTAAGCGTAAACTTTTGAGCCGCTAAAAATTTAAGGTAATAGTTGCCTAAAAAAAAATGTTGTTTGTCGAATTTGGCGTTGTTAAACTCATTGGCATAAAAACCATTAAAGCCTGAATAAATTCCGGCAATTCCTACAAAAAGTTTATCCTTAATCATCGGAGAGCGTAAACCAAGGCTATACCGTTGCTCTCCGTAATTGCCCAATTCCATTTCCGCAAAACCTTTTGTTTGGTTTGATGGTTGTTTGGTAATCACGTTAATCACGCCGCCCATGGCATTTCTGCCGTATAGAGTGCCCTGCGGTCCGCGTAAAACTTCTATTCGTTCTACATCAAAAAGCTGTGGAATGTAGGTGTCAAGGCTAAACTGGTTTACGCCGTCAATATACGTGGTTACTGCCGGATCGTATGAAGTTGTTACAATGCCCCTTACTCCGGTAACATTACGGTTATCGCCCGGTCCTGTCGAATATAGATTGGGTACTATGCCTGTAATTTCTTTAAGATTTTGTAAATGATAGGCCTGCACTTGCTTTGCTGAAAAAGTTGAAATGCTTACGGGCACCTGCTGTACTTCTTCTTCGCTTTTTTGTGCAGTCACAACCACTTCATCAAGTTGGGCGCTTACCGCTTTAAGTTCTATGTTAAACGACATGACCTTATCTTTTAGAATAATAAATTGATTGCGCTCAGCGTATCCTCCTGAACTAATGTGCATGGCGTAGCTTCCCCGGGGCACATGGCTGATTTGGAATTCACCTAAGCTATCGCTTGCCGCATTAAAATTAGTGTTCAGTAATGTTATGGTTGCACCGCTAACAGGCTGCGATTTCGTGTTGGTAATGACGCCTGAAATATCAGTATAATTTTGCCCGTATGCCGAACCACAAATGGTCAGCATAAAAAATAATGGGATATTTTTTTTCATAAAGAAATTTAGTAGAAATGTAATAAATGTAATAAAAGTCAAAATCTGCCTTCGCATCCTCTCCGTTGAGGCTAACGCTCCCCCTACAATGTTTATCCAGTTCTCGTTTGAGGATTGGGGAGCGACTCCCGGGCAAGCCGCTTCCAGTCCTCGATGTCCGTATTATTTTTCCGTCGCCGCAATTACTGAAACACCGGGAGTCTCACAAATTGGTCGGGCGCGGGATTAGGACAATTTGGATTGGTATTTAGTTCTTGTTGAGGATAGATATACCGAGCCGGGTATTTTGACCCGTTTATAATTGGGATACCAAGAGTAATTGTCGGAGTAGCCGCCTGCAACCTGCGAAGTTCATTGAATACTTCATATTGCGATAGCAACGTCACAAATTTTTCAGATGCAATCTCTGTCAGCAAAGCCGTATTGCCATCAGGAAATTTTTTTCCCGGATTCGCAATCCCTCCTTGACTAAAATCTGCAACTACATATCTATCGTAAACCAAACCATTTAGTTTATAGCTTCGATTTAGAGGAATATCCTCTGTCGAATTTGCAGTCAAGATTAAATGATAATCATCGGTAATTGCAGATATTGTTCCAAGAACGTTTCCGACGGAATCAGCAATTTGTTGATTCACTATAAATTCTGTAGTGAATTTCGTTTTAACGCCCACCACCGCTTTCGAGGTAGATGCACAGGTAATCTTGCCGGATCTTTTTAATAATGAAGGATCTGCAGTTAATCCATTGATATACCCTGATGCCAAACCTGTTCTCACGGTGTTAAGAGCGGCAAGGGCAGCCGGATCAGCCGTTCCGGTCCTGCTTAGGCGCGCTTTTGATTCGGCCAAAATAAGTTGATTTTCATAGAACGTCAACCAAGGTTGAGGAGCTTTGGCCACAAAGAAACCTGTACGCGAGTTAGGCTCAAGATTTGTTGACTTTGTTTTGCTTCCATAAGCAAAGAAATGAAAATACATTCCGGTCTCATCAGTCTTCACATTCCTAAGCGCCAAATCTTTGGCATAAGTTCCGCTCACGAGATTTGTACACATAAATACAGGCAAATAGGCCGGCGGATCAAAACTACAGTCGCCTGAGTTATTAACATCAAAGAACGCATTATTTGAGTTAATATCAACTTGATAGGCAGTTCCATGCGGCATTAGCATATCTCCTCCGCCGCCGCTAAAACCCGCTCCCAAAGACTTGATGCCAAGCGCAGCGGCAGCGGCAGCATTAGTATAGTCTTTCAAATGAAGATACAACCGTGCCTGCAAAGTTTTGGCAGCGGCAGCCCACAAACTTGCTTCTCCGCGATATATAAAATCACCGGTAATAGTTCCTGTTCCGCTATTCAAATTAGTATAGGCTGTACTCAATAGGGTAATCAATTCATTATAAATTGAAAGTTGTTCATCATATTTAGGCGTAGGGTGGTTAACTATATCAAATGCCTCACTGTAAGGCACATCACCCCATAGCGAAATCAACTTAGTAAATAATAAAGCTTCCATCACTTGACCTGCTCCCAATTGTACCTTATTATTATCCGCGGAAGCCTTCTGTTGGATAAGGCGGATATTTGCTCCCGTATTGTAATAACTCGACCAATCAAAGTTAAATGCAGAAACCGTATAAGTCCCAAATCCTTGAGACTGGCGACCTTGTCCTTTCAACTGACCTCCCCACATATAGGCGATTCGCACGTCTTGATCTTCATGTAACCAGCCTAAACCCACCAAAGTACCTCTGGTCAAAGATGAAAGATCCACTTCTGACAGAACCGGTGAATTTGGATTTTGGTCAAGGTCGCTGCCTTGAAATAAGCGGGTGCAAGAGGTTAATGCCATGATGGTGATTAACACCGCCCAAGACTTATTAGATGTTCTCCATGTTTTCATTTTTCAATTGTTAGTAAGTGACGTTAATCGTAAATAATATAGACTTGGCAGAAGGGTTGGTAAACCAATCCTGACCGCGTGCTAAAGAAGCGCCTGAAATATTGGTATCAGGGTCAACACCGCTGTACTTGGTCCAAAGAAACAAGTTTCTGCCGGTTAGGCTGAAATTGACAGAGCTTAACTTAGTCCATTTTTTAAATGCCATATTGTTCAAGCTGTAGTTGATAGTCAACTCACGAAGGCGTGTTGAGCCGCCATCTTCGACAAATTGTTTAACTGACGCTGTACTATAAGCGGAGCCAATACCTTGGTACCAATCCTGAGTCAAGGCAACCGGTCCTCCGCCAAAATCTTGGATTTTTCCACGGAAAGGCGTTCCTTCCCGGATCGTCAAACCTGTATAGGTTTTCAGCCCGCCCGCGGGCGCAACGGAAGTGGTCCCGGTATCAGCATGTGTGCCAAAGGTGTAAAGAGCTCCTCGGGTTCCATTCCAGTAGTCGTTGCCATACACTTTGTCGAATAAAACATAGACTGATATGCTCTTAAAGGATAGCATCGTGCTAATCCCTCCCCTCCATGCCGGGTTTGGATTTCCGATTATTTCATTTTGAGTTCCGCCCTGAGGGAATCCATTTGCATCCAAGGTATATTTTCCGGTTATATCGCGCAGGAAGTCTGTTCCATAAAATATGCCAAAAGGTTGGCCTGCTATCAAAGTTGTGCCTCCGTAGGAACCGCCATAGTCCGGGAGAGATTGAGCGGCTGAACCGGCGAGAGAAACCACTTTGTTTCTGTTGGCTGCCCAGTTAGAACCAATATTCCATATGAAGTTGCCGCTCTTAATTATATCATAGCCCATTTCCAGTTCAAGCCCTTTGTTTTCAAGTACGGCCGCATTGCGATTCTGCTGATTGAAACCTGTCGGAGCCGGCAGGTTGAGGGAGATAATTACGTCCTTGGTTTGATTGTAATAAGCCGTTGCAGAAAACGACAACCGATTATCTAGAAAGCGAAGGTCAAAACCAACTTCTGTTTCTGTCTTTCTTTCCGGTTTCAGCGAAGCATTACCTAGTAAATAACTTTGAGTAAACCCTCCTCCATACACGTTGCTGGATGCCTTAAGTCCGCCATACGAAGAGGGTTCGGCTGTGGTTAGACCAAGATAAGGTTGCGGTTGAATGCCCACTTTTCCCCAGGTCACTCTAAGCTTTCCAAAGCTTAAAATGGATTGAGCCTGCAAAGCCCCCAATTTAGTGAATTGCCAAGCCAGGGATGCTGATGGAAAAAAGAAACTATTGGCGTAGGCAGATGCTCTCTCCGAGCGGCCGGTCAGCGTTAAGTACAGTTGATCATATGCAGACAAATTGGCGTGTGCATAATAGGCCAAGGTTCGAATGTGGCTAAAGTAGTTATACGCTTGTAAATTGGAATTCAATCCATTGTTAAGGTTAGGCGGAGCGGAAGGTGTTGTAAAAGTTGAAAGAGATGCATAATCAGTTTCCCGTTTTCTGTCATTAAAATTTACTCCTGCCATAAAGCTGATGCTGAAGTTTTTGTTAAACTGCTTCAACGCTGTGGCAAAAAAATCGGAATTGAACTGGGATTCGGAGGTCACACTAACTTGGTAATACCCTTTAGGATAGTTAGCTGAGTACTGAGGAAATGTCTGGGGGTTACGATCGGTAAACGCATCAATCCCTACACGGCCAACAATGTTTAGCCAAGAAGTTGGGTCAGCACGTAATTCGATGTTGCCCAAAAAGCGGGGTACCGTTGACGTATTTTTGTTATTATGAATATTCCATAAAGGATTGGAATATTTAGGGCTCCCGGGCATTCCAAGAGGGTTGCGGTAGGACACATGGGTGTTAGGATAAACAGCCCCTGTTGGATCCGTATAATTGCCTGTATAATAGTTATTGTTAAAATCAGGGGATGAACGCGTGCTGCCCAACATCAAACCATCTACATTGTCGCCGGACAAGGCGCGGGTAGAAGAAGTGGAAACGTAAGAAGCCGATGCCGAAGCCTTAAACCACTCTGTGAATTGGCTAGAAGCATTTATGCGAGCGGAATTTCTATAATAATTGCTAAAGCTCTTTACGATACCTTCTTGACTCAAGTTAGAATAACTGATAAGGAAAGAAGTTCTTGCATTGCCGCCGCTGATCGTTAAGTTATTATCAACATAGTGTCCGGTTTGAAATGCATCATACCTGTGATCCCAAACCTTCCTGGAATTTTTCCCTCCATGGGCGGCAACTCCTGTACCATCCCAATTAGGAGCGCTTCCTTTTCCGGATGCGATCGCATAGTGAGTTGTACCGTCAGGAAAGGTTACAAAGCCGGCATAACCTGAAGCGTTGGGGTTAGTTATGTACGTGTCTGCTTCACCCGAACGATCAGAAATCTTGTCGCCCCAAGTCTCCTTATTACCTTGAATATAATTGCCATCCGTACCGCTGCCATAGGCCGTCTGTAATGGATGCATTTTGTTCACCTTATCAAAAGACACGGTTGCTTTATAGGAGATGTTTACCTTACCTTTTGAATCCGAGCCTTTTTTAGTAGTGATGATGATCACGCCATTAGCTGCGCGAGTTCCCCAAACGGCGGCGGCAGATGCTCCTTTCAAAACCTCCACCGAGGCAATATCCTCAGGATTGATGTCGTTGATACGGGATTGCGGGTTGATAGAATTGACCAGAGTAGAAAGTCCATACTCGTTCGAGTTGCTCACCGGAATGCCATCTACAATAAACAATGGCTGGCTATTGCCATTGATCGTGTTCTGTCCACGGATTTGAATATAGGCTCCAGAACCCGGATCACCGCCATTTCGTGTAATTAATACTCCTGCCGCTTTTCCGGAAAGACCTTGCAGGGCTCCGGTCTCGCCAGAGCGAACAACATTTGTTCCTTGTACTGTGGTGACAGAAGAGGCAAACTTGTCTTTATCGACCTTTTCACCGAGAGCTGTAACCACAACTTCATTAAGCTGCTTACTATCACCGGTCTCAAGTTGCACATCTACTATTGCGCGTTGTGCGATATCCACCTCTTGGGTGTGAAAACCCATATAAGAAAAAATAAGAACTCCGCCGGTTGATGGAACCGGCAGTTTATAGTTGCCCTCTGAATTGGTGACTGTTCCATTCGTTGTCCCTTTTAACACGACATTAACCCCGGGCAGAATTGATCCGTCTTCTTTGGAGGTCAGCGTACCGGTTACTACTCGGTTTTGCGCCCAGACACTGAGCGCAAAACCGAATGAGAGGAAAGTAAATAAAAATTTGTTCATAATCTTAAGTTTAGATTGTTTAGATTGTTTATATTATTTGTCGAGAGCGATTCTCCGTCTTGGGAAAGCGTGAAGTCAGGCAACTTCATAATCTTGCCGCCATTCATAGCAGATTCATGAGCGAGTATTCCAACACAAGTAATGTTTGCGGATTGAGTTGCATTGGGGTAAGGCTGCGTGCCGCCGGCTATCGCCATCAGGAAATGATGTACCAGGTGAGGATGCGAGCCGCCGTGACCGTTGCCTTGAGTAAAGGATAAATGCGGATGACTATTGGCGTCATAAACCCCTGCCTGAGTGAATGAAGCAATCTCCTTCGGCAACAAATGTCCATAATCAGGAACTGTAACACGCGCGGGACTTTCTCCTGTGTATAGCACGTGTTGCTCGTGCTCGATTAGCGCCCATTCGAAAGTTTTTTTCGATCCGTAGACGTCAAAACTTTCTCGGTATTGTCGGGCTGTATTAAATAAAGAGCGCGTCACCTCGGCTGATAGATCCGAATTTTTGAATTTAATGTGACATGTTTCAACGGCGAAAGGAGAATTGTATTTCGAAATAAGGTGTTCGCTGATGGTACCCGATCCAAAGCAGGAAATATATTCCGCCACATCACGAGTCAATCCTAACACAGGCCCGACGCAATGCGTGGCATAATGCATAGGAGGAAGTCCTTCCCAATAGCCTGGCCACTTTTCCATTTCCTGTTGATGCGACGCCCTGAGAAATTGTACCTTGCCCAATTCGCCTTTGTCATACATTTCTCTTACAAACAAAAACTCGCGGCTATACAAAACCGTTTCCATCATCATGTACGTGAGTCCTGTGGATTTCACGGCTTCTAAAATTGCTTTGCATTCTTCCAACGTGGTGCCCATCGGCACAGTGCACGCCACGTGTTTTCCGGCTTTCAATGCGGCCAGGGATTGCTCGGCATGAAGATGAATGGGCGAATTAATATGCACCGCATCGACAGCCGGATCTTTCAACAGATCAGAAATGTTGCCGTATCGTTTTTCTATTCCGAAAGCATTTCCTGCCTCATTAAGCTTTGACTCTGTTCGCTGACAGATAGCGTACATGTTTGCATTGGGATGCTTTTGATATATCGGAATGAACTCGGCGCCAAAGCCCAATCCAACAATAGCAATATTTATTTTCTTTACGCTCATAGTTCTAAAAGATTAATTTCATTTGGATTTTGAGTGATCATCTGTTAACACCACGGCGCGATAACCACCTTTGTACTTAAAATAGAAGATCAGGAAAAGATAAGCGACAAGCATGATCATTGGAAATATTGTCACCGTCCTCAGAGCGTCCTTCTTCGCTCTATCCCGAATAGAATTAATGACCGCCTGTTCTTCAACAGTGGCCGTTGCAAGTTTTACGGGGTTGATTGCCTTATAATTCCCAAAAAGACTTTCCTTTTGATCGGTGGCATAACGATCATGCAAGGCGGAGTGATGTTCTAAATCATAGGCGGTCATTTTAGAATCAACGCTCTTGTCTTGAACATAGCCGAGAATGACTGCCCCAATCACTCCGGCCGCTATCATCCCCACGCCACTCGTAATATTTAAAACGAGTGCGCCGCCTTTAGGAAATAGCTCGGAAACAATTCCTAACATGGTCGGCCAGAAAAAGGTTTTGCCCAAAGCAAATAGCGTGGCCGCAAGAATAACTGCCATGCCGCTTGAAACAGAGAGCAACAACAACCCGACGCAGGCAATGGCAGAACTTATTGCAAGCAATCCCAATGGAGAAATGCTATGAACAATTGAGCCAGCAAAGAGGCGAAGTACCGCCATGATGGTAGATGTATAAACTAATATCCATCCGGCCTGCATTCCCATAGTGGTCATCTCAGGCAACATCAAATTTGAAATCCAGCTATCGGTTCCTAATTCTGTTGTAGCTAACGGAATCATCAAAATAATCATCAAAACAAAAATCGGTTGTCCAAAACTTTTCACATATAAACCAAATATCAAAACAATTCCAATTGTGATAACCAGACTTACCATAGTCGGCCAACCGAAGATTGATCCGAATTGAAAAATCACAAGCGCTGTTACCACGCATATCCCTCCCGCGCCCACCTCTTTGAGCATGTCTAAATAGGATATGCCTGCCTTTACACGCTCGTTGATCGGGAACTTACACGACCATGCCATTACTCCATATGTAATGGTAGGAATGAGGATCAGGATCATCTTGATCTTCCAATTGGTTTCATGGCCGAGCATCAGCGTCATAAAGCCTGCCAGCACCAATCCGCCCGGCCAGCCCGAATGAAGAATATTCAGCCATTTGGTTTTATCTTTTGAAAATAATGTGGCTACTACCGGGTTAATTACCGCCTCCACTGTGCCGTTTCCAATGGCAACTATGAATGTGGCGATATACAGCGACAGGTATCCCGTAGCGAATAGCGTCAATACGGCAGAAGTAATGTGACAAACAAAAGCGAAGAGTATTGCATTCTTGTAGCCTATGGTATCAATCGCCAAGCTGAAGAGTACGATGCTGATAGCGAATGGCCAAAGGCCTACTCCGGCAATTTCTCCAATCTGTGTATTGGTTAAATTGAATTCGCTTCCCCATTGCGGCAATGTGAGCGCACGAAGGATGAAGCCAAAGGAAGTAGTGGACAAAGCTATCACGCAGAGCCAAAATAATTTCATGTCAGGGGCGTGCATGAGCCGATTATTTTTCTGACTTTTGTTTGCCCGGCAGAATTTGCTCGAAATAGAAAACGCCATTCTTGTTCCCGATTATAATATCCAACAGACCATCTTTGTTCATATCCTCAGTCGCGAATTGTATCCCCACGCCGGATGTGTCATCAATGAGGTGGCGTATCCACGCGGGTTTTTGTTTTCCGTCCTTCAACAGTTCGAACCAATACAACACGGCCGGCTCAAGTCCGCCCGGTCCGAGACCCTGATGTGAGAAGAAACGTTTTCCCGTGATTAAATCAGGAAGTCCGTCATTGTTCACGTCCTCCAACACGATGCTATGCAATTCAGAAAATGTACTGTCGATGGTGTGTCTTTTGAAGACAATGTTTTTATCCTTGTCTAGTGATGCCTCATGCCACCACAGCCCGTAGCCGTGTGCGGATGAACTGATCACATCATTGTCACCGTCATTGTCAAGATCGTAAGTAAGCATCTGGGAACACGGTAAGCCAAGATTGGCTTCGTGAAATTTCCAGGGGGATGTTTTCATATCATGGGGAGCCTCCCACCACCCTCCTATGATCATTACATCTTTAACTCCGTCTCCATTAATATCGCCCCATCCTAATCCGTGACTAAACAACCCAATGCCTTTTGCATTGAGTTCACTGATGGCGGTTCTTTTCCACGTTACTTTTTTTGCTTTCACTACATTGCTGAACCACGCCAGCTGCCCCAACTTTTCGTTGCCGAAGACAAGATCTTTTTTTCCGTCGCCGTCGATGTCTACAACCATAGGCGATTCGTTAGAGGCGATTGAGTCGATCAGGTTCCTTTTCCAGTATCTCTCCGCCCCGGCAGGATTTTCAAACCAATACACTTCCTTACCCGGAAAATCAAAGCAGATCAGGTCAAGCCAGCCGTCTTCATTTACATCCATCATGTAGTTGAGGAATGAATCGCTGTAGCCTTTGGTGTAGTCAAATTTCTTGTGTTTCCAAATTTCGTGCATCTTCCAATGAGGAGCTTCAAACCATTTTGCTCCGGCAATGATGTCAAGCTTGCCGTCTTTATTCACGTCGCCCACCGTGGCGCCCTCTGTGTAAAACTCATCCCAAAGATGATTTTTTTTGAATTTCACCGCCTTACCTGCTATCTGCGCTGCCGCAGAAATGCAAAACGTCGGTAATATGATAATAAGCAATAACTGTTGCCGTAGAATAGTAATTAGGTTTTTTTTCATTTTGATATAATCTATAGTGAAGACTAACGACTGAGTAAATAATTGATCAATTGGTTAAAATCATTTTCTGAAATAGAAGTGCTGAAATTGTCAGGCATAAGCGTGTATTTCAATGCTTTCAACTCTACAATATTCTTCTTTGGCACGGAAAATTCTCTTCCGGCGAGGTCGGCAAATATTTTCACTTCGCCTTCGTCCCTTCGATATAGACCGCTCTTGATGGTGCCGTCTTTGAGTTTGATGGTATAGTTTTGAAATGCCTGCGAAATATTTCTGTTGGGGTCCAGTATTTTTTCCACCAACCCGCGTGTACCTCTCTTACCCACGCCATCCAGTTGCGGAGCCATTCCCATCTGCCCGCCTGACATGTGACAAATTCCGCAGTTCTTGTCAAAGACCAACTTGCCTGAATCGCTGCTGAACGAATTTTTGCTTAATGCCTCAAAGGCTATCAGCCGTTTTTCGATCATCGCTTGGCGCTCTTTGCTGATCGGCTCAACATTAGCCGTGAGCATTGCATATTCTTTTTCCTGTTGTTTTGTAGCATTCGACAACACGCTTTCTTCTACGCGCGGCTCAAGCAAAATGCGCGGTAATATTTCTCCCCGCTTTATTTTATTAAACAGGATATTCTTGCCATCTGATGAATTGGCCAGTGCAACGGCCACAGCGCCCTGAAGTTCAGGGCCAATGTTCTTTAAGCCTTCTATCATTTTATTAACGGTGCTTCCGGGGAATTCGCCCAGCACACCCGCAATCCTACGCTGGTATTCAATCATGGAATCATTCTGAAGAATATTGCCTGCGAGCGAAACGTTTTTGTCAAGATCGATTTTCATCAGCGACCGCAAGGAAGCAGCGCGTATACCCATTCCTATTTTAGGCCCTTGTTGAAGAAAAGAAATCAGCGCGTGTTCGAGCGGCTTCACTTTATAATCGCCTGCTATGTCAATGCCCACACGCTGGTTATTCACTTTCTCTTCCGAGTCAGACAAATCGCCTGCGGGAAAATTCTTGAAAATTTCATCGGCAAGACCAAGTGCATATTTCTCAAGTACCTTCAAATCCGTTTTTCCGTCGCGCTGGGCAATTCCTTCGGTAAGCGCTTTGAAGATCATCGACTTTATGGTCAGATTGTTGTTCTTGTCGCTCATTGCTTTGTCTATCACATTATTTATCTGATCTTTGGGAATGAATCGTATGATTTGTTTGTAGGCGGGTGCAATCCTTTCTTTTGGAAGTTGATATTTGCTCATGTATTCGGTAAGGAAGCGAGCCGATTCTGGCGACGGCACATCCACCAGCACTCCCGCCATAAATGTGGCGCACTGTTCGTCCCACTTTTTGGATGTCACCTGTTTGAGCGCCTCTTCATGCCGTAAGATGTTGCGCAACGCCAACCTTGCCGTATATATAAGGTGTGTGTCGAAGCCCGGCTGCAGAATCTTCAACATACTGAGCAGTTCCTCTGCCGAATTAGAAGTCGGATATTTCATTAGCAACTCCGCCGCCGCGCGCTGCACATGCGGATCCGTATCGTGCAGCGCACGGTTGATCAAACTCAGATAACCGGTATCGGGATTTCTTTCGGATAGTACACGGAAGGCATGCAACCTAATAAGCGGGTCTTTACTGGTTAAAGAAGTTTTCAGCATGTCGTCAGTTAACGCAGAGAGCCGTTGAAGCGCCCACAGCACATGGATATATTTTCTCGCGCTAGTAGATGCATCGCTTAGCTTTTGTTTTAGTACGTCCGTTGACGATGCTCCGATGCGATCTGTCAGTTGATCGGTCGCCAACATGCGAGTCGTGAGATTGTCAGCATCTAGCAATGCAATTAATTGTTCGGCTGAAGATTGCGTAAGATCGACACGTTGGTTTTTTTCTCCTTTATACGTGATCCTCCAGATGCGTCCTCTGCGCTTGTCGCGTTTCGGATGATTGAGAGGCACTTCGTAATGACCGATGATGGCATTGTAAAAGTCGGCGACATAAAGCGCGCCGTCAGGCCCTAGCTTTATATTCACCGGACGGAACCAAGGGTCTTCACTCTTCATAAAATCTTCTTCCGATTTTCCTACGGGGGAAGAACCTTGCCATATGCCAGAGTACCGGTGTACGCGCGAGTTGACCACATCGCCAATAAATAAATTTTTCTGAAACTCCTGCGGAAATTTCAGATCTGCATAGTAGGCAATGCCGCAAAGAGCAGTAGCTTCATTCACCAGCGGTTTCATATCGGGCGCAAAGCCCATGATCTCCAACTTGCCGAAGTGCGGATAGTCTGCGCCGCGGATCAATTGATACAACGGAGAACTGTGACTGTCCGTGGAATAAATGTAGCCAAGCTCATCATATGCCAAACCAAAGGGATTGACCTGCCCAAATGTGGATTGCTCTACATGACTGCCGTCAATGCGAAACCGAAATGTGTTTCCTGATATAAGATGGATTGAATCGCCATCAGCGCCAGCCACACTCGACTTATTGGTGAACCCATGACAAGCATGCACCCATCCGTCATAGCCGCGAATGAAGTTACTCACCATGCCGTGAGTATCCTGAAAACCGAAAGGTCCGAGTATTATGCTCGAATTCTCAGGTTTGTCGTCATTATTAGCATTGACAAATTTGTAAACGTTGGGTACACTGTAGACGATTGCTCCGCTTGTTATGGGCAAAATTCCGATAGGAATATTTAGAGTGTCCGAGTAATGTGTGAACTTATCGGCCTTGCCATCGCCGTCGGTGTCTTCAAGGATGGTAAGCTTGTCGGTTCCGCTGGCGCCAGGCACAGCGGGGAAAGGATATTCAAAAGATTGTGTTACCCACATTCGTCCCATGGCATCGAATGTTAAGTTGATAGGCTTGTCAATATCCGGCTCGGAAGCAAATAGCTGCACTTCAAATCCAGGAGGAAGTTTGAAGCCGAACTTTTCCTCCTCAGGAGTGCGCGCCTCAGTGGTGCGGATGTCCTGACTGAACAAAAGGCCGCTTGTTTTGCTGCTGTCAGCTTCTTTGGGTTTACAACCTTCGACTACAAATTGTGAAACAATAAAGACCACAACTAATTGGAGCGTGAGGTTAAAAGGCCAAGGCTTGCCCATAATTATAACTAATTGTTTATTCAGCGTTTTGATTAGTATTTTCATTAGGCAAAGGTATTTTTATTTAAACCAATAAAAATATTAAATTGCATCAAATTATGGTACTATTATATCCATAATAGCGTTTTTTTTTCATTTGTAGAGACAAAATGGAAGGCAATTATGAAAAATATATCAAAATGGGCAATTCCCGATTCTAAAATCATGGTCGTAAAAAAATTAGTCGAACCCCATTTTGACCCCACTTATCACTCTCATCCGGAGTACCAGTTATTTTTAGTTCTGGAAGGAACCGGGATGCGGTTTGTGGGCGATACCATTAAGCCCTTTCAAAAAGGCGATCTGGTTTTAACAGGTCCGAACCTGCCTCATCTCTGGAGGAATGAAAACGCCTATTTTGACAGGAAAAATAAATTAAGCACTACAGGTATTGTCATCTATTTTCATGATTATTTTTTGAGCGATTATCTTCGTGCGTGCGAAGAACTGAAGAATATTCAACATTTACTTACAAAATCTGTATGTGGCTTGGAAATCACCGGAAAAACGAATCAGGTAATCAGAAAAATGATGATTGATATACTAAACCTTAGCGGTATTAACAGCGTCATTCAATTATTAAGAATATTAGAAACCATTGCCCTTTCAGCAGAGTGTCACCAGATTACTCATAAGCACTACGTACCATCAAACAATGCCACAGAAACAGACCGAATAAATAAAATATATACCTATATAATGAAAAACTTTAGTCAGAAAATCGATTTAAAAAAGGTTGCGGCTCAGGTATATTTGACGCCAAGCTCCTTCAGCCGTTATTTTAAATCGAGGGTTAATAAATCTTTCTCAGATTTTTTGAAAGAAATTCGGATTAGTCATGCCTGTAAATTGTTGAGTGAAGGGAATGCGAAAATTAGTTACGTCGGAGATGTATGCGGATTTCAAACCCTTTCAAATTTTAACAGGCAGTTTAAACAAGTAACAAGAAAATCGCCGCTCCAATATAAAAAAGAATGCCAATTTCGGAAAGTTTTTTAAACAACAGCTTTAACCCAACCTGCAGTTAACCAGACGAAAAAGCTTGCAAATACTCATTCTTTTCATTTCTGAGTATTGGTTTGCGCACTACAAATTTTCGCCTGACGAAGGGACAGAATTGATAATTGAGGTCGGCGTAAAGGACGCTCGCCGCCGCATCAGGATCTGAGCAACGCCTCACGCATACGGTTTCGTCAAATTGATTTTGTCCGTAAGCGCGGATGACTTTTTGGGTCATGGTTTGGCGACAAGCTCTTTCCAATTGCGTTTGACGCCCTTCCCCTTGAGCTGATAACGTATCGTGTTGACTATCTGGTAAGCCAACAAGGCCAAATGTAAAATGGTTTATTGAAAAGATTAACGACAAGAAAAACGCCGGGGAGGCAAAGAAGTTTCCTTTGGGGTAAGGCCAGGGGTACTTATTAGTCATTAGCCATTATAAAAAAGGCGCATTTTTGGCATAAAGATTTCTAATTTTGCCTTATGGATTACCGTTCCCCGCCCACCGTAGAAATTCCTTGCGGAAAAGTAAAGCTCCTGCTTAGGCGCGAGGATCTCAATCACCCCGCGGTGAGCGGCAATAAATGGTGGAAACTGAAATACAATCTGCGGAAGGCGAAAAAAGAAGGACACGAAACACTCCTCACTTTTGGCGGCGCTTACTCCAAT
>Ga0081606_1000477_pt1 | contig 16720 bp, 15 predicted proteins | sample EareggfetidaYelm_FD_71127 | JGI IMG/M metagenome (GOLD analysis project Ga0081606, IMG submission 71127) | Earthworm egg capsule microbial community from the University of Washington, USA - E. fetida Yelm (SPADES assembly) (version 2) | ecosystem: Host-associated > Annelida > Reproductive system... | reverse complement strand
TGGTAAGCCGATTGAATGGTTAATTTAGGATTGGCGGCAGATGTGCCCTCATTGGTATCATTGCCAATAGCTGTGGTATATACATCGCCTTTTTTGTCATTGTCATTCACATAAAATGTAGTCGCGGCCGATTTCTGAATGCAAAGAAATGTTAGGAAAAAGAACAGAAAGCCGTGGTATTTTCTAGATGTTGGGAGTAAAGTTTGATTCACATTGAAACCTGTTAGAAATTATTGTTGTTCAAATTTAAATAATAGATTCAAACAGCCAAAGAAAACACGGATTATTTGATTATTTTTTAAATATATCTGCCTAGGTGTTTAATAAATTTCATTGTTTTAACTAATAAGTTGTGAAATGTTGATTTGAGCCAGATTGTAAATTTTGAGCAAACAGATAAAAAAATGCACAACCCTTTTAAGAATTGTGCATTGCTTTACAGAGAAATATTCTGGCGGATTAATTTACATAATGGCTTTCTTTTTTTATTGGAACAAATAGTAAAGTGCCATCCATCATCCCCGGGATTATCAATTGATTTTTGAACACGATAAAATCGGCCGGGCCGGCAATCAATTCCGAAATTTTTACCCTTGAAAGCTTATTGTTGGATAGTTTCATCGAGAAAACCACTCCCTTTTTTTCATAGGCTACCCAATTGCTGAAATACAGCGTGTTGTCGTCTACAAAGATTCCGTCATATAGCCCTTCCAGCGGAGTTAATTGTGTAAATTCGTTATTGTTTAGGTTGATGTAGCCCACAACACCATTAGGTTTGTTGTCGCTTCCTAATCCGTTTACGTACAGTTTTGGCGCTTTTTTGCTGCAAAATAACCCATTAATCCCGGGAATGGAAACGTTGGTTGTTACTTCAGAAAAAGTCTTGTCTGCCAGATTTACTTTAAACAATTTGCTCTTATCCGTAGCCGAAACATACAGCGTATTTTTATCCCAAACCGCGATGTCATTGAGGTATGAAGTCATTCCGTTGAAACTGATTTCATATAATTTATTCCCCGATGCCAAATCGATTGCGAGCAGCCTGTCCACATCATTTGCATATAGGATTCCGTTGTCAATTGCTAGACCTTTCGGGGCATTCAGGGTTTCTTTGACAAAATTCTGTTCTATTATCTTTCCGTTCCCATCTAGCTTGGCTATGCTTCCGTCGCCATCTTTTGCCTCTGGGGTTAGGTTTTTTCCGATATCGGCCACGTAAAGGAACTTGCCATCCGTAGCCACGCTTTCGATATGATTAAAGCCACTGATTTTTTTTTCTTCCTGAGCCTGAACGGTTAAGCCTGCCAGTAATCCGCATGCGATTAAGACTATTTTGTTGTTCTTCATGATATTTCTATTTTTAATTGGTTAATTTTTAAGAGGTTACTTTCGAAAACCGTAAACTTTCCACCCTTGTTTCAAACGAAACGGCTTCCGGAAGCGGATCTTCTATCTGTTCAAAAAGTTCCATCAACGATTCAGAGTGTACAGCACTTCGCTTTGTTTTTAAATCAAAATGGATGAACTTCGACCACAGGATTGCTTTCAAAATAGTCTTATCTTCATTCCACATAAAGGCTTCGAGCAGCAGGCTTTTTTCATCGCTTTTTATCAGATGGGTTTGAATGGTTACCGTTTCCATAAGGTTTGCCGGAGCCAGATACACCATCTGATTTTGTGCCACAACCCAGCTGATTCCCTGTTCGAGAGCTAATCTGTGAATGTCGAAATCATAATTTTCCAAGAGCTGATCTTCTCGCGCATTGATGATGTAGTCAATGTATTTGGAATTATTCAGATGATTGAACGGATCGCAATCCGGGAATCGCACTTTCACTTTACTTTCGATGATTTTTGGCAGTTGTTTCATAGTTTTTATTTTTAATAATATACCAATCGGTATATTTTGGAGTAAATTTTTTTAATTTTTCAGGTCGTGTATGATTTTTTCGAGATAATCCATGGCTAAGTTTAAAGATGTCGTTTTTCCGGTTGTTTTAGCGTGGATGATTCCGCCCTGAATCAGCGAAATAAGAACTGCTATAAATTCATTTACATCAACATCGGGTCTGATTTCTCCGGATTCGATTCCGTTTTTTAGATGACGCTCCAATGATTCCTTCCAAAACGCATAAGCATCGGCAGCTTTTTGTCTAAGCAAGGGGTGCGTATCATCCGATTCCACCGAAGTATTCATAACCGGACAACCCGATTGAAGAACACCAAGTTCCGTGAAATTCCGATAAGTTTCAGGATAGACCAACAGTTTGCCAATTACAGATTCCCGTAAGTCTATTCTCGATTTCATATAAAAAACAACCTGCTGGAAATTATAGTCAAAGGCAGCTAAAGCCACTTCATCTTTATTGTCGAAATTCCCATAAATACTACCCTTGGTAAGTCCTGTAGCTTCCGTTAAATCATGAATGGAAGTTCCTGCATATCCTTTACAGTTAAAGATATGTGCCGTTTTCTGGATGATATATTCCCGGGTACGGGCAGCTTTTGACATAAAAGAGTACGATTTGGCACAAATATAAATAAAATACCAATCGGTATAAATGAAAATGTAAAAAATAATTTCTACCAAAAACACTTGTTTATTATGTAGTTAAGCGGAGATTTTGGTCGTTCATATAATACTGATTCACGTTTTGAGATTTTTTCAATTTAATTTTTAGTTTTACGCGCTTTTTGAAAAAGCAGCTGTCAAATTTTATAAAAAATATAAGCCAAACTTTCTGATAATATGACCTTTAAACAATGCCTGCTTTTGTTCGCAATACTATTTGGGACACCAGCCTTTTGTCAAAGTTCCTGCCCCAACTCTGACTTCGAATCCGGAACGCTCACCGGATGGCAGGGACAAACCGGAAATTGCTGCCCAATAACCACAGCCTCTCCGGGCATTGTCAATGGACGACATACCATTATGAGCGGAACAGGTACCGATCCGAATACCTGCAACGTTGTAACTGTTGTTGCGCCTGGAGGTCTTTATTCCGCAAGAGTGGGAAATGACCAGTCAGGAAGCCAGGCCGAAACACTTTCCTACACCATAACGGTAACACCATCTTCTTCACTATTTATTTACAAGTACGCTGTGGTTTTGCAGGATCCGGGCCATGATCCTAGTGACCAGCCTCGCTTTCAGGTAAAAGTGCTTAATTCGTCAGGAAATTTAATAGATCCTACGTGCGGTCAATATACAGTAGTTGCGGCGGCAGGCTTACCGGGATTCCAAACCTGCCCAGGAGGTGATGATGTTAGATATAGAGATTGGACGACTGTAGGATTGAATCTGAGTTCTTATATAGGGCAAACGCTTACCATAGAATTTGAAACCGGAGATTGCGGACAGGGAGCCCACTTTGGCTATGCTTATGTAGATGCTTATTGCTCTCCATTAACTATCGGAGCCACATATTGCTCAGGTTCGTTTGCCGCAGAACTTACCGCGCCAATCGGATTCAGCTATTTATGGAATACAGGGGAAACAACTAGGACGATATTGGTAAACAACCCGGCTGCAGGTCTGAATTATTCCTGTACATTAACTTCCGTGACCGGATGTACCGTAGTCATTTCGACAGTTTTACAATTGGAAGATCCGTCAGCAGATTTCACAATGACGAATACTTGCTTCAATAATGCTGTTTTTGATGACACTACCGTGCTGACCAATAGTTCTTTATTGGATAGTTATCTCTGGGATTTTGGCGACGGAACGACTTCCACAGATCAAAATCCGAGTCATTCTTTTCCGGCAACCGGTACTTATACGGTTAAATTTACTACATTCAACCGCTTCGGATGCACGACAACAGCAACAAAAAGCATCACCGTATTTAGCGCCCCAACTGCGCAAATCACTTATGGACAAACGAATTTCTGTACTTCAGAAACCACATTGAAAAGCATACAGCTCACGGGTACGGATGCTTACACAGGAGGAGCTTATAGTGTCGACGTCCCCGGTTTGAGCTTAAATCCGGCAACGGGAGAATTTAATCCCAGTACAACCACACCCGGGACTTATATAATAACTTATACCATTCCGACAACCATAAACGGTTGCACGGTGCCTCCGGTTACAACAACCATTACGGTGTTTCAGGCACCATCCGCTACTATAACTTACAGTGCGGCTTCCTATTGCAATTTAATCAATTGGTCGCAAAGCGTTAATTTAAGAGGTGTCGGAACTATAACAGGCGGAACTTATACGGCTTCCCCGGCCGGACTTTCCATCGATTCGACTACGGGATCCATCAGGCCCGATTTAAGTTCAGGCGGCAATTATACTATTACTTATGTTATTCCTGCAGGTGGCTGTAATGCACTATCGGTAACTACTAACGTGACTATCATTGAAGCACCGACGGCCGTAATAAGATATGCAACGCCATTTTGTAATTCGGTTACAACGGCACAATCGGTTGCTCTGACCGGTACCGGAATTTATAATGTGGGTTCCTATCGTTCCTTTCCAACAGGATTGGATTTAAATGCTGTCACAGGTGAAATTATCCCATCCTTGTCCATTCCCGGGAATTATACCGTCGATTACCTTATTCCGGCTTCAGGAGGTTGTGGTTCGGTTACCGTGAGCGCCACTATTTCCATAACGCTTTTGCCTACAGCGGCTATCAGTTATTCAGGGCCTTATTGCCGATCTATTACCACACCCGAACCGGTTATTTTAACCGGGACAGCTGCTTTTACAGGAGGAGTTTTTACTGCTCCGTCAGGAGTTACGATTAACGGAAGTTCGGGAGCAATTACGCCGAGTACCAGCACAGCAGGAACGCATCAGATTACGTATGCTATTCCGGCTGCTTTGGGATGTGCTCCTGCTGCTGTAACTACTACTGTTACGTTACTACCTTTACCGGAACCGGTTTTGTCCAATTTCTCTATCTGTGAAGATCCCAGAGGGCATGTTTTCAGGCCGGCATTATTGGATACGGGCTTAAGCGATCTGCTTTACAGTTGCCAGTGGTTTTTTAACGGTGTGCCAATTCCGTCGGTAAGTTCTAATAAATATACGGCTTCAGCTGCAGGAACTTATTCTGTATTGGTTACCAATCGGGCTACAGGCTGTGTTTCCCCGGCGGCGAATTCAACGGTAAGTACAGCAGTAACCGTCGAAGATTTCATCACTTATGTTACCAATACTTTTACGGATAACAATACCCTGACGGTTTTGGTTAATGGAGGTACCGGGCCTTATCTCTTTAAAATTGATAACCAGCCGTTTCAGGTTTCTAACGTTTTTACGCAATTGGAACCGGGAATCCACACTGTTACAATAACCGATGTCAATCAGTGTACGAATGTTACCAAACGCGTGATGGTTTTGGGCTTTCCGAACTATTTTACGCCGAATGGTGACGGTAACAATGATTTCTGGAACATCTATTATTTCGATGCACAGCCAAATGCCCGAATCTATATTTACGACCGATATGGGAAAATGTTAGCTTTGTTAAGTCCGCAAAGTCCGGGTTGGGACGGAACCTATAACGGAAAACCTATGCCGTCAACAGATTATTGGTTTTTGGTGGAATTCAGGGATTACAACGAAAAAGGGGTATTGGAATGGCAGACGTTTAAGTCGCATTTCTCTATGCTGCGCTAGATTTTCCTTATTGCTTTCCATTCGGATAATTTCTGTTCAAAGCTTTTACCGGCGTTGGCAGGACTTGTTGACGGAAGCGTAATCAATTCATATTCTTTAGGAAGTTGTACGTGTTTCTTGAAAAAAGCAGCTGCTTTCTGTCCGTTAAAGGCAATGGTTTTGATATTTGGATGCTCTTTTAAAAAGTTGGTAAAATCGTTTGGGACTTCTTTAATGATCGCGCTGTCAAGGCTTCCGTAGCGTTCGCAGGCCTGAAGTACATCCCAGACGGCGATTTTATTTCGCTTGAGCATTTCTATTTTCTGAAGATAATCCGTAGTGGACGCTTCTTCAAAAACCTGTGTTATCAGTTTCCAGAAATTATTCTGCGGATGTCCGTAGTATTGATTGATCTCCAAAGATTTCACTCCGGGCATCGTGCCAAGCAACAATACCGAGGCTTCAGGATTCGAAAGTGCAGGGAAAGAATAGATTTTCATATAGGGTCTAAATTACAAAAATCCAGCTTAAAATGGTAAATAAAAAGCTGCGCTTGCTGATACAATAGTTCAATTGTAGCAGGAAGCGCAGTCTGTATGCTTTTATTTCTTGGCAGTTGTTGTTGCCTTTGCAGTAGTTTTTTTAGCAGCAGGCTTAGCGGCGGCAGTTTTAGATGTAGTTGCAGCTTTCGGTTTAGCTGTAGAAGCTTTTGCTTTAGTAGTCGTTTCCGGTTTGGCTACAGGCGCTTTCTTTGCTGTTGCAGTAGTTGCTTTTGCTGTACTTGCTTTTACAGTTTTAGCTGGTGTTGCTTTTACAGTTTTAGGCGCACTAGTTTTGGTTTTTGCAGTAGTTTTAGCTTTTGATGTTGTAGTAGTCTTTTTTGCTACTGTTTTCTTAGGCTCTTTTTTGGTTTCTTTTTCCTGAGTTGTATCATCTCCAAATCCAAAAAACTCTTCGATAGTTTTGATAATGTCCATAATGTATAGTTTTTAATAGTTAAAATTTTAGTTGTTCACTATCACAAAGTTGGGACTATTATGAGTATGTTTTTTTACACATTTTTGGTCTAATTTTATATAATTCCGCTTGACGGATACTGAAATTCTATAAATAGAAATGAAATTGATATAACGACAAAATATCTTTTGTATCGCAACTTTGACATAGAAATTAAATGGATTTTTTATGGAACTCTACAAACCCCTCACTATAATGATTGCTGATGATGATCAGGATGATAAAGAACTGCTTCAGTTTTTATTTGACAAGAATGATCATTTTGAACTTCTGGGATGCTTTAATTCCGGAATTGAAGTAATCGAAGAAATCATTGAAAAAGGAAACGTTCCGGATATTTTAATTATAGACATGTATATGCCTTTCCTTACCGGAACAGAAGTTATTCATAAACTGGAGGAAAGCGGAGTTGTGCACAATATGAATACATTTGTCATTTCCACTACGATAAACCTTACTGAACAGGAAAAATATCTGGAAAATCCATCGGTAAAATTCATCAAAAAACCGGTGACTCTTGTAGAAATCAATGATCTTCCAGGCATAATTTTGGAAACGCTGAACTTTCGCAACAACACTAAAGTATAGAATTTCAGTTACGTAGAATTTAGTAAAATCCGAATTGGAAATTTCTTTAATCTTAACTTATTATTGGTAGTTTTTCTTGGGATAAATGAGTAATTTTAGGCGACTTAAAATAATCTTGAAAATCATTAAACATGAAGAAAGTTGTAATTGTTGGAGGTGGTTTCGCTGGTCTGAACCTTGCCAAAAAATTAACCAATAACAAGCATTTTGAAGTAACCGTTGTCGATATAAATAACTACCATTTTTTTCCGCCACTGCTCTATCAGGTTTCTACCGCATTCATTGAGCCATCCAATATAAGTTATCCATTCCGGAAATTATTTCAGGGCCGAAAGAACGTCCGCTTTTTTATGGGCTCTCTGGTAAAAGTCAATCCTGAAGCCAAAACCATCGAAACGGATTCTGGAGATTTGGCCTACGATTACCTCGTTTTATCCATGGGAACGGAAACCAATTTCTTCGGAAATCAAAACATCATCAACAATGCGCTTCCGATGAAATCCATTGACGATGCCTTGAAAATAAGAAATCACATCCTGTTTTGCCTTGAAAAGGCAGTGCGTGCCAAATCGACTTCTGAAAAAGTAAGACTGGCCAATATCGTTATTGCCGGAGGCGGTCCAACCGGAGTAGAAATGAGCGGAATGCTGGCAGAAATGGCACGAAATATCGGCAGAAAAGATTATCCGGAATCAACATCTAACGTCGGGAATATCTATTTAATTGATAATGGGCCAACATTATTGGGCCCGATGAGCACCAAAGCACAAACTGAAGCTTATGAAGTATTGAATAAACTCGGTGTCAAAGTACAGTTAAACACTATGGTTAAGGACTATGTTGATGGAGAAGTCCTGCTTTCTACCGGAAAGAAAATCACGACCGCGACGCTTATCTGGGCCACCGGTGTTATTGGGAGGGAAGTTGCCGGCTTGCCTACTGAAGCTATAGCAAGAGGACGTAGGATTATAGTAGATGAAATCAATCGCGTAAAAGGATTTGACAGTATTTTTGCGATTGGCGATCAGTCGTTTCAAACATCCGATAAGAATTATCCCGAAGGGCATCCGCAATTGGCACAGGTAGCTTTGCAGCAGGGAAATGCTTTGGCAGATAACCTAAACCGGATGGCTCAAAATAAAGCTATAGTTCCGTTTTCGTATCACAATAAAGGAAGCATGGCGATTATTTCAAAATACAGGGCTGTGGTCGATTTGCCAAAAGGATTCTTCAGAGGATTTTTTGCCTGGCTGGTTTGGCTTTTTATCCATATTCTTCCGCTGGTTGGTTTTGGAAACAAACTTAAACTTGCCTTTAACTGGATCTGGAGCTTCTTTACCAATGACCCAACACTGCGCCTTATTATCAGAAGGAAAAAAGACGATTAACCAATTTCAAAAGCTATGAAATCAAAAAAAGGCAAACCTACTCAAAGCAGTAAATTTGAAAAATTCGCTTCAGCAGTATCAAAAGCAGCCGGATCGACACCTGCATTTATTGGGGCATTCACAATTGTATTGGCATGGGCGGTTTCGGGGCCTTTTTTTGATTATTCGGAAACCTGGCAACTGGTTATCAATACGGGAACTACCATAATTACGTTTTTGATGGTTTTCCTTATCCAAAAGGCACAAAATAAGGATTCGTTGGCCATACAATTAAAACTCAATGAACTTGTGGCTTCGAGTGAATTTGCCAGTAACCGTTTGGTCGATATTGAAGACATGACCGAGTCGGAAATGGAAACCGTTAAAAAATACTACCGCAAGCTTAGCGAACTTTCCGAAAAAGAAGATGCGCTTCATGCCACACATTCTCTCGATGAAGCAGAACAGCAGCATCAGAAAAAAAACAAAAAATTAGGTCTGGCTGATAAAAAGAAAACGAAATAAATTTTACTTTTTAAAAGGCGGCTCAGGCAACGGAACGAATTCGGTTTCGCCCGGCACTTTCGGGAAGGTTTGGTTTTTCCAGCTTTCTTTGGCTTTTTCGATTACCGCTTTATCTGAATGGACAAAATTCCAGTAAATGAAATGCTCTTCCGGAAAGGGTTGTCCGCCAAAAAGGTATAGTGTTGTGTTTTCGGCCATTTCAAAGGCGCAAAGTGTAGTTTCCTTAGCAACTAATAGTTGTTTTGTTCCGTAAGTATTGCTGTCATTGGTTATGCTGCCTTCCAAAATATAAATCGCGCTTTCGCCGAAAAGCTGGTCACCAATATGTAAAGTTGTTGGAGCAGTGTTTTTAATTTCAATAAAATATAACGGACTGTAAACCGGAACGGGGGATTTTCTTCCAAATGCTTCTCCGGCAATAAGTTTGAAAGTTGCACCTTCCTGCTGCCAGACCGGTAAATCCTGAGCTTCGGTATGGGCGAAAGAAGGCTCCATATCTTCCAGAGATTTTGGCAGGGCAACCCATATCTGTAATCCGTGCAGGCGTTTGTCGGTATGCCTTAAATATTCGGGAGTTCTTTCAGAATGTACGATTCCTTTTCCGGCGGTCATCCAGTTTACGGCTCCGGGCCGGATTTCGAGCTCGGTTCCTAAACTGTCGCGGTGCATGATTGCGCCTTCAAATAAATAGGTTAGGGTAGAAAGTCCGATATGCGGATGTGGCGGAACATCCATATTCTGATAGTCTTTAAGGTCGGCCGGACCCATATGGTCTATAAAAACAAATGGACCAACGGCACGTTTTTCGCGAAAAGGAAGCAGTCGCCCCACTAAAAAATTTCCGATATCGGCGGCTCTTTCCTCAATGATCATCCCAATATTTGACATAGTGCAAGTGTTGTTTTTGTGAAGGACTAAGATACTTATTTAAGCTGAAAAAAACTCTCCGTTCCTGCCAAAATTATTTCAGCAAAAACGGAGAGCCTAACAAAACCTAACCAATCTATTTTTCTTCTCTTAAGTGTGAGAGTGTACTTTTATTATTGTTTTACAAACTGAACTTCAGCAGCCAATTTGATGTCTTCGCCAACCAATACACCACCGGTTTCCAAAGCGGCATTCCAGGTTAATCCGAAATCCTTACGGTTGATTTTTCCGTTGAGGGACAAACCAATTTTTGTGTTTCCCCAAGGATCTTTCATCAATCCGCTGTATTCTGTTTCCAGCGTAATGTTTTTGATCACATCTTTTATGGTTAAATCGCCACTGATGTTGTACAATCCGTCGTTTACTTTTTGGATGGAAGTGCTTTTGAAAGACAGCTTAGCAAAGTTCTCCACGTCAAAAAAGTCAGCGCTTCTCAAATGCCCGTCTCTGTCTGCATTGGCAGTATCAACCGAATTTACATCGGCACTAAAGCTGATTTGTGAAGTTTCGAAAGCTTCCTCATCATTTTCGATTGCAGCTTCAAACTGATTGAATTTTCCGGATACGTTAGTAAACATCATGTGTTTTACTTTAAAACCGATTTCTGAATGTGTTGGGTCTATTGCCCATTTTGAATTTCCCATTGTTTCCTATTTTTTAATGAATACTGGTTATTAATTTTTAACAGTACAAAGGTAGGACAGGTATATTAGCCTAACACTTAACCTAGATTAAGAAATAATAATCAACATAATTCTCAATTCGCGATTTTATTTTAGTTTATCCCAAATAAATGTAATAACTTGTAGGAGTTTTAGATACCCTTACCTAAATAGATTACTTTAAAAGTATTTGTTTAATCCTGAATAACTTATAACCATGATGCTGGTAAGACAACAGTTGGCATTTCGTTTGGATACTGCAAATGAAGTACGCGTTTACGACATAGACCTTAGTATTGCGATGGCCAAAGAGGTTCTGGAATACTGTAAGGATGTCAATTTAAAAGACCTGTGTGCCAAAGCCTTATCGCAATTGTCTTTGTATTGTATGATTGTGGGCCGTAATGACGATTCGCTACAGTATGCCAAAGAAAGCATTGTGATGTATGAAGAGCTGCATGATGAAAAAGGGGTAGCCGATGCCAAATACAGCATTGCCAGTGTTTACTACAAAACGAACAATTATCACATCGGGTTGGTTTTCCTTATTGATTCGCTCAATATCTACAAAAAGCATAACGATTACTACAATATTTCCCGCTGTGAAAAATCACTCGGAACGGTTTATGAATATTCCGGCGACCAGAACAATGCGGTTCAGGCGTATGAAAATGCAATCATCGCTGCCAAATCAATCAAAGACCTGAATCTCGAATCGAATGCTTACAACAACTTATCAGGAATCTACATCAAACAAGGGAAGGTAGATCTGGCCAATAAAATTATAGAAAAATCCATTTACCTTAAACGACAAACTGGTGATGTCAGAGGGCTCGCATTTGCCTTGTACGGAAAAGCAAAAGTGCTTTTGGCTCAAAAGGAATATGATGAAGCTGTAAAACAGTTTAACGAAAGCATCGCCATCCATAAGGAAATGGGAGAGCGGCTTGGGCTTGCGATGTGCTATCGGAAGCTGGCAAAGCTTTACAAGGAAATTAAAGAGTTCAACCTTGCTAAAAAGATATTGGTCAAGACCATAAGCATTACCAAAAAGTACAATATTTCGATAATCAAATTCAAGTGCTTTTATCTGCTTTACAGTATTTACAAACTAGAGAAAAGGCAGACCATGGCATTGAAATACCTAGAAATGTATTTAGAGGAAAAGGAAAATGTACTCAATACGCAAACACTCAAGGTAATAGATTCCTACGATATGCTGGTGCAGATGAAAACCATGCAGAAGGAAGCCAAACTGCAGAAGGAAAAATCAGAGATCATGGAAAAAAGCAAGATGTCCGAGGAATCGGCCAGGGTGAGGCAGGAATTCCTTTCGACGATGAGCCATGAAATACGCACTCCGCTAAATGCGATCACTACCATAGTTTCACTGCTTGGGGAAAAGTACAATCACAAAGACAAGAAGCTCATTAATTCGTTAAAGTTTTCGTCCAATTTGCTTATGTGGATCATAAACGATATCCTGGATTTTACGAAGCTCGATCTCGGGAAAATGAAACTGGAGCTTTATCCGGTCAAGCTGCAGCACCTAATCAATAATATATGGAAATCCTATAAGTATCAGGCCCGAGAAAAAGGGCTTGAGTTTAAGCTCGAAAGCAGTGTTTCTGAATTTGAAGCTTATTACATTGATGAAACCCGTATCACCCAGATATTGGGCAACCTGATCAATAACGCAATAAAATTCACGGAAAGCGGAAGCGTAACTATGCATGTAGAACAAATTAAAAAAGGAGCCAAACACGATACGCTAATTTTTAGGGTAAGCGACACGGGTGAAGGCATTGAAGAAAAATATCTGGACAAAATATTCGAAAGCTTTTCACAGGTCAAGGATACCATTACACGTAAAAAAGGCGGAACCGGGCTGGGGCTGGCCATAGTAAAAAGCTTGGTCAAACTTCACCGCAGTACCATAGAAGTTAAAAGCGAGGTAGGAAAAGGAACAGATTTTTGGTTTGAGCTTAAGCTTAAAAAAGCTATTGTAGAAGAAAAAAGCCAGCCGATTTCACTCGAAAACTGCCTGCAGGGTAAAACGGTATTGCTGGCGGAAGATAACAATATCAATGCATTCATCGCCAAAACCCTATTGAACAAATGGGGCATCATCACCGAGCACGCGGTCAACGGATTAGAAACTTTGCACAAAGCCAAACAGCAGGAATACGATTTTATTTTGATGGATATCCACATGCCCGAAATGGACGGGTTTGAAGCGGCAAAACAGATAAGGACTATGGAAAACATAAATAATCATACTCCCATATACGGGCTTACCGCCGACATCTCTGCCCGTGACAATCTTAAATACAAGGGCTATTTTACCGGATTTTTATTAAAGCCGCTTCAGATAGACAAACTGCATTCTGCCTTATCAGCGACGCGTGAATAAATGTCAGTAAAATGGTGTAGAACTTATTCTACATAAAGAATTGCATTGTACTACGCGGGATTTAGCCGCAATATGCTAAATTTGTACCGTATTTATCTCTGTAAAAGGTAGTGAATACGGGAAGTGTTTTTAAAAAACGTCTTTTAAAAACCACTTGATGCAATTAAAAGATATCCCCCAAATCTCTTTTAACATTATAATAAAAAATGTTATTTCTGTTAATTCAGTAAGTGAAAATGTTGATTATGAGTTTTATAGGCTTTAGGCAACTGTTTTTAAAGGAAGTTAGTACTATTGTATAACTGAGCTTCTATCAATTCCGGGGGGATCAATTGTAAATAATTGGATGTAGTACTTTTTCGCCAAGACATTCCGATAATGCAATGCGCTCCATCCTGAAACGTAGCAGCATCAAATTTCTTTTATTTGAAACCATTAAAATTTGAGCATAGAAAGGTAGTTCACTATACCTTATTAACGGCCATCATACTTTTGCAGATTATTGCTATCGTAATCTGGTACAATGAAACGAAGCTTTCAAAGGCTTTCGATGACATGGCTGCTGCCGAAAAAATAAACCGCCTTAACAATTCTTTGGTTGTTTCGCAAAGCGATTTCAATGCGTTTATCAATGGTAAAGATGAGACTTCACTCGATAAGTATTCCCAAAGCATTACTGATATAAGCGGAATCTTGGAAAGCCTTCAGTCTGATAATGATGCGGCAAGCAAACCGCTTTTAATCAAGAAGCAAAAAATTCAGGCAGAAATCAAGCTGGTAAAAAAAGCCGTCGATTCCATTATCGCTATCCACCTGTCGCAGAAGGAACTTCCGAAGCTTTTTAAGTTCAACGAGTTTGAAGCGAACAAATTTTTGGACAACGTTAAAACGGATTCCTATGTAAAAGTAGACAGCCTCAGCCGGAAAGGATTGTTTTCGCGTTTGGGCGATGCATTGGCGAACCGTGTGAATGTTCAGAAAGAATACGTGAATACCGTGGTAACGATGCAGTACAAGAACAAAGTTAAGACCGGAACGGTAGATGAGCAGCTGGCCAATGTGATTGCAATTGCCAACGACTATTATGCCAAGGAATTTGCCAAACTCAAAAGTTCTTTTTCTAGCCTTCGCAATAATGAGGCGAAACTGATGCAGCTCAACAACGAATTATTGGAGCTGAGCCAAAGTCTGGTTTCCGATGTTACGAATGCCAACCCATTACTGAAACCCGAAAAACAGCAGCAGTTACAGGATCAGTACCAAACGCATAAAACCGTAAGAAGCTTTACAATTGTTTTGCTGATTGTATTGATGCTCGTAATCTCGGTAATAGTATTCAATTACACGCGCATTGCCTTTGAATATGAAAAGAGGTTGCTTCTGGCGCAGGAAAAAATCACCCAAAGCCTAAATTTTAAAAACAGGATTACCGGAATGATAAGCCACGAAATCCGCTCGCCGCTGAGTATTATTTCCATGTATAGCAAAAAAGCCGGAGCTTCAGTAAAAGAAGCTGAACTTAAAGAAACTTTCAAATCGATAGAATTTACGACCAATTCCTTATTGTTGCTGTCCAATCAGATTTTGGAATATTCCAAAGAGGAAAACCACGAGCTGAAATTAAAATGCAAAAATATCAACCTGAAATCGGAAGTTTACCAGATTGTAAATTCGATGAGTACACTGGCTGAAGCCAAAGGCAATACGTTGCAGGTTACCTCCAATCTTGATGCGGATACCGTAGTGTATTCTGATGCAGGGAAAATCCACCAGCTGTTTTACAATCTGATCGGTAACGCCAACAAATTTACCGAAAACGGAACGATTAAAATTGATATGAAACTCGACCACATTTCAGGTTACGAAATGAACATTAAGGTGGTAATTGCCGATAATGGCATAGGAATTGCAGAAACCGACCTGAAAAATATATTTGAGTCGTACTATCAGGGAACGGTTTCTGAGAAGGTCAACGATTTGGGTGTAGGCCTCGGGCTTAATATCTGCAAGGAAATTATCGAACTGTTTGATGGCGATATTGCGGTAGAAAGCACGGCCGGTAAAGGGACTACCTTCACTTTCAATCTGATTTTGGCTCAGGTATAATTTACATTTCCGCGCATTTTAATTTTATTTTATTCAAACATGAAACTATCCAACGGCTATACTTTTTTAATTGCAGACGACCACAGTGTGGTACGTCAGGGCATTTCTTTAGTGGTAAAAGAGTTGTTTCCGAATGCGGTCATCAATACCGCCGGAAGTTTTAAGGACACGCTTAAAGTGGTAAAGGAAACCAAACTCGATCTGCTGATTCTCGATATCAATTTCCCCGATGGCAACAGTATCAATATCATCCCGGAAGTGAAAAGCATCCAGCCGGATCTTAAAATCCTGATATTTACGGCTTATGATGAAAGCATTTATGCGATGCGTTACCTCAATGCCGGGGTTTCGGGTTACCTTAATAAAGGCTGTGCCGAGGAAGAAATGAAGCTGGCCATCAAAAGCATGGTGTCTACCGGAAAATATATCACCCAAAGCATCAAAGACCGAATTTTGGATTCCTATATTTCTAAAACACCTATCAATCCGTTGGAGAAACTTTCGAATCGAGAAGTTGAGGTAGCACGATTGCTTATCAAAGGCTACGGCAATCTGGAAATCTCCGAACTGCTCCAAATCAAGAAAACCACGGTAAGTACTTTCAAGAACCGCGTTTTTGAGAAACTGGAAATTGACAACCTGGCTTCGCTCATCGAAGTATTTCAACTGTATTTTGAAGATAAATAGTTAGGATTTAAATCCAAGTTTGTATTGGTTTTTTGTTGCTCCGGATATCGCTTGTGAAATTCGGAAGAAATAGTGCATGCCTTTTACAAACCTAATAACTACGGCAGTTGTAGAAACAATTCTACAAAATCTTCTCGGATGTTCTACAAAGTATTGTTTTTCTTGAATTTATATTTGTCTTAACAAAAGCAAAGGCAATTGAATGCATACTGTAATGAATAAGGCAGGTATCAGCACAACTCAAAAAGAAAATGAGTTGGAACTGGAAAGACAGGTTGAGGTTTATAGGGAAATTAACAGCAGGTTGCTGAATTTATTCTATACCATTTCACATAATTTGAATTCCTATACGGGGAATATCAAGATGATATTGGACATTATTGATTTTGAAGAGCACCTTGCAAACGATAAAGTAATGCTGGATAATCTGAGGGAAGTGTCAAACGATCTGAACCAGACTATGGCCAATCTGTTTAAGATTGCCTATCTGCAGAATAGTGTGAACGTGACCAGGGATTCACTCAATCTGAACCAATATCTGGAAAAGGTGATCCGAATCATTATCGGTTATAAAAATGAGAACCATATAACGTTCATCAATAAAGTTCCGGATAGCGCGTTTGTCAATTTTAATCCGGCTTATTTGGAAAGCATATTGCTGAATTTCACGACCAATGCCATTAAATATGCGCATAGTGAAAGGCCGCCGATAGTGGAATTTGATTTTTTCATAGAAAACGGAAACAAAGTACTAACGATTAAAGACAATGGTTTGGGGATCAATTTGAAAAAGCACGGAGATTCGCTG
>Ga0081606_1000475_pt1 | contig 16763 bp, 3 predicted proteins | sample EareggfetidaYelm_FD_71127 | JGI IMG/M metagenome (GOLD analysis project Ga0081606, IMG submission 71127) | Earthworm egg capsule microbial community from the University of Washington, USA - E. fetida Yelm (SPADES assembly) (version 2) | ecosystem: Host-associated > Annelida > Reproductive system... | reverse complement strand
CACCACCAGCTCCGCCGAGCGCTCCAGGCACAGGGCCACGGGCACTTCGGGCCCCACGCCCAATGCCTTCAAGTGCCAGGCGACCTGGTTGGACAAGGTGTCCAGCTGTCGGTAGGTGAAGCGGCGCGTGCCCACCACCAGCGCCGTGGCCTCCGGCGTCCGGTCCACCTGTGCCTGCACCAACCGCGGCAAGGTGGTGTCCCTCGGGTACGCGGGCGCGCTCTGGCACCACTCGCCCAACAAGCGCTGGCGCTCGACTCCGGGCAGCAGGGGCAACTCCCCCACGAGCGCGTCCGGCCGGGCCACCAGCCCCTCCAGCAACACGCGCAGGTGACTCATCATCCGCTCGGCCGTACCGCGCACGAACAGGTCGGTGTTGTACTCCAGCGCGCCGCTCATCCCCTCCGGCGTCTCGGTCAGGAAGAGGGACAGGTCGAACTTCGCCGTCTGGTGCTCCACCTCCATGGGAGACAACCGCAAGGGACCCATCACCAGCTCCGGCATGGGCGCGTTCTGGAGCGCGAACATCACCTGGAACAGAGGACTCCGGCTCTGGTCACGCTCGGGCTTGAGCTCTTCCACCAGCCGCTCGAAGGGCACGTCCTGGTGGACGTACGCGCCGAGGGTGGTCGCCTTCACCTGCGCCAGCAGCTCCCGGAAGCTCGCCTCCGGACGCACCTGACTCCGCAGGGCGAGCGTGTTGACGAAGAAGCCAATCAGGCCCTCCAACTCCGCCTGCCGACGTCCAGCGATGGGCGAGCCCACGCTGATGTCCTGCTGCCCCGAGTAGCGGTGCAGCAGCACCTGCCATGCCGCCAGCAGCAGCATGAAGGACGTGACGCCTTCCTTTTGCGCGAGCGCCTTGAGCCCTTCGGCGAGTTCGCGCGGCAGCGACACCGGCAGATGCGCCCCCCGATAGGACTGCACGGCGGGACGAGGCCTGTCCGTGGGCAGTTCCAGCGGCGCGTTGCCCGCGAGGAGTTGCTTCCACCATGCCAACTGCGCGTCGAGCACGTCTCCCCGCAACCACTGCCGCTGCCACACCGCGTAGTCCGCGTACTGCACCGGCAACGCCGGCAGGGGTGAGGCTTCCCCTCTCAGGAAGGCCGGGTACAGCGCCGCCACTTCCTTGATGAGCACGCCCATGGACCAGCCGTCCGAGACGATGTGGTGCATGTTGAGCACCAGCACGTGAGCGTGCTCGCTCAGCCGCAACAGCGTCACCCGAAACAGCGGACCTCGCGCCAGCTCGAAGGGCCGTCGCGCCTCCTCGCCCACGAGCCGCAGCGCTTCCGCGTCCCGGTGATCGCCGGGCAACTCGCCCAGCTCGACGACCGCGAAGGATACGTCCGCCGGAGGCGAGATGCGCTGCACGGGCTGCCCCTCTTCTTGATGGAAGGTCGTGCGCAGCGCTTCGTGCCTCCGCACCAGGGCGTGGAAGCTCTTCTCCAGCGCTCCGATGTCCAGCTCACCCTCCAGGCGCAGCACCACGGGGACGTTGTACGAGGCGCTCCCGGGATCGAGCTGATCCAGGAACCACAGGCGCTGCTGGGCGAAGGACAAAGGCGTCGCCCCGATCCGCTCCACGGGGCGCAATGCCGGGATCCTCATGCCTCCAGAGGGGTGCGTCTCGTCGACTCGCGCCGCCAGTGCTTCCAGCGTGGGCGCGTCGAACATCGCCTTCAACGGCAGTTCCACCCCGAGCGTCCCGCGAATGCGTGAGACGAGCTGCGTGGCCAGCAGCGAGTGGCCGCCGAGCGCGAAGAAGTTGTCCTCGCGACCCACTCGATCCACTCGAAGCACTTCGGTCCACAAGGTGGCCAGGGTCTGTTCGGTGGGCGTGCGTGGAGGCGTCGAGACCGCCCCGGAGGCCTCGTTCCGGGAACGCTCAGGAGCGGGAAGAGCCTTGCGCTCGACCTTGCCGTTGGGGTTGAGGGGCAACGCGGGCAGAGGCACGAAGGCCGAGGGCACCATGTACTCGGGCAGCGCTTCCTTGAGGTGGGCGCGCAACGCCGCCACGTCCACCGACTGGCCCTCGTGGGGCACCACGTACGCCACCAGCCGCTTGTCTCCGGGTACGTCCTCGCGCGCCAGCACCACGCCCTCGCGCACCGAGGCGTGGCGGCGCAGCGCCGTCTCCACCTCGCCCAATTCAATCCGGAAGCCGCGTACCTTCACCTGCGCGTCCAGCCGGCCCAGGTACTCCAGCTGGCCATCCGCCAACCAGCGCACCCGGTCTCCCGTGCGGTACATGCGCGCCCCGGCCTCCCCGCTGAAGGGGTCCGGCAGGAAGCGCTCGGCCGACAACTCCGGACGGTGCAGGTAGCCGCGTGCCAGGCCCGCCCCGGCCAGGTACAGCTCGCCGGGCACTCCCGTGGGTACCAGTCCCAGGCGCGTGTCCAACACGTACGCCTGCGTCCCCGCCAGCGGCCGGCCGATGGTGGGCGGTGTCTCGGCACCCCGCTCCACCTTCGTCCACGTCGAGTACGTGGTGTCCTCCGTGGGGCCGTACAGGTTGTTGACTTCCTCCACCGTCTCCAGCGCGTACAGCGCTCGTGCCAGCTCCAGCGGCAGCGGCTCGCCCGCCAGGTTGACGGTGCGCACACTCGGGGGCAGCCCCTTCATGCGCACCAGCTCCGCCACCGCCGAGGGCACCGTGTTGACGAGCGTGACTTCGTTCGCCGCGGGCAGGCTTGGCAATGCCAGGGCGTTGTCGGCCAGGTACACCGTGCCCCCGCAACTCCATGGGGCGAACAGCTCGAAGACGGACAAGTCGAAGCACACCGAGGTGGCCGCCAATACCCCCGCCAACTGCTCGCGGGTGAAGGTGGCCAGCGCCCAGTGGATGAAGGCCACCGCCGAGCGGTGCTCCAGCGCCACGCCCTTGGGCCGTCCCGTACTGCCCGACGTGTAGAGCACGTAGGCCAGGTGGACGGGAGCGCCCTGCCCTTCCAACCGGTGCTCGGGCTGGTGGGCCACGGCCGTGAAGCCATCCAGGCACACCACATGCGCATCCGTGGCCTCGGGGGCCAGCGAGCGCTGGGTGACGAGCACCGGACTGCGCGCGTCCTGGCGCATGTAGGCCAGTCGCTCCGCCGGGTAGTTCGGGTCGAGCGGCACGTAGGTGCCCCCCGCCTTGAGAATGCCCAGCAGGCCCACCACCAGCTCCGCCGAGCGCTCCAGGCACAGGGCCACGGGCACCTCGGGCCCCACACCCAAGTCCCTCAAGTGCCAGGCGACCTGGTTGGACAAGGTGTCCAGCTGTCGGTAGGTGAAGCGGCGCGTGCCCACCACCAGTGCCGTGGCCTCCGGCGTGCGGTCCACCTGTGCCTGCACCAATCGCGGCAAGGTGGTGTCCCTCGGGTACGCGGGCGCGCTCTGGCACCACTCGCCCAATAGCCGCTCGCGCTCCGCACCGGGCAGCAGGGGCAACTCCCCTACGAGCGCATCCGGCTGGGCCACCAGCCCCTCCAGCAGCACGCGCAGGTGGCTCACCATCCGCTCGGCCGTACCGCGCACGAACAGGTCGGTGTTGTACTCCAGCACCCCGCGCAGCCCCTCCGGTGTCTCGGTCAGGGCGAGGGACAGATCGAACTTCGCCGTCTTGAACTCCACGTCCACCGGCTTGAGCGTCAGCCCCTCCAGCGTCCACTCCGACATGGGCGCGTTCTGGAGCGCGAACATCACCTGGAACAAGGGGCTCCGGCTCTGGTCACGCTCGGGCTTGAGCTCTTCCACCAGCCGCTCGAAGGGCACGTCCTGGTGGACGTACGCGCCGAGGGTGGTCGCCTTCACCTGGGCCAGCAGCTCCCGGAAGCGCGCCTCCGGACGCACCTGGCTCCGCAGGACGAGCGTGTTGACGAAGAAGCCAATCAACCCCTCCAACTCCGCCTGCCGACGTCCAGCGATGGGCGAGCCCACGCTGATGTCCCGCTGGCCCGAGTAGCGGTGCAACAACACCTGCCACGCCGCGAGCAACAACATGAAGGGCGTCACCCCCTCCTTCTGCGCGAGCGCCTTGAGCCCTTCGGTCAGTTCCCTCGACAGACTCACGGGCAGATGGTCACCCCGGAAGGACTGCACGGCGGGACGAGGCCTGTCCGTGGGCAACTCCAGCGGCACGTTGCCCTCGAGCAATTGCTTCCACCACGCCAACTGCTCGTCGAGCACGTCCCCCTGCAACCACTGTCGCTGCCACACCGCGTAGTCCGCGTATTGCACCGGCAACGCGGGCAGTGGCGAGGCCTCCCCTCTCAGGAAGGCCGGGTACAGGGCGGCGAGTTCCTTGACGATCACCCCCATGGACCAGCCGTCCGAGACGATGTGGTGCATGTTGAGCACCAACACGTGGACGCGCTCGCTCAGCCGTAGCAGCGTCACCCGAAACAGCGGACCTCGCGCCAGCTCGAAGGGCCGTCGCGCCTCTTCTCCAGCGAGCCGCGAAGCCTCGGCCTCGGGCTGTCCACTCAGGTCCACGAAGGTCGACGGAACCTCCGCCGGAGGCGAGATGCGCTGCACGGGCTGGCCCTCTTCCTCGTGGAAGGTGGTGCGCAGCGCCTCGTGCCGTCGCAACAGGGCGTGGAAGCTCTTCTCCAGCGCTCCGATGTCCAGTGCGCCTTCCAGCCGGAACACCAGGGGAACGTTGTACGAGGAGCCTCCCGGCTGGAGTTGATCCAGGAACCACAGGCGCCGCTGCGCGAAGGACAACGGCGTCGCTCCGCTCCGCTCCGTGGGAACCAGGGGTGGCGCCTTCCGGGTGATGAGCGTCCGGGGCGTCTCGTCGATGCGGGCGGCCAGGGCTCGCAGCGTCGGAGCCTCGAACATCGCCCTCAGTGGCAACTCCACCCCGAACTTCGCGCGGATGCGCGAGACGAGCTGCGTGGCCAGCAGCGAGTGGCCGCCGATCCCGAAGAAGTCGTCCTCGCGGCTCACGTGGTCCACATGCAGCACCTGAATCCACAAGGTGGCCAGGGCCTGCTCGGTGGGCGTCTCCGGCGGCGTCGAAGGGGACGTTCGAGAGCGAACCACGTCCGGAGAGGCCCCGCGCCGCACCCTGTTCTGGGACGTCAGCGCGGTGCTCAGGGACAGCTCGCCCAGCGGCGCCTCGGGCTGGTCGACGAGTCCTTCCAACAGCACGCGCAGGTCTCCCACCATGCGCTCGACCGTGCTCCGCTCGAACAAATCGGAGTTGTACTCCAGGGTACCGCTCAGCCCCTCGGGCAGCTCCGAGAGGGACAGGGAGAGATCGAACTTCGACGTGTGACTCTCCACGTCCAGGTGGGCCAGCCGCAACTCGCCCATCACCATCTCCGGCATGGGCGCGTTCTGCAGGGCGAACATCACCTGGAACAGGGGACCGCGGCTCAAGTCCCGTTCCGGCTTGAGCGCTTCCACCAACCGCTCGAAGGGCACGTCCTGATGGGCGTAGGCCCCCAGGGTGGCCGCCTTCACCTGCGCGAGCAGCTCACGGAAGCTCGCGTCCGGGCGCACCTGGCTGCGCAAGACGAGCGTGTTGACGAAGAAGCCGATGAGGCCTTCCAGCTCCGCGCGGTGCCGCCCAGCGATGGGCGAGCCCACGCTGATGTCCTGCTGGCCCGAGTAGCGGTGCATCAACACCTGCCACGCCGCGAGCAACAGCATGAAGGGCGTCACTCCCTCTTGCCGGCCGAGCGCCTTGATGTCCGCGAGCAATTCCGGGGGAAGGAGGACGGGCAGGTGCTCGCCACGGTGCGACTGCACGGCCGGGCGGGGCTTGTCCGTGGGCAACTCCAGCGGTTGCCCTCCCGCGAGGTAGTTCGTCCACCACGCGAGCTGCTCTTCCATCACCGCGCCCTCGAGGCGCTGCCGCTGCCACACCGCGTAGTCCGCGTACTGCATCGGCAACGGAGCGAGCGGTGAGGCCTCGCCGCGCGTGAAGGCCTCGTAGAGCGAGACCAACTCCCGCATCAACACGCCGAGCGACCAGCCGTCCGAGATGACGTGGTGCATGTTGAGCACCAGGAAGTGCTCCCGCTCGCCGAGCCGGATCAACAGCGCCCTCAGCAATGGGCCTCGCGCCAGCTCGAAGGGCCGTTGGGCCTCCTCGCTCGCGAGCCGCACGGCCTCGGCCTCGCGGCGCTCCTCGGGCAGGTGGGTCAGATCCTCCCAGCCCACGGGGGTCGGCACGGGCGGAGAGATGACCTGGACGGGCTGCCCGTGCTCCTCGTGGAGCGTGGTGCGCAGCGACTCGTGCCGGACGACGATTTCATGGAGGCCCCGCTCCAACGCTCCCCGCTCCAACGGCCCCCGCATCCGCAGGGTGACGGGCACGTTGTAGAAGGCGCTTCCGGGCTCGAGCTGATCCAGGAACCACAGGCGCTGCTGCGCGAAGGACACGGGCCGAGCGCCCTCGAACGACACCGGGGCCAGGGAGGGACCTTCGTCCGCGCGGCTGTCTCGCTGGATCGCGTCGATGTGCCGGGCCAGGGCCGCCACGGAGGGAGCCTCGAAGAGGGCCCGCAGGGACAGCTCCGTCTTCAGGGTGGTGCGCACGCGCGAGATGATCTGCGTGGCCAGCAGCGAGTGCCCACCCAGGGCGAAGAAGTCGTCATCGACTCCGACCCGCTCCAGCTTCAGCGTCTGGGCGAACAGGTCCGCGAGCACCGTCTCGGTGGGAGTGCGGGGCGCCACGGACACCGCCGAGGCCCGGCGCGGCGCCTCGGGGGCGGGCAACGCGCGGCGATCCACCTTGCCACTGGGTGTCTGGGGCAGCGCCTCGAGCATCACCACCAGCGAGGGCACCATGTAGTCCGGCAGTTGCGTGCGCAGGCTCTCGCGCAGCGCGTCCGCGCCCAGCTTTCCCTTGGGCACCACGTACGCGACGAGCCGCTTGTCTCCGGGACCCATCTCCCGCACGACCACCACGGCCTCGCGCACCCGCTCGTGCCGCGCGAGGACCGACTCCACCTCACCCAGCTCGATGCGGAAGCCGCGCACCTTCACCTGGGTGTCGCGCCGGCCCAGGAATTCGAGCCGTCCGTCTTGCCGCCACCGCGCCAGGTCACCCGTGCGGTACAGCCGGGCCCCGGGCACGTTCGCGAGCATGTCCGGGACGAAGCGCTCCGCCGTGAAGTCCGGGCGGTTGAGGTAGCCCCACGCCAGGCCGTCTCCACCGATATACAGCTCGCCCGAGATGCCCACGGGCAGGGGCCGCATCCGCTCGTCCAGCACGTACACCGTCGTGTTGGCGATGGGACGGCCCAGGGGCACGCTCGCGCCCACGTCCTCCAGCCGGGGCATGGAATGGGTGGTGGCGAACGTGGTGCTCTCCGTCGGGCCGTACCCCGCGATGACGTGCCCGCCTCGCGACAGCACCGCCCGGACACGCTCCGGATTGACGATGTCGCCGCCCGTCAGGACCCGGGGCACCTTCGCGAGCACGTCCGGGTGGGCTTCCGCCATCTGATCGAACAGCGCGGACGTCAACCACAGCGTGCTGGCCGAGGAGCGACGCAGCGTCTCCGCCAGTTCCTCGAGCGACAGAGCTCCCGGCGGAGGAAGAACCACCCGGGCCCCGTGCAGCAGCGCCCCCCACAGCTCCAGCGTGGAGGCGTCGAACGCGATGGGGGCCAATTGGACGAACGTCTCCTCGGGCCCGAAGCGCGTGTACGTGGCGCCCATCACCAGGCGGACGATGCCCCGGTGGGGAATGCACACGCCCTTGGGTTTGCCGGTGCTGCCCGAGGTGTACATGACATAGGCGAGCGCCTCGGCGGGCACGCTCACCCCGGTGCGATCCGTGGGCAGGCCCTCGAGGTCCGTCCGCGCCTCCTCCCACACCAGTTGCCGGGGTCCGGGAGGCACCGCGTGAGACAGCTCGCGCTGGGTGATGATCCAGGCGCACGCCGTGTCCTCCACCATGAAGGCGAGCCGCTCGGCCGGGTAGCTCGCGTCGAGCGGCACGTACGCCGCGCCCGCCTTGAGGATGGCGAGCGTGGCCACGACCATGTCCACGCCCCGCTTCAGGCACAGCCCCACCATGTCCCCGGGCTTCACGCCCCGCTGCCCGAGCAGGTGCGCCACCTGGTTGGCCCGTGCCTCCAACTGCCCGTACGTCAAGGACCCGTGCTCGCTCCACAACGCCACCGCGTCGGGAGTGCGCTCCGCCTGACGCTCGTACAACGCCGCCACGCTCGCCTCGCGCGGGTAGTCCACGCCCGTCGCGTTCCACTCCCGCACCACGCGCTCGCGCTCCTCGGCGGAGAGCAGGGACAAGGCGGAGATGCGCCGCTTGGGCTCCCGGACGATCTCCCCCAGCAGCACGCGCAGGTGCTCCATCATCCGAGTGATGGTCTCCGGCACGAACAGGTCCGTGTTGTAGAGGAGCGCCGCGATCAGCTCCCCTCCTCCCTCCACCACGTGCAGGTAGAGGTCGAACTGTCCCTCCTGCTGGGAGAGGAACGGCAGGAGCTCCATCTGCAACCCGCCCTCGGGCGTGCCGAAGCCGGGCATGTGCACCACGGGATCGAAGGAGAAGCCCACCTCGATGAGCTGGGGACGGCTGGGGTCGTGCTGGAGCCCCATCCGCTCGGACAGCTTGTGCAGCGGGTAGTCCTGGTGATCGAGCGCGCCCAGCAGCCTCTGGTAGAGCTGATCCCACAGCGTGGTGAAGGAAGGGTCCCCCGACAGGTCCCCGCGCAGGGGCACCAGGTTGGCGAGGAAGCCCACCAGGCGCTGCAGCTCGGGGGTGGTGCGCCCCGACATGGGCGAGCCCACCAGCACATCGGTGCGGCCAGTATAATGATGCAGCAGCACCTGCCAGGCGGACACGAGCACCGAGTAGAGCGTCTTGCCCTCGGCGCGCGTGAGGGCCTTGAGGCCCGCGGTCAGCTCGGGGGCGAGCCGCACCGGGTACGTGGCGCCCCGGAACGAGCGGCGCGATGGACGCGGCAGATCCGTGGGCAGTTCGAGGGGATCTCCCGCGCCCTGGAGTTGCTGGGACCAGTGCTTCCACAGCGCCTCGCCGCGAGGCCCCGCGAGCGATTCCTTCTGCCGCCGCACGAAACCCGCGTAGTCCATGGGCAGCGGAGGCAGCTCCGCCGGCACGCCGAGCAGCTCGGCGCGGTAGAGCTGCCGCAGGTCATCCACCAACAGCCCCATGGAGTAGAGGTCCGTGGCGATGTGGTGCATCACCATGAACAGCACGTGCTCGGAGGGGCCCCGGGAGAAGAGGTCCACGCGCGCGGGGGGGCCCTTCTCCAGGTCGAGGATGCGCGCGTAGCTGGCGCGCAACCGGTCCTCCATCGCCTCGTCGGACAGACCGGTGGCGTCCTCGCGCAGGAGCGGAAGCGGGAGCTGGGCGTGGACCCGTTGCCGGGGACGTCCCTCGTGCACCTCGTAGGTGGTGCGGAGCATGGGGTGCCTCGAGGAGAGCCGGGCCAGGGCGCGTTCCAACGCATCGGGCCGCAACACGCCGCGGATGCGCAAGGCGACCGCGACGTTGAGGTCCGGGTTGTCCGGCGCGAGCTGGTGGATGAACCACAAGCCCCACTGGTTCTCCGACAGCGCGAAGGGCTCGTCCGGCCGGACCGCGGGCTCCGCGGCGGCGGCTTCCTGTTGCTGCTTGAGGCGCAGCAGCAGTTCCTTGCGCTTCTCGGGCGACAGCGCCGCCAGCTTCTCCTTGAGGGACGTCATGTTCAGGCCGTCTCCTTCATTTCCGCGGCGAGCAGGGCCTCCAGCTCGTCACTCGGCAGTTCCTCGAGCTGCGCGGCGAGCGCGTCGAGTTCGTCTTCCTCCTTCGCCTTGGTCGGCAGGCGGGGCAGGAGCAGCGCCGCCAGTGCCTCGACGCTCGTGCCCTTGAGCAGCTCCACCAGCGTGGGGCCCACTCCCAGTCCGCGCTCGATCTGGTTGCGCAGCTCCACGGCGATGATCGAGTCCAGCCCGAAGGTCTGCAGCGGCTGCTTGCGCTCGAGCTGATCGGCCGCGAGTCCCAGCGACCGCGCGATGGTGGCGTGGAGGAAGTCCTCCAGGGCCCGCGTGCGCTCGGCGGGATCCTCCAGGGCAGCGAGCTGGGAGCGGATCTCTCCCCCACCCTGCTTGCCCTTGTCGCCGGACTCGGCCTGGGCCGCGGCCAGCCGCTCGGTGATGGGCTGGAGGAACGGAGGAGGCGTGGCCGTGGGGTAGTTGGAGCTCATGAGCCGGGGCCAGTCCACGCCGAGGACGACGGCCTGTCCCAGGTCATGCCCGAGGCAGCGCTCCAGCGCCTCCACGCCCTGATCCGGACGGATGGGGGTGATGCCGCGCCACTCGAAGTCCCGGGCGACAAGCTCGTGGCTCGCCATGCCCACCTCGCCCCATGCGCCCCAGTTCACGGCCAGGCCGTGCTGGCCGAGCTGCCGCCGCGCCAGCGCCACGGCGTCGAGGAAGGCGTTGCCCGCGGCGTAGTCCGCCATGCCCATGGAGAAGCCGAGCGAGGCCACCGACGAGCACAGGACGAAGAGCTCCAGGGGCTCGTCCGCGAGCAGGCGATGCAGGTTCCACGCGCCCGCCAGCTTCGGCTCCACCGTGGAGAGGAACTGGGCGGCGCTCAACTGCGAGAAGCGCGAGGGCATGGACACACCGGCCGCGTGGATGACGCCCCGGATGGGCGGCCACCCCTCGCGGCGGAAGGACTCGAGGAAGGCGCGCACCTGCGCCTCGTTGCCCGCGTCCATCGCCACGGGGTGGATGCTCGCACCCAGGGCCTCCAACGCGCGCACGGAGGCGATCTGCCGGCCCGCCGGGGAATCCGGCGCCACGGAGTGCCAATCGCGGCGCTCGGGCAGGGGCGTGCGGCCCGCCAGCACCAGCCGGCGCGCTCCGCGCTCGATCATCCAGCGCGCGAACACCAGGCCCAGGCCGCCGCGCCCGCCGGTGATGAGGTACGTGGCGTCCGGACGCAGCCGCGCCGGCAGCGAGCCCTCCGCCAGGTGCGGCGCGGGCACCAGCCGATCACTCCACACGCGCCCGCCGCGCAGGGCGAGCTGGAAGTCCACGGGCGGCTCGCACAACAGGGTGTGCAGGCGCTCCGCCTCGTCGGCGGGAGCCACGGCCTCCAAGTCCACCACGCCTCCGGCCAGCTCGGGGTGCTCCTGCTGGAAGAGGGAGCTGGCGAGACCCCACAACGGGCTCTGGGCGACCGACACGAGGTGCGTGTCCCCGGACACCTGACGCGCGCCGCGCGTGAGGATCCACAACCGGGGCGGCAGGGGCCACGTCGCGCCCTCCACGGCCTGCACCAGGTGCATGAGCGCCAGCGAGCCGGGTGCCTGCGCATCCATGAGGCCCTGGGCGGTCAACTCGCCGGGCGTGGGCGCGTCCAGGCCCCACAGGTGCACCAGTGCCTCTGGCTTCTCGGACAGGGCGCCGAGCAACCTCGTGAAGTCCTCCGGCCGCGAGGGATCCACCTGGAAGGTCCGGCCATCCGCATGAGCCGCGAAGCCCGAGCCGGGACGGACCTGGAAGACGGTGTGGCCCAGTCCCTCGAGCCGAGCCGCGAGCGAGGCCGCGACCCCCGTCTCGTCCGCGAGCAGCAGCCAGGTGCCCGGCGCCGCCTGATGCCCGACGCGCGTGCCCGGCTCCACCTCGCGCCACGTCAGCTCGTAGAACTGGTTGCGCAGGGCCTCCGCGCCGGCCGCCACCTCGAGCGCACGCGAGCGGAACCCCTCGATGGACATCAGGAGCCGACCCTCGTCGTCATACACCTCGAAGTCGTTGACCATGCTCTCCTTGTCCAGGGAGCACACGCGCTCGTGCACCCACAGGCGGCTCACCAGGGGGGCGTGGATCGTGAGCCGATCGATGCCCACCGGCAGGTAGGTGCTCATCTCCAGGCCTCCGAAGACGGGCGCCACGAGCATGGCCTGGAAGCACGCATCCAGGAGCGCGGGGAAGCTCTCGTACCCGGTCAGCACCTGGGATGTCGCCGCCTCCAGCTCGACGCGGGCGAGCGCCTCGCGGCCTCGGGACGCCACCCGCTCCAGGCCCTGGAACCACGGCCCGTAGCCGAAGTTCAGCTCCCGGGTGCGCGCGTAGCACGCGTCACGGCCATGGACCTCCACGGAGCGGAACGCCTCCTGGATGGCGGCGAGCCGCCCGGGGTTCGCTGGCCGGGGAGACGCCGCGCGGAGCGAGCCCGTCGCATGCCGCAGCCACGTCTCATCCATGGCGCTCGCGCGGCTGTACACCGTGAAGCTCAGGGTGTCGGGATCCACTACGGTCTGCACCGTCGTGGGCTCGTCACGCAGGAACAACGCCTTGTCGAAGCGCAGGCCGTGCAGTTCCACGGGGCCCTGGACGCGGCCGGTGGCCTCGCGCAGCGCCTTGAGACCCATTTCGATGTAGCCCGCGCCGGGGAAGAGCACCGCCCCCTGGACGGCATGATCCTCCAGCCACGCCGGCGAGCACTTGTCCACGCGCGTCTCCCACGTGGGCCGGGCGGACCCCAGCCGCTTGCCGAGCAACGGGTGGCTGGCGCGGCCGATCCGATCCTGGCGGGCCGCCGCGGACTCCTCCCAGTAGATCTGCCGATCCCACGCGTACACTGGCAGGTCGGCGGGTTGAGACGGGCTGGCGTGCAGCGCGCTCCAGGTGGGCTCCACACCCAGCGAGTAGAGCGCGCCCACGGTGGCGAGCATGCCGGGGACGTCATCGCCACCGCGCTTGAGCGTGGGCAGCGAGCGCACCGGCGTGTCGCGCTTCTGGGCGCACTCCTGGAGGGAGCCCGCGAGCACCGGGTGCGGACCCACCTCCAGGAAGGTGCGGTAGCCGTCCTGGATCATCCGATCCGCGGCCATGGCGAAGCGCACCGGATCCCGCACGTTGAGCCACCAGTAGGTGTTGTCCAGCTCCGGGCCCTCGGCGCGCAGGCCCGTCACCGTCGCGTAGAGCGGCACCTGGGCGCGCTGGGGCTTCAAGTCCGCGAGCACGTCGAGCAGCTCCTCGCGCAGCGGATCCATGTAGTGGCTGTGGAAGGGCACGTCCACGCGCAGGAAGCGGGTGAAGACGCCGCGCGCGGCGAGCGGAGCCGTCACTCGCTCGAGCACCTGGGGATCCCCCGCGAGCGTCACCGAGTTGGGGCTGTTGACCGCGGCCACGGACACGCCCGCGTGGCCGTCGATGGCCGCGAGCGCCTCCTCGAAGGGAAGGCCCACCGCCACGAGCTTGCCCTGACCGGAGGTGCGGTGCTGGAGCCGACTGCGGTGGTACACCACGCGGCACGCCTCCTCGAGCCCGAGCACGCCCGCGGCCCAGAAGGACGCGGCCTCGCCGGTGCTGTGGCCAACGATGGCGGCCGGGGTGATGCCCCAGGAGCGCAGCAGCTCGGTGAGGCCCACCTGGATGGCGAAGTTGGCGGGCTGGGAGATCTGGGTCTCGCCCATGCGCGAGTGCGCCTCCTCGGCCGTCAGCTCCTTCATGAGCGACCAGTCGGCCCAGCGACCCAGGAAGGCATCGCACTGCTCCACGGCGCGCCGGAAGACGGGCTCGGCGGAGAGCAACGAGCGGCCCATGCCCCACCACTGGGGACCCATGCCGGTGTAGACGAACGCCAGTTCCGCGCGCGCCTGGGGATTCAGTTGCCCCGAGGACAGGCCCCCGCGCTCCTCGCCCGCGAGGAAGGCGCCGAGCGAATCCGCCAGCTCCTGGGAGGAGCGCGCGACGACGGACAGCCGGTGTCCGTGGTGGCTGCGCCGGAGGGCCGCCGTGGCCGCCAGGGCCGGGAGCGCCGCCCCGTTCTGGGCCACGGCCCGCTCACGCCACGCGGAGGCGAGACCACGCAACGACTCGCCACTGCGCGCCGAGAGCGTCACCAGCGTGGGGGCGGACTCGGCCGGAGCGGCCTCGGACGCGCGCGCGGGCGCCTCGGCGAGCACGACGTGGGCGTTGGTGCCACCGAAACCGAAGGAGTTGACCGCGGCCACCGCCGGACCAGGTCCCTCGGGCCAGGGCTGGAGCTCACGCACCACGCGCAGGCGCAGGGCGTCGAAGTCGATGTTCGGGTTGGGGTTGATCAGATGGAGGTGGGGCGGAATCTGGCGGTGCTTGAGGCACAGGGCCGCCTTGACGAGCCCCGCCACGCCAGCGGCCGCCTCCAGGTGGCCGATGTTCGTCTTCACCGAGCCCACGAGGCAGTGCTCGCCCTCGGCACGCCCCTCGCTGAACACCTCGCCGAGCCCGCGCGCCTCGATGGGATCGCCCACGGGGGTGCCGGTACCGTGCGCCTCGATGTAGCGCGTTTGAGAGGGGGGCAGTCCCGCGCGCTGGAAGGCCTCGCGCACCAGGGCCTTCTGCGCCTCGCTGCTGGGCACGGTGATGCCCGGAGTGCGGCCGTCCTGGTTGGCCGCGGTGCCGCGGATCACCGCGTAGATGGAGTCCCCATCCGCGAGCGCCGCGGACAAGCGCTTGAGCACCACCACGCCCGCGCCCTCGCCACGCACATAGCCGTTGGCGCGCGAGTCGAACGTCTTGCACCGCCCGTCGGGCGAGAGCATGCCCGCCTTGGACTCGGCGATGGTGAACTCGGGGCGGAACATGGCGTTGGCGCCACCGGCGAGCGCCAGCGAGGACTCGCCGCTCCACAGGCTCTGGCAGGCCAGGTGCACCGCCACGAGCGACGAGGAGCACGCGGTGTCGAGGGAGACACTGGGCCCGCGCAGATCGAACCAGTACGACAGGCGGTTGGACGCCATGGTCATGGCGGTGCCGGTGCCGGTGTGGGAGCCGATGAGCTCGCGGTTGCTCTCACTGAGCTGCAGGACCTTGGTGTCCTCGGTGAACACGCCCATGAAGACGCCGGTGCGGCTGCCCGCGAGCCGCTCGGGAACGAGGCCCGCGTCCTCCATGGCCTCCCACGTCACCTCGAGCAGCCAGCGCTGCATCGGATCCAGGTGCGAGGCCTCGCGCGGGGACATGCCGAAGAAGCGCGCGTCGAAGGCGCCAATGGGCTGCTCGATGAAGCCGCCCCAGCGCGTCACCGCCTTGCCCGGCTTGCCCGGGGTGGGATCGTAGAAGCTGTCCGCGTCCCAGCGCTCCGCGGGCACTTCCTGGATGGCGTCCACGCCGTCGCACAACATGCGCCAGAAGGCCTCGGGGTTGGCAGCGCCGGGAAACCGGCAACCGATTCCGATGATGGCAATGGGCTCGGGGCTGGCCGGGATGTCGCTCGGGGAACGCTCGCTCATGAGGATCGGATCCTTCGGGAAGGGACTTGCAGGACGCACGAAACCACGGGCGTCCCACGCCCGCGTGGGCACGAGACACCCCGGTCCATGCCAGGGAGACGGTCAACGGAAACGGCGGCTCAGCGGGACAGCAGGGCTTCGTTCAGCTTCGCGCGCGCCACATCCCAGGAGATGTTGACGTCCTGGGCGCTGACCTCCCAGTGGGTGCTCGTGCTGCCACGGCTGATGGCCGGCGCCTCGTTCATGGCGGCGACGTGAATGGGGCTCGTGAAGAAGGAGTACATGGACGCCTCGTCCTTCCACACGGAGATGGTGCGCCCGTAGCCGCACCTGGCCGAGCCCGAGAACGACATGGCGATGAGACCCGGGTTGCCCATGAGCGGCCCCACCATGCCGCCGATCAGCTCGTTGATGCGCGGGCCGGAGTTGGGCGCCTCGCCCACCACGATGAGGGTGGTGACGGCGAGGTAGTGCTCCTGGACGGGTGCCTTCGCGGTGCCCGTGGCCGAGTCGAACCCGGGGCCCGTCATGGGGAACGACACGGCGAGGTCATCGTCCTCGCAAGCGAACTCCTGGGGCAGCGTGGGAGCGGGCGGCGTCGGAGTGGGCGTCGGTTCCGAATCCCCACAAGCGCCCAGGACGATCAGGCCGAAAGGGACCAGGGAGGAACGGAGGGAGCGCGAGGCGATGGTGTGAAGAAGGCTCGTGGTTTTCATTCGGGCGATCCGGTGGGGGGGGAAGACGACGCCTAACGCGCGCGCGACACGGTGCCGAAACACAGCTCCGCGAAGGTGCGTTTGAGACGCGAGGACTGGAAATCGGTGCGGCGTCCGAAGCTGACGACCTGGACCCGAGTGCCCGGAGGCTCCCCCTTCCCCATCGTCACGACCCACACCGACGAACCGTCATCACGCCGCACGGAACAGTAGGTGTAGGGCCCCGCCCGGAGCTGCTCCTCGACCTGGCCCAGGAAGGGCTCCTTGTCGGAAGCGGAGTGCTCGAGTCCCCCCAGCGGATTGCCCGTCGGTGCCGCCGCTCGAGCAGGCGTGGCGAGCGCCAGGTACCCACCCCCGGCGCACAACAGGGCAACCAGCCCTGAGATGCCGAGGAGAACTCGCGTACGCTGAGAACGTGGGAAATAAAAGTCCATGCGGCCAGTGCGGACTATCCGACAGTTCCGAACTGACGACAAGACGCGTCACGCCTTAAAGGCCGCGTCCGTACTCGCTCAGGAGCCCCTTGAGCTTCTGGCCCATGCCATTGAGGTCCTGCATCGCCTGCTCGGTCTGCCGCGTACTGGTGAGCGTCTGTTGGGTCGCCTGGCTCACGTCTCTCATTGCTTGGCGGATTTGCCCGATTCCCGTGGCTTGCTGATTCGCGGAAGCGGAGATCTGCGCCGCGGTGAGCGACGCCTGGCTGAGCAGGTCGCTCAGCGTCTGGATGGTGCCGCCCGTCTGCAGCACCACGCGCGTGGCCGCGGTCACGCTCTTGGTGCCCTCCTCCGTGGTCATCACCGCGCCCTGGGTGGCCTTCTGTATCTGTCCGAGAATCTGCCGCACCTGGGCG
>Ga0081606_1000149_pt1 | contig 16784 bp, 11 predicted proteins | sample EareggfetidaYelm_FD_71127 | JGI IMG/M metagenome (GOLD analysis project Ga0081606, IMG submission 71127) | Earthworm egg capsule microbial community from the University of Washington, USA - E. fetida Yelm (SPADES assembly) (version 2) | ecosystem: Host-associated > Annelida > Reproductive system... | reverse complement strand
CCCTGATTTTAAGTCATAAATCCAGCCGTGGAGCCAGGGACTTCCGCGTTTCAGCCACGCATTTTGAATGATGGAAGTTTGACTTAGGTCGAACAGGTTTTCGATGACGTTAAATTCGGCAAAAGCATCTTCGCGTTCTTGCGGCGTTTCAAAGGCTTCGATTTCTTTTTGAAAGAGCACATACACGTCTTTGATGTGGCGTATCCAGTTGTCGATCAAGCCGTGCTGTTTATTGCCCATGGCGGCACGCAAGCCTCCGCATCCGTAGTGTCCGCACAAGATCACGTGATTCACTTCCAACACGTTCACCGCATAGTCGAGTACGCTGAGCATGCTCATATCGGTGTGAATGACGGTATTGGCGATGTTGCGCGTCACAAAAATTTCGCCGGGTTCGGTGCCGGTGATTTCATTGGCGGGCACTCGGCTGTCGGAGCAGCCGATCCATAAAAAATCGGGTTTTTGCACTTCGGACGTATGGTCGAAGAAGTGTTTGTCTTCCATCACTTTTTGCGCCACCCAGGCTTTGTTATTAAGGAGCAAGCGCTCCACGTTTTTTAATTTTTCCATACTTTTTAATCAGTTAATAAAACAAGGTTTAGGTTTAGATTTTAATTTTTATAAGTTGCACGGCGATATTTTTGGCGCGGGCATATTCCAAAAAGTCGCGAATGGTTTCGCGAATGTCCATATCCACAAACACGGCGCGGCTTCCGTCGATCACCACCTGCGAGCCGCCTTCAATGGAGCTGAAAGCATTGCGAAGGGTAGCCTTGTTTAAGAACGTTACGTTGCTTGTAAAACGAATTAAATACTTATTCTTATCGCTCACCATTAAAATAGTGGTGTGGTAATTGGTATTGAGAATGGCGATAACGGCGACGACCAAACCGGCCAATACCCCCATCAAAAGATTGCTGAACAACACGGCCAATACCGTAACAATAAAAGGCGCGAAAATGTGCCATCCGGAGCGATACATTTCTTTGAAGAGGGAGAAGGGCGTGAGTTTGTAACCCACCACAAGCAATATGGCGGCCAGGGCCGAGAGCGGAATTTGTTCGATGAAACCGGGCAACAAGGCCACCGCCAAGAGCAATAAAACGCCATGAGCCACGGCCGACGCCTTTGTACGGGAGCCGGCCTGCACGTTGGCCGAACTGCGGACAATCACCGCGGAAACCGGGATGCCGCCCAAAAGTCCGCACGTTAAATTTCCTGCGCCTTGCGCTATAAGTTCGCGATTCGGCGGGGTGATACGCCGTTGCGGGTCAATTTTGTCGGCGGCTTCAATGCTCAACAGCGATTCGATGCTGGCTACAAAGGCTAAGGTGAAGGCCACTTTATACGTGGCCAGTTGGCCAAGCATGGAAAAATCGGGCAACATCGGCAAACTTGAAAAATCAGGAATGCTTACTAAATGGTGATCTCTGATGGCCAAGTCAGGGTGAGTCCATTCGAAAAGCCACCCCAAGAAAACGGAAAGTATAACCACCACCAAGGCGCCGGGAATCACGCTCAGCCAACGGGAGTTTTTAATGCGGCGCCCGTTCCAAAAAAACAAAATGGAAATGGAAATTACGCTGATGATGACGGCGCTTACGGTGATATGATTGACCGCCAAAATTATTTCGGTGAAAGTATTGGAGCCGTCCAGTTGAAAGAAATCTTCATCGCCAAAGTAGTTGGGCGACCAACCCACGGCGTGCGGAAATTCTTTCAAGATAAGGATCAGTCCGATAGCCGCCAACATGCCCTTGATAACCGAAACGGGAAAGAAGTGGGCAATGAAACCTGCACGGAATACTCCCAACAAAATCTGAATGACGCCTGCAATGGCCACGCTGCACAGGAAAGCCTCAAAACTTCCCAATTGGGCAATGGAAAGCAACGCAATGGAGGTGAGGCCGGCCGCCGGCCCGCTCACGCTGGTGTGGGAACCGCTGATATAGCCGACCACCAAGCCGCCCACTACGCCCGCAATGATGCCCGATAAAAGCGGCGCCCCCGAAGCCAAGGCTATTCCCAAACACAAAGGCAAAGCCACTAAGAATACCACAATAGCCGAACGGAAATCCGTTCTCAAAAAATTTTTTATCATAGAAATTGTATTACATTTAAAAACCCGAAAACAAAACAACCGTTGGCGTGATTATTTTTGCGCACTAATTACAACACATAGCAATTAATCGCCAATGCCACGCTCTGAAAAACCTATGCAAAAATAACAATTCCCTGTCATCCGATTACATCCAAGGCGGCGGAGAGGTTATTTCGCAATAGGAATTGCTTGGGAAGGGCGTGCGCGGAAAGGGGTAGCGGATTGAAACCTCGGCTCCTAAATTGACGAGAGAAAAGCCATGATGCTGAAGAACAATATCGTCGTCGTCGGCTATTTCAATCCCTGCTTTGTTTAACGGAAATTTTTCGGAGCGTTCTTCGTCGCGGCTCGGTTGCTCATAGCCGGAGATGGCCTGCCTCCATTGCTCTTCCGTGAACGGATTGAGCACAAAAAGCACGGCGGCGGCAATCACCAAAAATTTAAAAAAAGCAGAAAACATAGCCCGATTTTTTTCACAATGATACGGAAAAAAGCAATACCCGTTACGAAATAATGATTCATGGGCAATGATTGACGGTTAAACAAGAGAAGATTATTGCGAAGCGCGGAAAGGCGCAAGGGGTTGAAGCTCCTTGATTTTAAGCCCCCGTTTTGCCACGCTCAAAAATCAAAATTAAAGAAAACAAAAATCTCGGTCAAGGTCAGCGCCGCCGTGCCCGTCGGTCAATCACAGGTCGGACAATTCATACGCTAAAAGACTTCAAAAACCGCCGCCACGCCCTGCCCGCCGCCCACGCAAGCCGCCGCCATTCCGTACTTTTTCTTTCGCCGCTGCAACTCGTTAATAAGGTGCAAACCCAACCGCGCTCCCGAAGCCCCGAGCGGGTGACCGATGGCAATGGCGCCTCCGTTCACATTCACGGTCTCAGGATTGAGGGAGAGTTCTTTCATCACCGCCAAGCACTGGGACGCAAAGGCTTCATTGAGTTCCGTCAAATCAATATCGGCTGATTTTTTATCGGCTGATTTTAAGGCTTTGGGAATGGCCAGCGCGGGGCCAATGCCCATGATCCTCGGCTCCACGCCGACTACGGCATAACTTACCAGTCTTGCTTTTGGCGTAAGGTTCAGCGACTTCATCAGTCTTTCGCTCATGAGCACGGCAAAGGCTGCCCCGTCGGAAGTCTGCGAGGAGTTTCCGGCCGTCACGCTTCCCTGCAAGGCAAAGGCCGGCTTGAGTTTGGACATGACTTCGAGAGAGGCGTCGGCGCGAATGCCCTCGTCTTTTTCCACCCAAAATTCCCGCTGTTTTTTCGCCCCGTCTTCCGCATACACTTCCTGCACAAGAACGGGAATCACTTCCTTTTGATATTTATTTTCTTGCCAAGCCTTCGCCGCCTTTTGGTGAGAGGTCAAGGCAAAAACGTCCTGCTCTTCGCGCGAAATGCCAAACTGTTTTGCGACCTCTTCGGCAGTCAGTCCCATGCTGCTATAATACGTGGGATGCTTGGTGGCAATGGCATAATTAAGCGCCGTCTTGACGCCCATCATCGGCACCAGGGACATAGACTCGACGCCGCCCGCAATGAGACAGTCGGCTTGCTTGGCTTCGATGCGATGCGCCGCTATCGCCATGGCTTCAAGCCCGGAAGCGCAATAGCGATTGACGGTCATGCCCGGAACCTGTACGCCCAATGCCATGAGGGAAACCATTCTCCCTATTTGCATGCCTTGCTCGGCTTCGGGAACGGCGTTGCCCACAATGACGTCCTCGATAAGCGAAGGCGGAAGTTCAGGCAACGTTTGCAACAAACGTTTAATCACTTCCACGGCCAAATCGTCGGGACGCATAAAACGAAAGCCCCCTTTATGCGATTTGCCAATGGGCGTGCGAAGACCTTGGATAATGTACATGACGGTGAATTTAAAACCCCAAGCTATAAGTTTTTTTGCAATTCTCCATACGCCTCAAACCCCTTCGGATTTTTTGACGAAAACGAAGCCTTGCGAACGAGGATTTTCATTTCTTAACCCATGCCGCCGACAAGAGGCAAAGGGTATAAAAAGACTTTGCCCGTCCGCAGTCACTCCTTCCTTTTATTCAAAATAGAATAGAGTTCCGACAAGTTGGGAGTGATGATAATTTCTGTGCGGCGGTTCAGTCGCTTGTTTTGCGCGGAAGTATTGGGAACCAGGGGAGAATATTCTCCGCGGCCGGCGGCGGTAATTTGCTTGGGACGCACGCCTTCTTTGGTTAATATGCGAGTGATGTTGGTGGCGCGTTCCACGCTCAAGTCCCAGTTGTCGTTCATGTACGCGCTTGGTTTGGTAATGGGGTCGATGTCCGTATGCCCTTCCACCATGATGCTGATGTCGGTTTGATCTTTCAGGGCTTTAGACAACTGTTGCAAGGCGGTTTGCCCCTTTTTGTCTATCTCGATTTTTCCGGGTTCAAAAAGCAACTGCTCCGCCAGCGACACATATACTTTCCCGTCTTTTTGCGTCACGGTCAAATCGTTTTCTTTAAAGTTCAGCAACGCATTGCTGATTTTCAATTTCAAATCTTTCAGCGTGCTTCCTTCTTCGGCCAAAATTGCTTCCAATTCTTTTACCTTCTTTTCGCGGACGGCCAGACTGCTGTTGAGCGAATCATTTTTTACTTGCGTCCTCTCCAAATTGGTTTGCAGGGCGAGGAGCTGTTTCTTTTGCGCATCGAGGTTTTTATTCAACTCTCCGCTGGAACTCGTCAATGATTTATAATTGCCGCGGAGACGGTCGTGTTCTTTTTTCAGGTCTAATAAATTTTTCTCCGCTGCCTCATACTCGCTCATCAGCACGGCTGAATCTTTTTTCATTTTGGCCAACATATTATTGGCATTCGTAAGGCCTGTATTGGTTTGTTCCAATTGCGTTTTGTGCTCCATCAGTTCGGCTTCGAGGCGCACCTTATCGGCCAAGGTTTGGTCAAATGCTTTCTTGCTCACCACGCAAGAGACGAGAGAAATAAAGAGAAGAAGAATGCATGTTCGTTTCATAATTTATTAGTTTAAACAATACTGCAAAGTTAATAATTAGGAGTTAATGGCAAGCGCTTACGCGAATGAGCGGGACACGGCATTAATTATTAATCAGTAGCCATTTAAAATCCGTCTTCTTCTTTTTTTTCTGCCTTCTTTTTTGGCGGTTCGGTTTGTGTACTGTCGCTTGGCGCCGGACTTTCGGCGGGTAAATTTTCTGGGGGCAAATTTTCTGCGGGTTCTGCGGGCTTGTCCTGTTTTTTCTTTTCTTTTTTCTTTTTCAATTTCTTTTCTTTTTCTTTGGGGACTTCCTCGGTTTTCTTCTTTTCCGCCGCTTGTTGTCTGGCAACATTTGCGCGGCCGGCAAGGTCTTCTTCTTGTTGCTCTGTTTTCTCCAGGGTGGATTTTAGTTCGAGCATATCGTCCGCGAGATGGTAAGCGCGCTCAAGGCCGAGATAGTCTTTGCGAAAGCGAGCGATAAATGCCTCCGTTTCCTCTTCGGTTCCGGGCACCACGGCGATTGAGCGGTCCCTGGCTTCGGTTCTTTTGCTTGCGATGGCGTTGTTAAAATTAGGGTCGGAAGAGAAGGCGAGCATTTTGTTGTCAAGCAAGCCAAAGTAAAACCACGCGTCGCCGGACGCCTTAATAAATAAGTGTACTTCCGGGGCCGTCGACGGCTCGGAACGCCTCACCTCAAAGTACCCCTCAAATTCGCCGTTAATGTCATTCTTTCCTATATTGCTCACGCCTATCATTCCTGTGCTGTAGAGGGCTTTGTGCTTTTCCGAGTAGAGCATATCCACGTTGGAGAGCACCAGCATTTTCAAGAGCGTCGGAAGGGAGACGAGCGGCACGTCTTTCTGCAAGGCGCTTTGTTCGTACTCCTTTATTGTTTTTTCGGGAAGCAAAGCCCCTAGTTTATCGAGCAGTTGCGTATGGTCGCCCATTCCGGGATGGATGTCGAATTCTTTTGCGGCGCGTTTCAAACGGTCGGCCATCAGTTGCATGGCGGCCGCGGCTATTTTGCCGTCGAAAATGACCAGACTGTTCAGCGACAATTTAGCCGATTCGGCGTTGAATTTCCCGATGCCGCTGCCTTTTATTTGGAAGTTGTCATAAGGGGGAATGAATTGCAATCTTCCGTCAAACGAAGCCGTCTGTTGGTCGTCGTTATAGGCAAAGAGTTGTCCCGACAAGGATTGTCCTGAAGCCTTTAAGGAGTCTTCAATTTTAAATTCGGATGTTTTTTCGTCAAAGTATAACACCCCGGAGGGCGAAAAAAAGGCTTCGTCGCCGACGTCTTTTTTATCGGCTATAAAAAGAGGATAGGGATTTCCGTCTTTGCCGAAAAAAATGCCTGCGTTCGGTTTTTTTCCCTTTTCGGAAACGGCTTTATCGTAGGACATGGCTTCATAAGTTTCCGCTCCCGTTTGCGAATATTTAAGCCATGTTTTCTTGGTTTTCCCTTTTATTTCAGGGCTGATATATCCGTATAAGCTCAATTTGGGGGCAGAGGCATACATGATGGCAGTTCCTTTGAAGAGCATGCGGGGGCTCATGCGCAAGTTCATCGCTTCGGGCACTTCTCCTTTGGCAGAGGTTTGCATTCGCCCCTCTCGCCGCGCCCGCCGCGAACTGTCGATAGGCACCAATTCAAACTCATTCATTTTGATGTTGAATGTGTCGCCTACGATATTTCCGTAACGGTAAGTGGCGAACCCCCGCAGCGTATTGCGGGATAAAATCGTAACTTCTCCGTCCGTCAATTTATGATATTGATTAGCCGTATCGGCCACCAGCGTCACGTTTTTGAAAACGCCGAATTGGGCATTCTTTTTCACTACAAACGTTCTGTTTTCGGGGGTGATGCGCATGTCGGCCACGGTGATGTAGGGCACCCCGCTCAACGTTAAAGTTTCTTTCACAATATCATATTCGGCCTGCTCGGCATTGAAGCGCAGGGAGTCAAGTTCTTCCTTGGTGGTTACGAAGTAAGAATTGGCAATATCGCCTTCGGCTTTCATCGTTATTTTCTTTGCTTTCAAATCCCATTCGGCGGTGGAGATGGAAGTTTTGAAGCGCGCCAGGGGAAATTCAAAAGCCAGATTGCCCGTTACTTGGGGACGTATTTTTGCTTTTTCCCCGGCTAAGTCAAACTCCAGCGATACGTGTTTGGCGTCCATGGCGGGAATTTTGGAGTTCTCGGTGAACACTTTAAAACGCGCGTCCTCTGCCTTGATTTGAGTGGTGTGAAATTCAAAATCTTTGGAGGCAATTTCGCAGCTTGGCAGTTTCATCCGCCCTTCGCCGCCCACCAGTTTTTCCGATACGGTGATGCTTCCGTTGAGCGTTCCCAATCCTTTATAAAGTTCAAAAGGATCGGCGCCGTTGGCAATATTCATCTTATCTTCCTTGGGCAACCACCGCAGTTTATACTCCTTGAATGTGATGTGGGGGAATGCCGTCCCGTGCAAGAGTCCTTCTTTCACCGCTCCCGATTTTCCGACGGCAGACACCGAATCGCGGTATAAAACAAAGTCATCAGAGAGGAGCGCCGTGGTCAGGTACTGCAATTTCCCTTTGTTGCGCAAGCCCCTGGTATCGAGGGAAAGATTGCCAAAAAGCAGTCCGCTGGTTCTGTAGAGTTTGTAGCCTTTCGGGGGAATGCGGTGCTTAAATCCCAGCGAGCGGTCAATCATGGTATGCAACTCGTCTTCAAAGTCGGGAAGGATGCCGTCGGAGACAAATGTGCCTTTAAATTCCACGTTCCCGGAGTTGGTTTTTTCCAAACTGTCCACGGCAAACGGCGGGATAAGGAAATGAACCGAACGGTCGTATGCCTTTTGGAGAATTTCTGGTTTGTCGAAATAAACCACGGAGCTGCCCTTCTGTTCAAAACGCGGGTAAGTATCGTACTTCCTGAGTCCTGCTTTGTTGCTCGGATGATCAATAAACAACGTTCCGCTGGAGGCTTTAGAGGCTTTTTCCAACGCTTTTTCGAGGGCGCTTGAACCTTTGTCTTTCACGCTCCCCAAACTGATCAGCGAATTGTTCACGCGTTCAGTCCTGCCTTTGCGTTTTATGTGCAGGCGTATGGAGTCAATTTTATTTATGTCGAAGTAAAATTCTTTGTAGTTAAACTTAAAATCCTTTCCGTAGATTTCAAACACTCCCGAACGCAACACCCCGTTGAATGAAAAACCTCTGTTGGGGGTAAATTGGAGGGTGGAGCTGTCGGGCGAGATTTTCACGTGGAGGGAGTCGCTCACCACAAACTCGTCCACTCCGCGCACGGTAAGTTTATTGTCTTTCAAAGACATGACCGCATTGGCGCCTTTATCGTGGTAGGATTGTATTTTCAAATTGTCATAGTCGGCTTGTTTGTTCACGGCTTCGAGCCACAGCATCGCCTTGTCGCTCACGGTAATTTGACCGTTGGCGGGGCGGAATAAAATCATGCCTTTTTCGGCCAAAAATTGCATCGCCATCACCACGGTTTGGTAATCGCTTTTTGACTCCGGCACCAATTCGTTGGCGTAGAATGTCTGCTGATTGGAGGCTTTGGCGTAGCGCGTGGCGAGCATTAAGGGATGAAACCGAAACCCTTTTCCGTGAAGGACGCGAAAATCGTCGGCGTTATAATATTGATTGGACTCAAATATCAAAGGCGACACTTTTCCGCCGCCGCTAATCCGCAATTTCACTTCATCCGTGGCCGCATTCCAGGTCAGTTCGTCCGCATTGAAATCAATGCCAAACAAGGAAGAGATAAAAGGCGCTTTCTTCATATTGCTTTTGTTGGGCAACAGCAACAGCGTATGACGCTCATAGTCAAGTTTAAAGGCTTTGGAGGGATGCGTGATGGAATCTTTGCCGTGGCGTATGGTAATGGCGGCGTCCTCGCCTTCGATGAGACCTTGCTTTTGGTTTATATGAAAAGCTCTCCCCCGCACTGTTAATTTTCTCCCCTCCTGCTCGCTCCATTCCAACGTGCTTAACCCGCCCTTTACCGAGTAGTTTTTTGCATAATGGCCTATCAGGGAAAAACCTCCCCTATATTTTATCGAAGGGGGAAAGCCGCCTATTCTGAGGTTATTGGCATAGGAGGTGAAACGGGGATAGGTTCCTTTTTCTTTGCTTCCGGGCAAGGCATTATACTCAAAAACTCCGGGGATAGAACGGGCTAAATTTCCCGTGAAAAGAGCGCCGCCTTGCGCCTTCAAAACGGGCGAGGCGGCATTGAAACTAAATTCGGAAAAAGAATAATAGGTCGAGTCTGCAGGGATGCCCGTCGAAGACCAGTCGAAGCGCCCGCCCGCGCCATGAAAAGACTTGTCTATTAAAGAAAAAGTACCTTTTGCGTCGATGAGCGAGGCGGAATCTTGAGGGGAGACAAAACGAAGCGTGACCGGGGCATCGAAACGAATGACGGGACCTTCGTGCGGCGGAACTTTTACAGGCCGGGTAACGTCATTGGCCGCGGTCGTGGCGGAATAATCGGCGGTCTCGCGTTTTGCTTTTCTTTCCGCATACACAAAACTAAAAGGGACGTCGTTGGCCCGCGCTTTAAAAAGAACCGTCCAATTCAGCGCCCGTTTTTTTAAAAACAAACTGCTGTTGAGGAAAAACAATTCCGTCGCTCTCAAATCTTCTTTCGCAATCACATGCGAAGCCGTTTCCAAAAAGCTGTCCAGACTGCCGCCTGCCGCATTGAGAGAAGCATAATAATGGAGAAAGTGCGGAAACGGACACCCCTTTTTTTGAAGCGCCGACGCCTGCTGTTTTATAGTACTTTGTTGCTTGGGAGAAAGGGCGCTCCATTGTGCCCTGAAGGCCGCGCCAATGGCCATGGGAGTCACCTGTCGGGTGTTGGTGCACACAAAGTGGATGCTGTCCTCAAAATCAAGCCTTACTCCCTGAAAACCGAACTTTGCTTTTTTTTGAGCATAAGAAAACTCTCCTTGTACGCCAAGAGCGACCACAAGAAAAAGCATTTTGTAAAACAGAAGGTTACTTTTGAAAATCAACTTTAATTAACTAAGCCGTAAAGTTCTTATTTTTTTTTGCTTATAAAAAATGCGGCGCGGAAAATGCGTATTTCAGCAAAGAGCAAAAAGTCAGTCCGACACGGCGCCTTGTTTTTATTTAGGCGGCGGAACCAAACTTGCGCCGCCCGACGCCTTTTGCCCTCCTCCTAAAAGTGGCATTTAATTAGCCGAGTCCATAAAGCCCTGCGCATAGACGGCCTCTTTAATAAAAATACTCTTCTCTGTGCATGTTTGTTTCTTCCGACTTTCTGATTTCAACTGATTTCAACCTTGAAAAGCGCTTTTTGCAGGCGCTGACTTTCTAGTCGCGGGTCGGGGGCGCTCTTGCGGGACGCTTGGGACTCGGAGTGCTTGTCGCAGGCATCCCGCAAGTCCCCAGAAAAAGAAATCTCCTCCGCGACGCGAGTTTTTTAGCAACCCCGAATCAGATTTGAAAGGGGGGCATCTCAAAATTCCCGTCGTTGCCACACCCCCATTTGAAAATAAGCGCTATTGACCAAGCCTATGCCTCCTAATTCCGCGACGGAATTGACTTCTGCGGCTCACGTTTATTTGCAACTTCCTGATTTTCAGAAACTACGCATAGCGTCAGCCAGAACAGAGCGCCGCATTTGGATGACCCCAAAGGGACCATATCCCCTCGCCTTGTTTCCTGCGCACATTAAAAGACTTTCGGGTTGCGGTTTCAATTACCTGATTTTCAACAACAAATCTAAACGTTAGGCAGAATAGCAGGTTTTCAGTTTGAAGGCCATTGGGCAAAAAAATCCGAGTTGCACCCTCCATAGCCCAAGCATAGATAGTGTATAGATGGTGCATAGATAAAGCATAGATAGTGCATGGGAGAGCATTAAATTCAACATTATGTTAAATAGAACCTAAGCCCCCCCCTCCCCCTCCCTGCGGCTGACCCCAAAAGGGTCATATTGACGAATGGGATGTGCCCTGCATCCCCCATTAGCCATTCTGAAGCTATTCATAGTGACGGTAATTTTGAGAGGCTCCCAAGACGCCCCCTTGTTAATCCATTATAATTTAATACCTTCGCTTCTGATATTGTTGTTTTTGTATAATTAAGAAGCAAAAAAATAAAATTGATTATTAATATCCGCAATGAAATGATAAAGCTATACAAACTCAACCTTGCCCGGTCGGACGCAGAAGGAAACGGACGCCGAGGCCGCATAATAAAAAACCAAAATAAACGGACGCTAAAACTCTAACCCCCTTAATCCCCAAAAAATATGGAAACCCTCAAAAAATATCTGCTATTGTCTCCTGCCGTGTTGGGAGACGTTACGCTTTGCTTCTTCATGAACTTTTTTACCATTCGATGCAACGATCAAAAATTAGCGTCCGTTTCAGGCTATGCGCTTGTGACGGGGAAGGGCATCACCGTCAACAACCCTATGAGCGGTATGGGCGGGGAGCAAAATTCTCAAGAGGAAAAAAAGATGCCGCCTAATATATGGGCCTTGGCAACGCTTATATTAGCCCTGGCCGGCATTATGGTTTACTTCCTCAATCCGACAAAGAAATTCCTTATCACGGCGGTTCTTGCTTTTGCGGCATTCGTTTCGCTTCTTTTGTTGAAGAGCACCCTTCTGGAGCAAATACTGAAACAAGAGTCGGACGCAGATAAGGCAGAGCGGGTTAGCGCCATGATTTCAGTGGTTCCCGAAATGGGCTATTACTTGGCGCTGATCGGATTGGCGAGCGTGGGAGTTTTCAATGCGCTGTTGCAGAAGGAAAGTCGCCCCAAAGAGCAAACCCCTGATTAATAATGGTTAATGGCATCCTCACCCCAAAGGAAACTTCTTTTTCTTGGTCAATCATTGACCATTAACCATTATTTATATATCATGGAATTAATAAAATGGGTAATGGGTAATGCGGTTGCTCTGCCCGTTCGGGTAAGCTCCCCAAATAATGGGTAATGATTAATTTGCAAGCTCCGAAAAATTGGTTAGGATTTTCATTATTTTGATTTGAATTTGAGCGAGGCAAGCCGAGAAAGCGCATCACTAATCACTAATCACTAATTCATTAACCATTAACCATTAATCGGTCGTTATTTTGGGTCTTCTCAATTCAAAATTTTGTCCGAGGTAGACTTTGCGCACTTGCGGATTGTTGGCCAGGTCTTCGGCGGTGCCGGTGCAAAAAAGTTTTCCGTCCACCATGAGATAGGCGCGGTCGGTGATGGAGAGAGTTTCGTCCACGTTGTGGTCGGTGATGAGAATGCCGATATTTTTTTTCTTTAGTTTAGCCACAATGCCCTGAATTTCTTCCACCGCAATGGGGTCTACGCCGGCAAAGGGTTCGTCGAGCAAAACGAATTTGGGGTCCACGGCCAAAGCCCGCGCTATTTCGGTGCGGCGGCGTTCTCCCCCGGAAAGTACGCGCCCCTCGCTCTTGCGGACATGCGTGAGACTAAATTCTTCCAACAGTTTTTCTGCTTTCTCGTGCCTGTCCTGCTTCGATATATCCCACATTTCAAGCGGCGCCAAAATATTTTCTTCCACCGTGAGCCTGCGGAATACGGAAGGCTCCTGCGCCAAATAGCCAATGCCCAAACGCGCCCGCTGATACATGGGCAAGCCCGTAATGACTCGGTCTTCCAATACAATTTCTCCTGAATTGGGTTTTATCAGTCCCACAATCATATAAAAGGAAGTGGTTTTGCCGGCGCCGTTCGGGCCGAGCAACCCCACAATCTCCCCCTGATTGACCTCCAAGCTCACGTCGTTCACGACCATGCGTTGCTTGTATTTCTTAAATAATTTGTTTGCCTTTAAAATCATTCTTCAAGTTTAATGTCTTTCAATCGAAATTGCAAGGTAGCGACATTATTAAAAATATTCTCCTCGATGGAAAAAGCCAGACTGCATCGGACGCCTTTTCGCAAAGGTTCATAAAATTCGGACATGTCAAAACCAATTACTTTGAAAACGGAGTAGCTTCCTTGTTGCCGCGCCACAAAAGCCAAATGTTTTTCTTGATATTTTGCCAGTCCGTCGTGCACCGTCACATGCGAGGCCGAAAACACGGGGTTGGGATTGAACGGGCCGAAGGGCGCCATCTGTTTGAGAACGGAAAAAAACTTAGGCGTGATTTGGTCAAAATTAATTTGCATATTCACCTCCAGCATCGGGGAATGAAGCTCCTCCTGCCACAAAGCCGACACCGTTTCTTCAAACTTTTTTCTGAAAGCCAATAAATTTTCGGGCTTCATCGTAAGTCCTGCCGCAAAGTGATGCCCGCCAAAATTCTCCAACAATTCTTTGCAGGAGTCAATGGCTTTATATAAATCAAAATGGGGAATGCTTCGCGCCGATCCGGTGAGTTTTTGATTCGATTCGGTGAGCACCACCGTGGGACGATATAGTTTTTCCGCACAACGCGAGGCCACAATTCCCAACACGCCTTTATTCCAAGCATTGTTAAACAACACCGCCGATTTTGCCCCCCTCATTTCTTCGTCTTCCCAAACGGAGGCCATCGCTTCTTCGGTAGTGGAGATGTCCAATTCGCGCCGCGTGGTGTTATTGTGGTTTAGTTCGGCCGCCAAGTCCAACGCCTCTTCGCAGGATTTGGCCAGCAACAATTCTACGGCTGTTTTGGCATGCTCCATTCTTCCGGCCGCATTGATGCGCGGCCCCAACGCGAAGACTACGGCCGAAACGTCCATTTCGGTTTTCACATCCGCAATTTGTTTCAAAGCCTTCAGCCCGGGCAACGGATTTTGATTTAATTTTTGTAAACCAAAATGCACCAATACTCTATTCTCTTCCACAAGCGGCACAATGTCGGAACAAATGCTCACCGTGACTAAGTCGAGGTATTGGAAGACCTCTTCTTCGTCGCGGTGTTTTTTGGCAAACGCTTGAATGAGTTTGAAACCCAGTCCGCATCCGCTCAATTCTTTGAAGGGATAATTGCAGTCCGATTGCTTGGGGTCGAGCACGGCGACCGCAGTCGGCACTTCCTCGTCGGGCAAGTGGTGGTCGCAAATGATAAAATCTATTCCGCGTTCGGAAGCAAATTTCACTTTGTCCATAGATTTTATCCCGACGTCTAAGGCGATGATGAGGGTGTGATTGTGTTGCGCTGCCCATTTAACTCCTTCAAACGAAATGCCATACCCCTCCGAATAACGGTCGGGCACATAGAAAGAACAATGGGCATGAAATGTTTTTAAATAACTGTAAACCAAGGCCACGGAAGTGGTGCCGTCCACGTCGTAGTCGCCGTAAATTAAAATTTTCTCTCCTTCATCGATGGCTTTTTTCAATCGCGCCACGGCGGCCTCCATATTTTTCATCAAAAAAGGATCATGCAACTGCTGAAAGGAAGGACGAAAAAATGCTTGCGCCCGGGCTACGTTTTGTATGCCGCGTTGCCACAAAATTCCCGTGAGCGGAGTGTTGATATTCAGCAATTTACTGAATGTCTCCCATTCTTGCACGGGGGGGAGGGGGGCATAAATCCATTTACGCTGCATTTTTTTCTTGGGCAAATGTAAGAAAATCAAAGGGATGTAACTACGAAAAAGGGCGTCCCGGTGTAGAACGCCCTTTCCTTTTTAAACTAAACACTCACACTACTCGCTTATAAAACGAATTGCTTGCCGCATTATTGGCTTCCTCCGCAAAATAATTATCAAAGACAGACCCGCAATAAGCCATTCTGCCCTCGCGTTCAACGACCGTTTGGCAGGCAATGACTTTACATTGAAACAGTTATGGGCGCGGCGGAGTTCGAAATTATGGGCGCGGCAATAAATCGCCCCGCATTAAAAGGTTTTGCTTTCATGCAGGGCGCTTGGGGCACGGGGCACGTTTTGCCAGAAAATTTTTGCTTTCTGAAACTAAACTTTGCGCACGTTAAATTAAAAACCCGAGAAAGAATTTATAAAAAACTTTTGCCCGTTATGGTGAATTTCATGCTTCGTTACTTATTTTCGCGCTCACAAATTTTAAAAATCAGATGAATATTGTACTTTTTGGTCCTCCCGGCGCAGGCAAAGGCACTCAAGGCGAGCGACTTATCACGCTTTACGGGTTGACGCATCTCTCCACCGGCGAAGTCTTCAGAAGGAATATGACCGACGGCACGCCCCTTGGAGACCAAGTGAAAGCCATTATTAATAACGGAGAATTGGTGCCCGACGAAATCACCATCGCCATGTTGGAAGAAGAAGTGAGAAAAATCACCGCCGCCAAAGGAATTTTATTCGACGGTTTTCCGCGCACGACCGCGCAGGCTATCGCACTCGATGAAATGATGACACATTTTGGAAAAACGATTGACCACGTAACCGCTTTGGAGGTTCCCGAAAAAGAGTTGCGCAAACGAATTGCCCTGCGCAAAACGCGGCAAAACCGAGTCGACGACGACGAAGAAAAATTGAATAAAAGGATTACCGAGTATTATACAAAAACCCTTTTTGTATTGGATTATTACAAAAAAGACAATCGCCTCCAAAGCATCGACGGCCTCGGAAGCATCGATGAAGTTTTTGCGCGATTAAAGAAAACCATTGAAGGCTGATAAGGCGAGCCTCCTCCGCTTTCCATTCAACCGTTTTAAAAAGTTATCTTTGCCGAATGTCATCACCCAATTTTATTGACCACGTCAAATTTCATTCGCGCTCCGGCAAGGGAGGGGCGGGCTTTCGGCATTTCCACCGCGAAAAATTTGTGGAGAAAGGCGGCCCCGACGGCGGCAACGGCGGACGCGGCGGACACGTCATCTTGCGCGGCAATTCGCAACTGTGGACGCTCTTGCATTTGAAATATCGCAAGCACGTTTTCGCCGAATCGGGTTATGGAGGGGAATCGCAAAATTGTACGGGAGCCGACGGAAAAGATGAAATTTTGGAAGTGCCGCTCGGCACGGTGGCGCGAAGAGCGGAGACCAATGAAATAGCAGGCGAAATAAACGAAGACGGACAAGAATTGATTTTGACGCCCGGCGGAAGAGGCGGAAAAGGAAACGCCTTCTTCGCCACGCCCGCCAATCAGGCGCCGCAACATGCCCAACCCGGCGAACCGGGACAACAAGAGTGGATTATTTTAGAACTAAAATTATTGGCCGATGTGGGTCTCGTGGGTTTTCCTAATGCAGGCAAATCTACCTTGCTGTCGGCGGTATCGGCCGCGAAGCCCAAAATTGCCGACTATCCTTTCACTACGCTCACGCCAAACTTAGGCGTAGTGTCGTGGCGCGACGACAAGTCGTTTGTGATGGCCGACATTCCCGGCCTCATTGAAGGCGCCTCCGAAGGACGCGGACTAGGCATTCGTTTTTTGCGGCACATTGAAAGAAATTCGGTCTTGCTTTTTGTAATCCCCGCCGATTCCAACGACATTCGAAAAGAGTTTGCCGTGTTGCTCCGCGAACTGAAACAATACAATCCCCAACTCCTCGACAAAAACCGCCTGCTCGCCATCTCCAAAACCGACTTGCTCGACGACGAACTGCGCACCGCCATCGCCAAAGAACTCCCCCCCGACATTCCTTCTCTCTTCATTTCTTCCGTCACCGGTTTTGGCATTCAAGAATTGAAAGATAAAATTTGGGCAATGATTAATGGGTAATGGCCTAGGCTCAACTCATAAAGCAACCGAGAATAATCAATAGTTGTCAAGCTCA
>Ga0081606_1000474_pt1 | contig 16840 bp, 19 predicted proteins | sample EareggfetidaYelm_FD_71127 | JGI IMG/M metagenome (GOLD analysis project Ga0081606, IMG submission 71127) | Earthworm egg capsule microbial community from the University of Washington, USA - E. fetida Yelm (SPADES assembly) (version 2) | ecosystem: Host-associated > Annelida > Reproductive system... | reverse complement strand
AGTTGAGCATGGTCAGCAACTGGCGCCTGCGGGTGACCAGCGCCGCCAGCCATTGCTGGCGCTCGTCGGCCACAGGCCGCACGAAGCGAGCAAGGTCTGCACGACGCACCAGCACCGAGCCGAATTCGGCCAGCATGCACGCGTCCACCGCATCGGTCTTGGCCAGCCGGCCCATGGACTTGGCAAAGTCGCGCGCCTGGCGTGGGTTGACCAGCGCCACGGGCAAGCCCGCTGCTTGCAATGCACAGGCCAGCGCCGCCTCGTAGCCACCGGTGGCCTGCATCACCACCAGGCCCACATCAAGAGGCGGCAAAAGAGCTGCAACAGCCCAATGGCCTTGCACATCGTTGGCAAACCGCTGGGCACTGTTGTTGGTGTCCAGCACAAAGACGTCGATGTGAGCCTTGGCCACGTCGATGCCCACCGTCACTGAGGAAACAGACATGATCTTCAGATCCCTTGCTTGTGCATGCGCGCTCAAGTCTGGCGCGCGTAACCGTTCGGGCTTCACGAAGACCAGCGCGGCGGCCGTGCGTGCTGTACTCAGAAACGGGCTCGAGCACCCCAGCCGCTACCAAACTGCACGGGCCCGTCTGGCCGCCTCAACGGCGATCAGACTCTACCGCGCTGGTCAGGCTTAAAGATACAAGCGATCACTCCGGCCTTGACCCCGACCCAACCTAGGGCTGCGACCCAGAACGTCGGCAGGACCAGAAACATAGTCCCCATGACGAAGTTCAGCAGCATGTCGCCGAACGCATTGTTCAAGCCCACCAGTGGATCGAAATTGCTGTGCGGCCGGTTCCATCCCCATCCCCACCCGTAGAGCGCGTCGAGGATGGTGCTGTCGATCCAGCGGGCCAGTTGGAACCAGAAATCGACGAAGAACAGCGCGAACTGCACGACGCTCACGGTGACGACCGTCTTCAGGTCATAGGTGCCCACGACCAGTACCAGCGGGATGCAGATCCCGAGCGCCATCTTGAGCAGCGCAAGCACCATCGGCAGTGTTTGGCGCACCACGTCCATTGCCGGGAACGCCGCCATCCCCCCGGTGGCCATCCCCACGTCGCCGGCCGCGCGCGTGATGATGTTCGGCAAGGTCTTGTCGATCTGGCCGCCGTAGTCCGTATAGACCGACCCCTGGTTGAGCTTCTGCTGCCGCGGCGCCGCGATCGCGCGGATCACCGAATCGTCCACCTCAGCGCGGCTCAGGAACCCGGCCCAGCCCGCCAGCCGGGTGAGCAGGTTCGGGTCCACCTGGCCCAGCAGCCGCGCCCGCAGGTCGTTGCTGCCATCGGCCCACCACTGCCTGCAGGTCGGATAGCCGCCGCCGCTGGGCACCTGCGCCAGCCCGGCGTCGCGGGTGCTGTCGTAGGGCCAGTCATCGCGCGGCGTGCTGGAGCGGTAGCTATCGTAGTAGCCGGCGGTGTCCGTGAAGAAGCGTGAGCCGATCCAGGTGACATCGTGCATCTGCGCCTCATTAAGCTGAGGGCGCTGCATGAACAGCTTGGCACGCGCCGACCCGTAGCAGTCGTGCGTGAAGTCCGCCACTTCCTGGGCCAGGACTGGATCGGCAATGCGCGTGGCATCGATCTCCATGCGCATCTGCCGCAGATCGGTGCCGCAGGGGACCGCCGCGACCGAGGCGCCCGTGACCGCCCGCGAGAGTGCGTGCATGAAGGCCCACCAAACAGGCACTTTCGCCGACTGGTTGTTGAGGGTGGAAAAGGATTGCGACCAGCCCGTGTCGGTCGGCTGCGGCACGCTGGCCTGGCACTGCGCCGAGCGCGAGCTGTCGTACTGGATGGTGTTCAGATCGACGCCGATGAAAGGGATGCCGGCGAACATCACGACCACGATGGCGACGAACACCCGGTTCTCGATGCGCCACCTTCCATCCCGGCGTCGTCGCCATCGCGCAGGCCCAGTCCCACCGGCAGGTCGGCGTGGCCGCCGCCGCGCCCGCCGATGCTGTCCAGGCGCCGCTGCAGGTCTGTGAGCAGCCCCTCGGTCTGCTGGCGTTCGCTGGCCGCCTGCTGCTGGTCGCGGCGCAGGTTGGAACGCTCGGATTCGAGCGCGGAGCTGATGCGCTGGTCGATCGAGTTCTCGCGCTGGCGCAGGCGCTGGTTCTCGGCCCGCTGGGCCTTGTTGTCCGACAGCGCAGTCTGCAACTCGGTGCGCAGTTGCTTCACCTGCGCGACCAGTGTCGCCACCGTGTCACGCGGGGTATCGCCCTCGATGCCCAGTGCCTTCATCTCCTCGGGCATGAGTTGGCTACCCCTGTCGCCTTGGGAGCGCGCCGGGGCATCGCCGCCCGAGAACAACCGGATGCCGATGAACAGCACCAGGAGCGCCACCGGAATCATCAACCATTTGAGCAGGACGTTACTGCGCATGATGGGCCTCCTTGCCGTCCTTGCCGCCCTTGGCTTGGGGCTCCGGCAGCGGCAGGTGCGCAGCCGGGTCGAAGCGGTGGATGGCCGGCAACAGCGATTGCGCGAGGCCACGGCCGCGCGTCACCAGATACAGGACGGTGGTGTCCTCCGGCGTGCCATGCGGGCCGAGCGCCTCGTGCTGGAAGGTTGCCGTCAGGAAGTCGCCTTGCAGCAAGCGCGGGTCGAGCGTGATCCAGCCGGTGCCGGTATGGCTGAGGCGCACAGCCGTCACCCACTGGTCTTCCAGGCGCCAGGAGGCGAGCGCGGCGGCGCGCACCGGCAGTGTCGGCATCAGCGTGCCGAGGTCCAGGTCGCGGCGCAGGTGGACCCGCATGACGCCCGGCAGCGGTTCGACCGTGCGCAGCGGCGCGTACAGGTTCTGTGCGGCGAAGCGCGTCAGCACGGCCGGAATCGGGGTTTCGCGCCGCGATGCCCGTACACCGGCCAGATCGTTGCCGCGTGCTGGTGCATCCTCATCGGCGGCGGTCGGCTGATCGCCGTAGCGCGCAGGGGCGGTACTGCCTTCGACGATGCGCACCGGCTCCAGCGCCGGCTCGCCGTCCTTGGCCGGTTCGGCGGCGATGTCCAGCAGGATCAGCGCGCCCGTGTCGGCGTCCTGCAGTTGCAGCCGCGTGGGCTTGATCGGCTCGTTCGCGCGCAGGTACACCGCGCCGCCCGCGCTCTGCACGCGCAGCCGCTCGCCCACACCGGCCGGAATGCCCACGCGCACGTTCCTGTCGATGAACACGATGCGCTCCTGGCCGACGCGTAGCGGCACGGCGAGCGGCATGCGTTCCCAGCGCAGGATTTCCACCGCCTGGGCAATGGGGGACGCGGCCACGGCCAGCAGCCCCAGCAAGGCGAGTACATAGTGCTTCATGGGGTATCTCCTCGAGGCGCTTGTGGAGACAGGCCGCCCTGGGCGGGTGCTGGCCGCGCCGGTTCCGGCGCGCTGATGCGCTGCGGCGTGGTTTCGTAACAGTCGAGCGCCAGCCCGAACGGGTTGCGCGCGGGATCGACGTCCACGCGTGTGACCTTGATGGGGTAGCGGACCAGGGCGCGTTTGACCTGCTCGGCGCCGTAGTACTCGTCGGCGCTGATGTCCAGCGTCACCACCCAGTCGCGGCCGGAGACCACGCGCACGCGTGCCGTGGGGGCATCGCCGTAGCCGCGGCCGGGGATTTCGTAGATGCCGCGCACGCGCTGGCGCAGCTCGCCGGTGCTGCGCCGGTAGTCGTAGTCGGCCCGCAGGAACGCATGGCATGCCGGGGTGAGGTATGGCAAGAGCGCATGCAGGTTGCGCGGGTAGTCCTCCTCGCCATTCGTCGGCCAGCGGTTGAGTTGCTGGAACACGTAGAACGTGAAGGCATAGACCGATTCCGGCGGCACCTCCCACCACTTGCGGGTGCTGCCCGAGCGCAGGTCGGGTGGAACGTGGATCGTCAGGTCGCGCGGTGCGCTCCACCAGCCGCCGCCCATCACCAGGGCGACGAGGACCAGCGCGCCAGCACCCAGGCGCAGCGTCTTGATGTGCGCCTGCAGGTGGGTGATCTCGTTCTTGAAACGGCTCATCGCGCACCCCTTTGCATGGCCCTTCGGGTGGACCAGAAGCCCGAGCGCGAGATCAGCAGGTGGCCGCCTACCCAGCCCGACGCGAGCGGATGCCGCGTGGCGATGCGCCACTGCAACTGCCGGTACAGCCAGGTATCGGGCCTGCCGCGCTTGAGCCCGCGCAGGATGCCGCCGCCCACGAACACGCCCAGGGCCACGCCCACGACGATGAACGTCGGCGCGATCGCGATCGTGCGGAGCACCCAGGACAGCGGCGCTCCGACCAACAGACCGGCGGCACCGGACAGGCCGCAGCAGACCCACAGCTCGTCCGCCGTGAGGCCGCGCACGACCACCGGGTGGCGGTTGAGCCGGTGCGGAAGGAACGTGACCGTTCCGTCCGCACGGATGTGCTGGTGCTCAGACATGGCCAGCACCTGCTTACAGGATGCCGGTGGCTTCGGTGAGCAGCCAGATGCCGATCACGAGCAGGACGGCGCCGATGGCGACGGTGAGGCCGAACTGGCCCCAGGTCTTGCGGCCCGTGTGGATTTCCGCGTAGGTGCCGTAGGCGTGGTAGCACACGCCGATGAACATCGAGGCCACCACCAGCAGGGCTACGAGCATGATGATGTCGTAGCCGTAGTTGCGGATGGTCTCCATGATGCCGCTGCCGGCGCCCCGGGTGGGGTTCTCCAGTTGCGGCAGTCCCTGAGCGAAGGACAGCGCGGGCAGCGCGGCTGCGCCCAGGGCCACGGCGGCGCGCTGGGCGAAGCGGGAAGTGAGAAAACGGTGTGGCATGGTCAGTCCCTTCAGGTCAGGAGAGGAGGAAAAAAGTCAGCACGAGGTACATCGCGACGAAGCGGATGCAGACGCCGAGGAACTGGCGCTGGTTGAGGCGGCTTTCCGACCACCCCACGTAGGCCGTTCGGATGGCCCAGACGCCCCACACGAGCAGCACGGCGAAGACGGTGCCGACGAGGACGGCCGCCATTGCTGCGGGCGGGATGCCGCTGTTGGCCTGAAATGCGGAGAGCTGGGCGTCGTTCATGGCTGGTCCTCCGGTGTCGGCGTCGGTGAGGCAGGCGTAGCCCGCTCGGTGCGGTAGTCGCGGGCCAGTTCGGAGGGATCGCGCGGCTGGGCACGTGAAGGCGTGAGGTGGTCCTGGATCCCGGCGCGCACGCGCGCCAGGTCGGCCAGGAGCCGCGGGTAGTCGAAGTGGTAGCGCTCGCCCGGCGCGATGGGTGTGTGTGCGGCGCTGTGCGCGACGGTGCGCTCCAGCGCGCCGAGTTGGCTAAGCGCCGCAGTCAGTTCCTGCCGCTGTGCCGACGTCTCGGCACGGACCACCAACGGCACACCCGCCATGAGGGCCGTCACCACGAGAAGAAGAGGCACGCCGCGATGCGCGGCGCGCAACGGCTGGAGAAGCAACATCGCGCCATTCCTATGTGATCTGCAATGGCTCAATGCTGGGCAGCAGGGCGGCTTCGGGCCGCAAACAATAGGAACTCGCGGAAGACCTGATTGGTGCGGATGGGGAGCTGCAGATCGATTTCACTGCATGCGCTATTTTCAGCATCCGCTGAAACCAAGTGTTTCAGTGAAATTTTCTTGACTTTTTCAGCAAAAATGGTAATTTCAGCGAATGCTGAAACAAGCCAGTCCAGTGAAAATCGAGCAGCAAGCCGCCAATGCGCTCCGCCGTATCTTGGAGGAGGTCCCGGCTGTCGAGCACCTGGAAGTCAGGAATGTCGGGCAAGAAGGTGACCGTGCCGTCGACCTCATCGCGCATATCGATCTCTTCGGCCGCCGTCATACCCTGGTCGCCGAGGTCAAATCCAGCGGCCAGCCCCGGCATGTGCGTGCGGCGCTGCTGCAGTTGAAGGAATATGCCCAGCGCCAGCCCGAGCCGGTTACCCCTGTGTTCATCGCTCCCTACCTGTCGGCCGAGGCCCAGGCCCTGTGCCGGGAGTACGACGTCGCCTTCATCGATCTGGAAGGCAATGCACGCCTGGCATTCAGCACCTTTTTCGTATCGCGCCAGGTAGCGAGCAAGCCTGTTCCGGAGCGGCGCGAGCTGCGTTCGCTGTTCAAGCCCAAATCCGCCCAGGTGCTGCGCCGAATGCTGCGCGCGCCTGGCCGCGCCTGGCGGGTCACTGAGCTGGCCGAAGCCGCAGAAGTCAGCCTGGGCCACGTGAGCAACGTGCGTACCAGCCTGCTGGATCGGGAGTGGGCCCAGTTGTCGGGCGACGGAGTTTTCCTGTCGGATCCCGATGGGTTGCTGGATGCCTGGCGCGACGCCTACGAGCCGCCGATCGGCAAGCGCCTGGGCTTCTATACGACCTTGCATGGAGCTTCGTTCGAGGATGCCATGCGCAAACCGCTGGCTTCGATGGTGGGCGGGCAGATAGCACTGGCCTCGTTTTCCGCGGCGCAATGGCTCGCCTCCTATGGCCGTACCGGCACCCATTACTTCTACGCCGACGAGGCGGGCCTGGAACACTTGCGCTCCACCTTGGGCCTCTCACCCTCCAGCAAAGGCGAGAACGTGGTGGTGACCGTGCTCGAAGAGCCGGGTCTGTTCCTGGATACCGTGGAGCCGGCTCCGGATGTGACCTGCACCAGCCCTGTTCAAACCTACCTGGACCTCTCCAATGCGGGTGAGCGCGGACGGGAGGCCGCCGACCATCTTCGGCAAGAAAGACTGCAATGGCCAACATGACACCGGGCGAACCCCAGTACGCCAGCGACTACGACGACCGCACCACGGCAGCCGTCAAGGCCGTCCTCGTCGAGATCGGCCAGATTCTCGGCAGTTTCAAAGGCAAATTCGCCGTGGTGGGCGGCGCCGTGCCCTGGCTGCTGCTGGGCGATAACGAGGACATGCCCCACGTGGGGACGCTGGACCTGGATCTGGGCCTGGATGCGGCGGCGCTGGGAGACGGCGAGTACGCCAATCTGGTGGAAGCCCTGCTGGGACATGGCTACGCGCAGCGCAAGGATCTCCGGCGATTCCAACTGGTGCGCCAGATCGCGACGGCGGACGGGGGCACCCCGATCGACGTGATCATCGACTTCCTGATGCCCAAGGATGCGGAAATCGTCAAGAACGTGCCTCCGCTGATCAGCGAGTTCGCCGTGCAGCGCGCGGATGGCGCCGACCTGGCTGTGCGCTTCTACCAGATGGTGGCGATCGCCGGGGCCATGCCCAATGGCAGAACGAACCGCGTGGAAGTCGCGGTCTGCTCGATTCCGGCTTTGCTGGCCATGAAGGGGCATGCGATCGCGGGGCGCTACAAGCAAAAGGACGCCTACGACATCTACTTGCACCGAGACCGGCAGCGCGAGGTACGTGACCCAGGGCAGCACGGCCAAGGGCATCAGGCTTGCCTTCGCGGTGGTAGATGAAGCCGGATTCGCGCCCCGCGCCGAATCGGCGCACGTCACGTCGCACCAAGCCGTCGATCAGGCCGACGAATGCCGCGGTGAAGATCAGCGGCAGCGTGAGCACCAGGACCAGCAGGCGCACGAGGAAAGTGAGTGTCGTGAAGGCCGCGGCGATCAGGTAGCTCTCGGTCCAGACATAGACCTGGCTGATGTAGTAGCGGAAGTTGCGCACCCCGTCCTGGTTCTTCCCGTGGCTGGGCGCACGGGCGCGCTCGGCGGTCTGGCCCATGCGCTCCAGCAACCCCGAGCGCACGAACACCCATTCGTATCCGGTGTCCACCAACTCGTGTGCCGTGCGCCCTGGTTCCTGCACGACCACGCTGCGCGTGAAGTGCTTGGACAGGTGCCCCAACTCGTACTGAAGCATCTGCTGGGAGTGCCGCCAGCCCTCGTCCTTCCAGAACAGGTGCATGCCCACGCACTCCATGACGATCGAGAACAGCAGTGAGCCGATCAGCACCCCGAGCAGCCGGAACGGCAAGGTGATGGTGCCAACGATCAGGCCCTGCCGGCGGTTCTGCTCGCGCTGTGTGGTGGTGGCAGTGTCGCTCATGGCGCTGCCGCCTCGTCGCTGGCCGTGGCGCCCGTGCCGGTGGTGGTGGGCGTTCCGATGGCCGCCTCATCGAGCAGATCGTCGGGCAAGGCCGCGTCCTGCAAGGCTGGCGAACTGGTGAACTCCCACCACTGGGCCGCGTCGGTGTAGCTCTGGCGCATGTAGCCAGCGAGCTGCTGCAGGTCCTGTGGCATCAGTTCATCCGGGTCCGGGGCCGGTACGGGCAGCGGCATCCTGATCTTCCAGAGCTGCCCGCCTTGCATCAACGCGAAGCACTGGCCTTTCGGCAGACCGACGATGTGGGATGGCTCGACCATCGGCACGCTGGACATGCTGATGCGGTCCTGGGTGTTCGACGTGAAGTCCGTCGCGCCGCGAATGTCCGAGCTGTCGGTCGCGCCGGAGACGATGGTGGTGGTATAGACCTCGACCTTGGGCAGTTGGCGGGTCAGCAGTTCGGCGGTCGCCGTCTCCCGGACCCGCAACATGAACAGGTTGTTGAAGTTGCCGATGACCTGGCCAGCCTTCGCACGGTTGCCGATGCGGGCCTCGATGTCGGAAAGCGTCTGCGTGTATGCCGTGACCTGCATCCCTGCGCCGCCGCCCTTGTTGATGAGCGGCACGAATTCGTCCCCCATCAATTCATTGAACTCATCAGCGTGGACGTTGATCGGCACCCGTGTGCCTGCCGATGCACCTGGCAGGCCATCGTCAATCCCATGCTTGTAGATGTGTCCTGCCACCGACACCAGGTCGGAGAACATGGAGTTGCCGACCGCCGCGGCGACTTCCGCATCCGACAGCGCGTCCAGGCCGACATAGACGATGGCGCGCTTCCTGATCACCGGCATCCAGTCGAAGATCGGGCGCGGGTCGGCCAGGTCGGAGTAGTTCGGCGCCAGGAACTGCGCGATCTTGCCGCTGGTGAGTTTCTCCAACAGGGGCAGCAGCGATGCGACGATCTTGTCGAAGTAGGTCTTGTCGTAGCGGACCGCCGAGCGCAGCCCATCGAGCACGGGGTCGTAGTTGCGGGCCTGGCTCAGGTACTGCTCCAAGGCCACCACCCGCTTCTCGCGGCCGATCATGTTGCGCGGAATGTTCTTCTCGTTGAGCTTGGCCTCGATCTGGACGATTACCTCCCAGGCCTTGGGCTCGGTCTTGGCGAAGTAATGCTGGGCATACTCCAGAAACAGCGCGTCGATGTTGATGACGTGCCGCTGGATCAGCATGTAGTCCGGGCGCTGCCCCAACTCCACCAAGGCACGCGCGATGATGTTCACGAAGCGCCAGGCGAACTCACGGAACGCCGCGCTATTGCCTTCGCCGGAGAGCTGACCGGCAAGGCGGGTTGCCACTTCCGAGATGCGCCCGAAGCGTCCCACTGCGTTGTAGCGGGCGCTGATTTCGGGCCAGCCCAGGTGGAAGATGTAGAACTCGCCCTCGCGGCCCGCGCGCTTGGCCTCGACGTACATCCGCTTCAAGAGATCGGCATCGCCCTTGGGGTCGATGACGATGACGACCTCATGCTCGCCCGCGGCGTTCTTGCGGCGGATGTCCTGCGTGACGAACAACTCGGCGAGGCGCGTCTTGCCCACGCGCGTCGTGCCCAGCACCAGCGAATGCCCGACGCGCTCGCCCAGCGGCAGGCTGACGTCCACCTCCTCTGGCTCGATGCCGTGCAGCCTCGGGAGCCCGCCCACGGGTGGCAACGGCCGCACGGGGTTGAAAGGCACATCCCAGCCCGTAAGCCTCGGCAAGCGCGAGAGCAGAAACGGCGCGAATTCCAGCCGATCTTCCAGACGCCGTGCCAGCCGGTATGCAGGTGTCGGCTCCACATACCGGCGAAATTCCGGCCGATACGTTTGCACGAGCCTATGGGTATGTTTCTGCTCCCACAGAAACCCCCGGCCGATGAAAAGCCGCTGCTGGCTGACCGGCACGTCCCGGCTCGTCATCACGTAGCGCGGCAACCTGCGGATGTTGCGCCGGTAGCGCAGGATCACGCGGGCATCGCGGTAGCGGATCGCGCCGTAGGCGCCGAACGCCATGGCGCTGCCAACGCCCATCGCCGGGCTCAACGCGAGCGACCACGGAGCCACCAGGGACAGAAACGCGGCGCCCGCACACGCCGCGACGGCGTATAGCTCCACCGCTGGGCGAAGCAGGACCTCGACGGGCTGTTTCGCCGACATGGCTTCATTGCTCGATGCCGGTGGCCGTGACCAGCGCCGGGTAGTGCCGCAAGCCCAGGCGTTCGGCCAGGTCATCGCCTGCCACGGGTGCCATCGGCACGCCAGGCGCCAGTGCGCGCAACCGCGCCAGGGATTGCGCGGTCTCGACATTGACTACCAGACCGACCGCGCCGCGCTCGCGCAGTGAGGTGGCATGGCGACGCAGCCAGGCTTGCGATGTCTCATCGTCGCCGATGACCACGAAAGGCCGCAGGCCCGGTGCCTTGATCACGCGCCGCGCGACGGTGCCGGGCGTGAGCTTGGCGCTGCGCACTGGCAGCATCGCGGCCTCGTCCGCAGGTGTCGCGGGAATCCGGGGCGTCGGGATGGGAGGCCGCGCCGCGCCATTGCCGCGCGGCTGGAGGTTGAGGGCTTCGTAGTACGGCAGCGCCGAGGCGCCGCCGCGGTCCTCGACCACGATCAGCGGTTCGGCGGTGTGCGCGACCAATGGCAGGGCCGCCAGTAGCACGAGCAGGCCCCTCAAGGTGAGATGGACCGGGAGGGATTTCGTCATGGGTTGATCTCCTGGCGCGCGGCACGCACCGCGGCGGTTGAGTGCATGCCCTGCACGCGGGCGAGGTGTCGGGAGACGCTGCGCCGATAGCGCGCGGCGGGCTCTCCGCCCGCGGGGCGGTGGTAGCGGCCGATCGCCAGCAGCCAGTCCTCGCCGGAGACGTACTGCTCCTTCAGAATCTCGGCGGCGATCGCCAAGTTGCGATATGGGTCAAGCAGATCGCAGGGGTTGGTGAAGCGGTGCTTGTGGTACCCAAGGTTGATCTGTCCCAGGCCCGCGTCGATGCGCGTGTGCGGCGTGGAGCGCATCGCCTGCTGCAAGCCGGAGCAGGTGTCGGTGCGGGTGGCGAAGCGGCGTGACTGCCCGGCGACGTTGAGCGACCAGGGCCACGGCACGAGCCGCCCATTGCGCCGAATCCCGCTCTCCTGCAAGGCCACGGCGTAGAGCACGGTCGGGGGAATGCCCGTGCGCTGTGCGGCGAGCTGGTAGGCCGGTGGCGGAACCTCATGGGCATGGGCGCTGCCGACGTATAGGCCCGCAGCGAGCAGCAGCACGCGCAAGGCCCTCACGGCGGATATGGCGGCTACGGCTGACGCAGCCATTGGCCGTTCACCTCGCGCACGACGGCCGGCAAATCGCCGGGCAAACCCAGCGACAGCCAGCGGCCGCCATCGTGATTGAGCGTGATGCTGCCGCTGCGCACGCGCGCCGGATCGACGTTCGCGCGCTTGGCCCAGTCGCGGAGGCGCGCGTCGTCCTGGCGGCTGCCGACCATGTAGAGGTCGAACTTGGTCCCCGAGGTCTGCAGTCGCTGCACGAGTTGCACGCAGGCCCCACAGCCGTCCTTCATGAATACCGCCGTGCGGCCACTGCCGCGCACGGCTGCATTGCTTGGCGTGGCGTCGGGCAGGTTCACGCGCTGCATGCCGGGGTGCAGGCGCTGCCACGCCTCGTCGTAGGCGCGCTGATAGGAAAGCAGCTTCTCGACGCGGCGCGCCTCGGCCTGTACCTGCATTTCCGCGTAGCGGCGCCGCTCTTCGTTCGAGCGGGCTTCGATGCCCAGCGCGGAAAGCGGGCCCAGGTTGGGCGAGTAAGTGCCCAATGGCCCCTTCATCAGTTCGCGGTAGCGCTGCCATTCCTGCGGCTGCAGTCCCCAGTCGCTCGCCACGGGGTCGTCCAGGAGGCGAGCGATCAAGGGGCGCTCCTGGCTCTGCGCATTGCGGGACTGGGCCGTGGCAGGCTGCTGGGCCGACGACGGCAGGTGCAGCGCTGCCAGCAGCGAGAGCATGAGAATGGAAGGGTGTTTCATCGCATGGCCTCTGCCTCAAGGAATCGCCACGCGGCGGATCTGCTCGCCGGCCTGGAACACGGCGGTATTCCCTTCGATGGCCTGCAAGCGCCAGGGGCCGAGCACATCGCCGGGCAGCAGCACCTGAACCTGGCCGGCGGTGAAATCGCCTGTGGCCGGCGCGACGGTCACACTGCGCTGGCCGGCGCGTAGCTCGGTGCCCACGATTCGGAATGGCAGCGGGAGCGGCTCAAGCTTGGAAGCGGCGGGCCTGCCCGGCGAGCGCGGCTGCGCAAGCGCAGCGGCACGGGCCGCCGCCTGGTGTGCCTTGATCTGCTCGACCTCCGCGCGCAGCGACTGAAGGTCATCCGCGGCGGCATGGCCGCCCAGCGCCTGCTCAATCTGCGCAATGCGGGCTTCCAGGGTCTCGCGGGCGTCTTGCAGTCCTGCCGCCGTCGCGGCCGCTGGCCGCTGCTGCAGCGCTTGCGTGGTCTCGGCCAAGTTGGCCACCTGCGCTTCGAGGCGCTGCAGGCCGGAATCGCCCCGTTCCTGGTTGGCCAGGCCGTTCATCGCCTGATAGTTCAGGGCAGCGAAGACGCTCAGGCCGATCAGCCAAAGCCACAGCAGGCTCTGCACGACCACGGTGGCGGCCGAGCGCTGGGAAGGCGGTGGCGCGTTGTTCATGGCTGGCCTCCCGTGAGCGGGAACGTCTGCACCGCCTCGGTGGCGAGTGGTTCGGGAACCGGCTCGGCATTTGCATCGTGGCCGGGCCGCTCGAAGCAAACCTGTCGCGTCCGGTCATCGGCGTGCAGTTCTCAGGCCGGGCCGACCAGGGTGAGCAGCGCATCGCGCAGGGTCATGGGGCCGAGATGCAGGTGCGCCGCCGGCAACGGCAGCGCGTACAGCTCGATCACGGCGTGCGCGGTCTCGCAAAGGCCGTAGCCGCTGCGCTTGAGCACATGCCGCAGCCCGTCGCTGACCGTGGCACGGGCATCCTCGGGCATGGACACGTCGATGGTCTGCAACAGCAGGTCGCGCTGCGCTGCCGTCGGCGCCAGCTCCACGAGGGTGTAGCGGCCATAGCGCACGACGGGAATGAACTCGGGCATTGCGAGTTCGGGTGCGGGCGCGATTTCCTCGATGGCGTCAGGCGCCAGCGGCGCCGTGGTGGTCGCGCAGCCGCTGGCCAGGGCTGCGGCCAGGAGGCCAGCGCCGGCCAAGTGCCGGGATACATGGATTGCGGGCATGGCATCGGCTCTTCTGTTGCGATGCCGATACCTTGGCTGCGCGCGTCTGCGCGGTCAGCCAGGAATGCGAATTGGGGATTGCCCGTTTTCAGGGGGTGGGCTGGATGCCATCCGCGTATCGTCCAGGTGGTACAGGAAGCGCAGCCATTGTTGCGCACGGTCAGCCGCTCGGCGGTCGAGGGATAGATTTGCATTTAATTCGCAATATGGGACAAAAAATGGTACATTGCGCGAATCAATTGCAAATTCATGGGGAAATCATGCCCCAACACCTCTCAGATGTCCTGAACGCCTGCGAGCGCATGGGCAAGCTGAACGTGCGCGGCGAGGAACTGCGCGCCAAGCTGCCCGATGCCAGCCCCGAGGCGCTGCGCAAGGCGCTGTATCGCCAACAGCGAGCCGGGCGGCTGGTTCGCCTGTCCCGTGGCTCGGATCACTGGCTGATCGTGCCGCTGCAGCACGCGACCGCGGGCAGTCCGCCGCTGGAAACCTGGCTCGATTCCTGGCTGCGCAAGACCCTGGGCACGCCGTATTACGTTGGCCTGCTCAGCGCGGCGGAAACCTACGGCGCTTCGCCCTACGCCGTCATGGTCACGCAGGTGATGGTGGAGAACAAGCGTCGTCCGGTCACCGTGGGTCGGCATCAACTCGTCTTCCACGCCTGCTCGCGCATCGAAGCGATGCCTACCCGCTGGCACGAGAGTGCCGATGGTCGTTTCAAGGTCAGCACACCCGAACTGACCGTGCTGGATCTGATTGAGCGCGAGAGCATGCTCGGCGGCATGGGCAGGGTGCGGGAAGTCCTGCACGCGCTCTGGCCGCACTGCACACCGGAAGGTCTGACCCAGGCACTGGATGCGATGCAGAGCGTGCCGGTGGCGCAGCGGCTCGGCGCGCTGCTAGCACTGGACGAGCAGACCGCGCTGCTGGCGCCGCTGCAGGATTGGCTGCGGGACAAGCCGACGCGGCTGATTGCGCTCGAAGGCGCGCTGCCCCGGGGTGATGAACGCACCAACAACACCAATGCGGATTTCAAGGTCTGGGTTCCGCCCCAGCAAGGAGCGAACACATGATGCAGCAAACCCACTTGACGGCCTGGCAAGCTCAGGCGCCCTGGCCCAAACGCAGTCAGATCGAACAGGACTTGCGGCTATCGCGTGGCGTGGCGGCGATCTTTGACGACGACGTTCTGCGCGAGCACCTGGCGATGCGCGGCGGCACAGTGCTGCACAAGGCCCATCTGGCGCCAGCGGCACGCTACTCGGAGGACATCGACCTGGTGCTGGTCAAGGCGATGGACGCTGACACGCTGGATCGGCACCTGCGCCGGGTGCTGGCGCCGGTGTTGGGCCGGCCCAGCGATTCGCTGATCGACGATGCCTGGTTGGCGATCCGCAACGTGCTGAGGCCCTCCAAAATCCTGCGCACGGCCTACAAGTTCGTGCCGCTCGGCCTGCAGCGCGAGGAGACCATCAAGGTCGAGGTCAATCTCAACGAAAGCGCCTCCCTCTATCCCTTGGTCGATGTGGCGCTGAACGTGCTCGACGAGGACGGCGAATCCATGCAGGCCATGGCGCGCTCCTACGACATCAATGAGATGCTGGGCACCAAGACGCGCGCGCTGATGCAGCGTGAACAAGGGCGCGACCTGTTTGACCTGGCCCACGCCTGGCAACTCAGCGAGGCTGGCAGTACGCCCTACGCCGTCGATGGGGCCAAGGCCATGCAGGCGTTCACTTGGTATCTGGCGAACGAAGGCACGCAGTTCAGCACCCAGGAAGCCAATGCGCATCTGGACGTGCGTTTGGGCAAGGCGATGACATGGACACGCTGCTGCGGCCGGGCCTGCCAGCCTTCGATGTGGATCGGGCGGGCGAGATCGTGTGCGAGGCGTATTTCCGGCATCTGCCTTAGCGCCGCGCTGGCTTTGCGGGCCGCGGTCTCAGTGGAAATTCCTGCTCTTGTTCGTCGCCTCTGCCAGCCGCCCGCGCAGCGGCGTCGGTTCCCCAGCCGCGCCGCCCTCGCGCTGCCAGCGCCCCTGCACGGCCAGCAGCCTCGATTGCAGCCGCGCCGCGCTCGCGCACGCTCTTGCACACGATGATCTGCACCACACCGGTAGTGTCTTCGCGCGACACGAAGAGCACGCCTTTGGCGGTCTGGGGCTGCTGGCGCAGCGTGACGATGCCGTAGCAAGTGCACCAGACTGCCATCGGGCAACTCGCTCAGCTCCTGCGCGCTTTACAGCAGGCGCCATTCGATGACCGCGGGCCGTGACGCCAGCACTTCGGCGAGCGAGTGGCTGGGCCAGCCGCCACCGGCAGTTCCTGGCCCAACCGCTCCCAGCCGGTGGGCGTTACCGCCATTGGCTGGCGGCCGATCTCAGTGCCGCGTCACAGGCCCTCCAGGGCAATGCCAACTCGCGCAGCGGCTTGCGCAAGCAGTGCGGGGGAGGCGGCTGCAAGGGTGCTCATCATGAATACTGTTAATTTACACAGTATCATCGCATGCGCCTGGGCACCGGGGTGCGGTGGCCCCGGCAAGTCAATCCATTGGAAAGGGGAGTTGGAATGGCAAAAGATGAAGCGGATCAGAAAACCGACACCTCCGCCGTGGGGGCGGGGCTGGATATCCTGGAGCGGGCGTGGAATGCGCAGTGGGCATTGCGCCTAGCGTGCGTTCTGCTGTTCTTCGACATGGCGATGCTGCTCCATGTCCAGCGAGGCGTGTGGCAATGGTCGGAGGTCGGTCCGAGGCTGCTAGGGGACATCGGCTGGCTGGCCGTCGTGTTCGTCGCCTTCAGCGTGCTGGCAGCCGTTGTGGTGCCTGTCTTCTTCATCATCATGCGGCACCTTGGCGCATTCGCCTTGTACCTGAGCGCGCGTTGGTTGCCTGATTTCCTGACGGCTACCCAAGACTTAAAGCGGGACTACTTCAAGCATGTGCGTGTCGAAGTTTTCCGCGACCTGGCTCTGGAGGAGAAGGATGAGTTTCTGTACCGCCTCTATGAAGATGACCAGCGGCGCAAGAGGGAGCAGCGGCAGTCCATGGAGCGACTGGGCGATTTGATGGCGGCGGTGCTGGTGGTGGGATTCGCGGATTGGCTTCTCGGACGCTGGACGCCTGGTGGCATCGGGCTGGTCGGGGTCATTGAAAGTGCCCTGGGAAGCTGGATGGGACTCGTCACGGCAATGGTCGTTTTCTGTGTGTTGGGGATTCTGAAATTGGCGTGGTTTCCTCCGTATGGGCCGGATCTCATCTACTACCCGCCGCTGGCCCGCAGACTGCGCGACAAGGAGCGCAAGAGTCGTGGCCTGATGTGAAAGAAATCGGCCCCCGAGGGGGCCGATCAAACAGGACGATGCCTTAGGGCGTGTTAACAATCAAGTAATCCAGATATAAGTACAAACCAGATTGAGAAACGACAGGTAGTTACGCGCCAGCTTTTCATAACGAGTTGCGATTCTTCGGAATTGCTTGATTCGATTAAAAAAACGCTCGACCAAATTGCGCTCCTTATACAGATGTCGATCATAACTTCGCTGCACCACACGATTGCGCCTGGGTGGAATGA
>Ga0081606_1000473_pt1 | contig 16859 bp, 14 predicted proteins | sample EareggfetidaYelm_FD_71127 | JGI IMG/M metagenome (GOLD analysis project Ga0081606, IMG submission 71127) | Earthworm egg capsule microbial community from the University of Washington, USA - E. fetida Yelm (SPADES assembly) (version 2) | ecosystem: Host-associated > Annelida > Reproductive system... | reverse complement strand
TGCAATGGAACTATCCAACAACCGGATCACACAACCGGGAAGCCCTCGTGCCTCACCCTGAACGGGTATAACCACCACGGCTCTGAAACCCCTGCGCGTAAACCACCCGCGGAGAGGGCGGCAGATCGCATCTCATGGAGAGGGCGGCAGATCGCATCTGGTGGACCTCTCTCCTGTGAACGCTTCCACTGCACCCGGTCCAGGTCTGTGCGCTGCCTCTTCCCGCGATCCGACGACCGGAGCCGACACTACCTACCCACACGCACCAACCTTCAAACTGCGACCAACAAGGAACCGCAGGAAATCACCCCCGAGATCAACAACCGACCCCACAGGTGCGCAGCATCCCTGTTCTAGGTTGTGGTGGGCGTTACCGCTGACGGGGAGGGGGGACTCTGGGACTCTGGGCCGGTGACGGTACGAAGGGCGTATGGTTCTGGTTGTTAGGTGTTCAGCGAGTTGGGGAATCGAGGAGTCCAAGACGTGCTCGTTGCTGTTTGCGACCGGCTTAACAGGGGGCTGTCCGAGGCATTCACGACGATCTGGGAACGCACGCTCGTGCGGCAGTGCATCGGGCACCTGATCCGGAACTCGTTGCGTTAAACGAGACCACAACACCGACATGCCTCTACCTCCTGACCCGGTCACCCAACCCAACCAGCAATGACAGGACACGCTGGGCAATCAGATAGAAACCCCGTTAAACACCTTCACAACCACCTTCACGAACCGGTTCAAGAAAACCACCCCCACCAAGTGGAACCACCAAACCCATCGCCCATCCGCGCAACAGACCCCTCCTTTTTGAGGTGTGTGCTCGCTCTGCAATTCGTGGGGTGTTTGCCCTCGGGAAGCGTCGGGTGGTCGAGAGACTCGGGCTCAGAGCCATCCCTGCGACCTCTCACTCCCAGGAAGCCCTAAAGAAAGGGGCACGATCTTTCATCCTCCTCACAGGTAAATTGTACCTTTCCAGATATAGAGTGCCCTTGTATAGGAATTTCCTGTACCTGTTATCCGTATCTGTGTTGTGTAGTGTGAGGGAGTAGTTGTTGTGAGGCGTGTGTTGCTGTCTCCTGTTGTGGTGGAGTTGCGCGAGCAAATGTCGCGTGACGGGTGCGAGAGGACCCCGTCTGGGTGGCGCTGCTCTGGGGCGGTGAAAAATTTGGGAAGCAGTTCGGAATTGTTGATCACGGTGTCTTTCACAGATGAACACACGACGGTCATTGATCTCACGCAGACAACGATTCAGATGGGGACGGAAACTCAGGTGGGGCGGGGTGCTAAGAAACCGTGTGGTACCACACCCACTACGAGGTGTGTGCTGGCAGGAGCGAGAAAGAGAGTGAAACAACCCGGTACAGCCAAGAGTTCTTGCAGGCTGGATGCGCTCAGAGACAGGAGCGTGTGCTCATGAGAGTACCGACCAGGAAACACCGTATGGGGATAGTAATCGTCATGATCGCGGCAGCAGCGTTGACAACAATCGGGATGGTACCGATGAACACACACACAACCGCTGCTGCACTCGGCCGGAACAGTATGAGCGTGCCGGGGACTCTCTCCTCGCGTCTGAGCGATAACGACACCGTCACCAACACCATCACCGTCGGCACGGGCCCGTTCGGGGTGGCGGTTACTCCGGACGGGAACACCGCATACGTCGCCAACTACGAGTCGGGCTCGGTGTCGATCCTCGACACGGCCACCGGAACAGTCACCAAAACCATTACCGCCGGTTTGCGGCCGACCGGGGTGGCGATTACACCGGATGGGAGCACCGCATACGTCACCAACGCCGAGTCGAATTCGGTGTCGAGGATCGACACGGCCACCGGAACAGTCACCAAAACCATTGCCGTCGGTTTGCGGCCGGCCGGGGTGGCGGTTACACCGGATGGGAGCACCGTATACGCTGCCAACAGCGGGTCGGGTTCGGTGTCAAGGATCAACACGGCCACCGGAACAGTCACCAAAACCATTACCGTCGACTCGACCCCGGTCGGAGTGGCGGTTACTCCGGATGGGCGCACCGCATACGTCACCAACAATGGGTCGGGTTCGGTGTCGAGGATTGACACGGCCACCGGAACAGTCACCAAAACCATTACCGTCGACTCGGAGCCGTTCGGGGTGGCGATTACACCGAATGGGAGCACTGCATACGTCACCAACTACAGGTCAGGTTCGGTGTCGGTGATTGATACGACCGCCGGAACAGTCACCAAAACCATTACCGTCGGCTCGGGGCCGTGGGGGGTGGCGGTTACACCGGATGAGAGCACCGTATACGTCGCCAACACCCGGTCGGATTCGGTGTCGAGAATTGACGCGGCCACCGGAACAGTCACCAAAACCATTACCGTCGGCACGTGGCCGCTCGGGGTGGCGATTACATCGGATGGGAACACCGCATACATCACCAACTACAGGTCGGGTTCGGTGTCGGTAATTGGGGCGCCGCGACCGACACCGAACCCGACACCGTCGCAGGGTGCCTTGATCGCCACAGCATCCTCGACCGCGTCCACGACTTCGTCCGCGAATGCGAACGCAGCATCCGCCGCCGCGGATTCTCACGCAAACGCGGCCGCGGCGGTGAACGGGGTCGCAACCGCACAAGCTGCCACGGTGTCAACGGTGCCAAGGGATGCGTCTGCGAGTTCCTCAGCGAATGCCGCCTCCACCGCGGCCCAGGTGTCTTCGAACGGGGATCGTTCCTCTCACACAAACAGGACAGCCTCCGCGGTGGGCACCCCGAACGCGACTGTCACCTCGCAAGCAGCAGCTACTACCTCAGCACCCGCGGCATACGAGCTTGCGGACAGTGGTGCCAATCCGATCATTCCGCTCGGAGCTGTGGCAGTATTCCTGCTCGCAGGACTGACACTGCTACTGCACAGCCGTCACACCCAATGCGAGGCTAAACCTGTCCGGGTACACACCCCGAATTAGACAGTAAGGTAAGTGCCCAGCTGTCATGCCCACAGAGGTTGTGCCGGAAACCGATCCTCAACTCACTGACGGGCGACAATCTCCTGCGCAATAGAGCTCTTCCCAACAACCGGATCACACAGCGGCAGATCGTATCTGGTGGACCGCTCTCCTGCAGACAGTTCCACTACACCCACTCCAGGTCTGTGCGCTGCCTCTTCCCGTGGTGTGACAGACCGACCAGACACTACCTGCCCACACGCACCGACTTTCAAACTGCGACCAGCAAGGAACCGCAGGAAATCATCTCCGAAATCAACAACCAACCCCGAAAACACCCCGGCCAAACAACACCAGCCCACACCTACCAACACCACACAGAACCACACCACCGCCACCACAGTGTTGCACCTCAGACTTGAACACGGGCCTTGGTGTCGGCCCCTCTCCCTATACTTGAATCCGGCACGCCGGCCGACCGTGCTGGCACCAGACCGGAACCGGAAGGAACGCACCCCGTGGCAGATTTACAGTGGGACGCCATCGATGAGCATGCCGTGAACACAGCCCGAATTCTCGCCGCCGATGCGGTCGAAAAGGCGGGCAACGGCCACCCCGGCACGGCGATGAGTCTCGCGCCGGTGGCATACCTGCTGTTTCAGAAAATCATGCGCCGCAACCCGGCTGACACCGAGTGGATGGGCCGCGACCGGTTCATCCTCTCGGTCGGGCACTCGTCGCTCACCCAGTACATTCAGCTATATTTCGCCGGCGACGGGCTAGAGCTGCACGACATTGAGGCACTACGCACGTGGGGATCGCTGACTCCGGGGCATCCCGAATACCACCACACCAAGGGTGTTGAAATCACGACCGGACCGCTCGGCCAGGGCCTTGCTTCCGCCGTCGGATTCGCCTACGCCTCCCGGTTCGAGCGCGGCTTGTTTGATCCGGATGCCGCGCCCAGCACGAGCCCGTTCGACCACCACATATACGTCATAGCCGGAGACGGTGACATGCAGGAGGGGGTCACGGGTGAAGCATCCTCGCTCGCCGGTCACCAGAAACTGAGCAATCTCGTCGTCATCTACGACTCCAACCAGATCTCCATTGAAGACGACACCAACATTGCCTTTACCGAGAACGTTGCCGCCCGCTACGCCGCATACGGTTGGCAGGTGCAGACCGTTGACTGGAAGAAAAGCGGTCACTACGTGGAGGATGTCGCTGAACTGCACGCCGCGATTGAGGCTGCGAAGGCCGAAACGGGCAAGCCCTCGCTCATCATCCTCAAGACGATTATCGGATGGCCCAGCCCGGGCAAACAAAACACGGGAAAGATTCACGGATCGGCACTCGGCTCTGCCGAGCTTGCTGCAACAAAAGAAGTCCTCGGATTTGATCCGACCAAATTTTTCGATGTCAACCCCGAGGTCATCACACACACCCGACTCGCGCGGGAGCGTGGTACCGCCGTGCACGCACAGTGGCAAACCACCTTTGATGCCTGGGCTGCCGCTCATCCGGCCCGCGCCCAGTTGCTGGCACGGTTGGAAGCGGGCGAGCTTCCGGCCGGTCTCGCTGACGCCCTGCCCGTCTTCGAGGGCGGCACCGAGATATCCACTCGTGTCGCCTCCGGCGCCGTCATCAACGCGATGGCACCGCTACTGCCCGAATTCTGGGGTGGATCCGCTGACCTCGCGGAATCGAACCTCACCACCATCACCGGTGCCGCGTCCTTCGTGCCCACCGAGCACTCCACCCACGAATGGACCGGCAACCCCTACGGTCGAGTGCTGCACTTCGGCATCCGCGAGCATGCGATGGGGGCGATCCTCAACGGCATCGTGCTGCACGGCAAAACCCGCCCCTTCGGAGGCACCTTCCTCATCTTCAGCGACTACATGCGCCCCGCGGTGCGGCTCGCCGCACTTATGAGAATCCCCTCGATCTTCGTGTGGACGCACGACTCAATCGCCCTCGGTGAAGACGGGCCCACCCACCAACCGGTCGAGCAACTCGCGACGCTGCGGGCCATCCCCGGCTTTAACCTCGTCCGCCCCGCCGACGCAAACGAGACCGCACAGGCGTGGCTCGAGATTCTGAAGCGGCGGGAGGCCCCGGTGGGCCTCGCCCTCACCCGGCACAACGTGCCGGTGTTCGTGCGAGGTGCGGGCGCGGCATCCGGCGATACCCTGGCGTCGGCCACCGGCCTGGCACGCGGTGCCTACGTGCTCGCGGAAGCACCCGGCGGCACCCCCGAGGTTATCCTCATCGCCACCGGCTCCGAGGTGCAACTTGCCCTCGCCGCCCGCGAAACCCTCCGCGCTGAGAACATCAACGCGCGCGTCGTATCAGCACCGTGCCTCGAGTGGTTTGAGCAGCAGGATGCCTCGTACCGCGAGTCAGTTCTCCCCGCCGCCGTCACGGCCCGCGTCTCGGTCGAGGCGGGGATCGCGCTGAGTTGGACCCCGTACCTTGGAACGCGCGGTCGCTCCGTCTCGGTCGAGCAGTTCGGGGCATCCGCCGACTACAAGACCTTGTTCCACAAGTTCGGAATCACAAGCGACGCCGTCGTTGCTGCGGCCACGGAGTCGCTTGCCGCTGGCTAACAAGCTGGGAGGCTGTGAGTCGGCAACTTATACTGAAACCGACGGGAATCAGAACGTGGCAGACACCGCAGTTACCGGGCCACGTAAGCCGATCACAAGCAGTACGACCAAAGGAGACTCCCCTACATGACATCCCCCACCCAAGCCCTGTCCGATGTCGGGGTCAGCATCTGGCTAGATGACCTCTCCCGCAGCCGCATCGAATCCGGTGATCTTGCGGGGCTCATTGCGCAGCGGAATGTGGTCGGAGTAACAACAAACCCCACAATATTTGCGGCGGCGCTCGCGAGGGGTGAGGCGTACGCCACTCAGGTTGCAACACTCGCCGCGGCGGGGGTAACCGCCGAGGACGCCGTCTTCACCATCACCTCCGACGATGTGCGTTCCGCGTGCGACGCGTTCCGTGCGACACACGAGCGCACCGGTGGGGTTGACGGGCGCGTGTCCATCGAAGTGTCCCCCACCCTCGCCCACGACACCGCGGGCACAATCGCCCAAGCGGTCCAGCTGTGGAAGCGCGTCGATCGCCCGAACGCAATGATCAAGATTCCCGCGACGACGGCGGGCCTATCTGCCATCACCGCAACGCTCGCGGCAGGCATTAGCGTCAACGTCACCCTCATCTTCAGCCTGGCGCGCTACCGCGAGGTGGTGGAGGCGTATATCGCCGGGCTCGAACAGGCGAAGGCAGCGGGACACGAACTGCGGGACATCCACTCGGTTGCCTCGTTCTTCGTCTCGCGCGTTGACACCGAGATCGACAAACGCCTCTCGGCCCTCGGCACGGACGCCGCGACCGCTCTGAAGAGCAAAGCCGGTATCGCTAACGCCCGCCTTGCCCACCGCGAATTCACGCGACTGTTCTCCGGTGCTCGGTGGGAGACACTCGCGGCGGCGGGTGCTAATCTGCAGCGCCCGCTGTGGGCCTCGACCGGCGTAAAAGATCCGGCTCTGCCCGATACTCTGTACGTCACCGAACTCGCCGTTGCCCACGTTGTCAACACCATGCCCGAGAAGACACTCGATGCGACAAGCGACCACGGAGTAGTTACCGGCGACACGGTCACCGGTAACTACGAGAGCGCCAACGAGGTACTCACCTCGCTCGCCACAATCGGGATTGACTACGACGAGGTCACAGCGCTGTTGGAGACCGAGGGCGTGGACAAGTTCATCGTCTCCTGGCATGAACTCCTCGACACCATCACACAGGCTCTCGCAGCGGCGAAAGATAGCTCAAAGTGAGCGTTCGCGTCACGTACGGTGCGGCGACAACGGCTGTCACAGCAACCATCTCGCGCTTGGTTGCCGATAGGGTTGCAAGCCGGATCGCAGCGCACGATGCCACACTGTGGGGTGCTGATGCCGAATCAGAATCGGCGGTACGGCTCGGGTGGACCAGTGCCACCGACGTGTCCCTGCCGCTTGTGGCCGACATCTGTGCGCTACGTGATTCGTTGCGCGCCGCCGGAATTTCGCACACCGTGCTGGGTGGTATGGGCGGCTCGTCACTGGCACCGGAGCTCATCACTGGCACCGCGGGTGTACCGCTCACCGTGCTCGATTCAACCGAACCGGGTCAGGTTCGCGCGGCGCTCGCCGACCGGCTTGCCGAAACTGCCGTCGTCATCTCGTCGAAGTCTGGCTCCACGGTCGAAACCGACAGCCAGCGCCGGGTGTACGAGCAGGCCTTTCACAACGCTGGCATCGATCCTGCTGATCGCATCATTGTTGTCACCGATCCCGGTTCCCCGCTCGATATCTCCGCGCGCGCCGCGGGCTACCGTGTCTTCAACGCTGACCCGAATGTGGGGGGTCGATATTCGGCCCTGACAGCTTTTGGGCTTGTTCCCTCCGGGCTCGCGGGTGTGGATATTTCGGCACTGTTGAATGATGCAGGCCACGCCACCGCCGCTCTCACAGCCGACTCGCCAGAGAACCCTGCACTCGTTCTCGCGGCCGCAATAACCGCGGGAATGCCCCACCGCGACAAACTCGGGATCGTGGCCAATGGAACCCCGATCGTCGGGTTCGCCGACTGGGCTGAGCAACTCATCGCCGAGTCCACAGGCAAGGACGGCACCGGCATCCTGCCGGTCGTTCTCGAATCGGATGCCCCGGAACTAAGCGCTCGCCCCGCTGATCTCCAGATCGTCCGACTCGTGACCGATGCGGACACCCCGGCCACTACGGCCGCCGCAGCGGGCGACATCCTCGTCTCCGGCACCCTCGGTGAACAGATACTGCTGTGGGAATATGCGACGGCGATGGCCGGATACATCCTCGGAATCAACCCCTTCGATCAACCCGATGTCGAGTCGGCGAAGATCGCCGCGCGCGGCCTCCTCGACGCTCGTCCCGCACCCGAGCCCGCCGCGTTTGTGAGCGCCGGGATCGAGGTGCGCGGTACCCCCGATGTCATTGGTGCCGCGAGCGATCTCAGATCGGCAATCGAGGTGCTGCTGGAAGAGATCGGCACCGACGGATACCTGTCAGTGCACGCTTACGTTGACCGGATCGCGCACCCGGAACTTGCCGAGCTGCGTCCGCTGCTAGCTCGCAGATCGTCTCGGCCGGTCACCTTCGGATGGGGACCACGGTTTTTGCACTCCACCGGCCAGTACCACAAGGGTGGACCCGCGCGGGGGGTCTTCCTGCAGATCACACACACACCGAGCGTTGACCTCATCATCCCTGACCGCCCGTTCACCTTCGGCCAACTTATCACCGCGCAGGCATCCGGTGACGCGAGCGTGCTGGCCGAACACGGTCGACCCGTGTTGACACTGACCCTCACCGATCCCGCCGAAAACATCACAACCCTGTGTGCCACCGTTCGGTAACCGGACTCAGAACGACGAAGGAACACCGAATGACCCCTGCCGCAGTGTCCGCGGGCAATAACCCGCTTCGTTCCCCGTTCGATTTTCGACTGAACCGCATCGCGGGACCGTGCGGCCTCATCATTTTTGGAGTCACGGGTGATCTCTCGCGGAAAAAACTCATGCCCGCGGTGTACGACCTCGCGAACCGGGGATTACTGCCGCCAGGCTTTGCGCTGATCGGGGTTGCGCGACGGGACTGGGCCGACGAGGACTTCACACAGGTCGTGCACGATGCCGTCCGCGACAATGCGCGCACCGAGTTTCGAGAGGATGTCTGGCGGCAACTGTCGCAGGGAATCCGGTTCGTGCCGGGTGAGTTCAGTGATGCCGCAGCCTTCGACAAACTGAAAGTCGTTGTGGAACAGCTTGATGTCGAGCGGGGCACGATGGGCAACCACGCGTTCTACCTGTCGATTCCACCGAAGGCGTTTCCGCTCGTCACCGAACAACTGAAGCGTTCGCGCCTGGCTCAGCCCCGCGAAGGCCAGTGGCGCCGGGTCGTCATCGAAAAGCCGTTTGGTCACGATCTGCAGTCGGCACGGGAACTCAACGATGTTGTCAGCGCCGTGTTTCCACCCGATTCGGTATTTCGGATTGACCACTACCTCGGCAAAGAAACGGTGCAGAACATCCTCGCGCTGCGCTTCGCCAACCAGCTATACGAGCCGATTTGGAATGCCAACTACGTTGACCATGTGCAGATCACAATGGCCGAGGACATTGGTGTTGGCGGTCGGGCCGGGTATTACGACGGGATTGGTGCGGCCCGTGATGTCATCCAGAATCACCTCCTGCAGTTGCTCGCGCTCACGGCAATGGAAGAGCCGATTTCCTTTGAAGCCGGTGACCTGCGAGCGGAAAAAGAGAAGATTCTTGCCGCTGTTCGACTCCCCGAAGATCTCGCGACGGGCACCGCTCGCGGTCAGTACGCGGGCGGCTGGCAGGGGGGTGAAAAGGTTGTCGGATTCCTCGACGAAGAGGGGATGAACCCACGGTCAACAACCGAAACCTACGCCGCCGTGAAGCTCACGATCGGCACCCGTCGGTGGGCGGGTGTGCCGTTTTATCTCCGAGCCGGAAAACGCCTCGGTCGCCGGGTGACAGAAATCGCAGTGGTGTTCAAACGCGCACCACAGCAGGTGTTTGCGGCAAGCCAAACCTCAGAGCTCGGACAGAATGCGCTCGTGATCCGGGTACAACCCGACGAGGGAGTGACCATCCGATTCGGGTCGAAAGTGCCCGGTGCTGGGATGCAGGTGCGTGATGTGACGATGGACTTTGGCTACGGTCACGCCTTTACCGAGGCAAGTCCAGAAGCGTATGAGCGACTCATCCTGGATGTTTTGCTCGGCGATCCGCCGCTGTTTCCCCGACAGGAAGAGGTCGAACTGTCCTGGAAGATCCTCGATCCGATCGAGCAGTTCTGGGCTGCCCAGGGCCAGCCCGAACAGTATCGCCCCGGCACGTGGGGTCCGGTATCGGCCGACGAGTTGCTCGCCCGCGATGGTCGAGTGTGGAGACGCCCATGATCGTTGATCTGCCCAACACGACGACCAGTCGGGTGTCAAAAAGACTCGTTAAGATGCGGGAAGAGGGCGGTGTTGTTGCGCTCGGCCGAGTCCTTACTCTTGTCATTGCCGCGCAGCCGGGAACCGAGGAAAAAGCCATTGAGGCAGCGAACGACGCCTCGCGGGAGCATCCCATGCGGGTCATTGTTGTTGTCACTGACCCTGCCACCCAGGCAAGCGCGGTGCCCCGGCTCGACGCCGAGATCCGTGTCGGGGGCGATGCGGGAGCGAGCGATGTTATCGTCTTACGCGCGTACGGTGCCGTTGCCAGCGACGAAGAAGGGCTCGTCACGGGCCTGTTATTGCCGGATGCCCCGATCGTCACCTGGTGGCCCGGTGCCGCTCCAAAGAAACCGGGCACTGCTGCCCTCGGACAGTTTGCGCATCGACGAATCACGGATGCCTCCACCGCTGCCGACCCGCAGGCCGCGCTCCACGAGCTCTCTTGCAACTACACCCCCGGTGATGCCGACTATGCGTGGACCCGACTCACCACCTGGCGGGCACAACTGGCCGCAGTGCTTGACCAGCCACCGTATGAGCCGGTCACTCGGGTGCATGTGACCGGCTCACTCGACTCCCCCTCGACGACTCTGCTCACCGTCTGGTTGCAGCAGCAACTCGGTGCCCCGGGCACGTGTGAACTCACCACCGATCCCGCAGCAACACAGGGCATCCACGCCGTCCGGCTCGAGCGGACCAGTGGAACGATCGAGCTGCGACGGGATGCCCAGGGCGTGGCGACGCTCACTCAGCCTGGGCAACCGGTGCACACGGTCGCACTTCCTCGCCGCAGCCTCCGTGACTGTCTGGCCGACGAGTTGCGGCGCCTACAGCCCGATGAGGTATACGGCAGTGTCATCACGGTCGGGTTGCCCACCCTTGCTCATCGCGCACCACACGACACCCGTTCGACGGGCACCGCATACGGCACTGAGGAGGTTCGCTCATGACGACCGAACGACAGGTTTTTGTTCACCCCAGCAAGGCAGCGCTCGCAAGCGCGGTGGCCGCGCGGTTTCTCACAAAACTCCGCGACATCCTTGATAATCAGGCGATCGCACACACTGTGCTGACCGGCGGAATGATCGGCATTGCCGTGCTCGCGGAGGTTGCGGCATCTCCTGCGCACCGTGCGATCGATTGGTCGCGCGTGCACCTGTGGTGGGGTGACGAGCGGTGGCTTCCCGCGGGAGATGCCGAGCGCAACGATCACCAGGCTCGTCTTGCGCTGCTCAGTGTGTTGAGCTCCGAGAGAATGGGTCCGTTGCGCCTGCCCGAGCACAACATTCACCCGTTCCCCACCTCGGATTCGGGTTTGACCCTGGATGCTGCGGCCGAGGCCTACACCGCCGAGCTGGAGGCGTTCGCATCCGTGGGCCACACCCACCCACCGTTCGACATCACCTTTCTCGGTGTCGGTCCCGACGGCCATATCGCCTCGCTTTTTCCCCACCGCAGCGGTATCCGCGTCACGGACCGCAACGTCATTCCGGTGGTCAACGCACCAAAACCACCGCCCGAACGGCTCAGTCTCACACGCCCGGTGCTGTGCTGCTCGAAACGGATCTGGCTTGTCCTCGCCGGGGCCGACAAGGCATCGGTGCTCGGTCTCGCACTCGGGGGGGCAAGTCGTGACGAGGTTCCTGTCGCAGGCATCCGCGGTCGGCGTCGCACAGTGTTTTTTGTCGACCAGGATGCCGCGGCAGAGGTACCACCGGAACTCATCGCGCGCAGCTACTGACCCACCGCGCCATCCATCCTGTACCCGGGGTTGCCCGCGCAGTGCTGGGTGCACCGGAGCTCAGCGTCGTGCCGAAAGTGTGATGATGGGCTGCCCGCGCAGTGCTGGGTGCACCTCCGCGCGTTCTAGACTCACCCACCCCCGCCGCGGTTGTCCGCGCGGTGGTGGTGGGGGCAACTACCCCTTTGCAGTCTGCCCGCGCCGCGCACGAAGCGCCGCAAGTGCCTCGTTAAGAAGCTCCGTTCCCTCTTTTTCGGTGCGGCGCTCTTTGACGTAAGCGAGGTGTGTTTTATACGGCTCAAGCCGTGAGATCGAAGGGGGATTGTTCTGATCCCGGCCGGCGGGCAGCCCGGAGGTAGGGCTGTCGATCGTGTCCGGGATCTCGGACTCCGGCAGCTCTGCCGCGAAATATCGAACGGTGTGGTTGCCAAAGGCGTCCCAATAGCTGACGGCGATGCGATCAGCTACGGTTCCACGGTCTTGCTCACCCATCGGCCCCGCACCGACACGTGAGCCACGAATTGCGCTGTTACCTGACGACATTTTCTTTCCTCTTAGACTGTATTACCGAACTTGGCGAGAACCCCAAGCACAACGATGCACGTCACCCAGACCAGTCCCAATACAACAGTAATACGGTTCAGGTTCCGCTCGGCCACGCCCGACGCCCCCAGGTTGGATGTCACGCCACCGCCGAACATATCGGAGAGACCACCACCCCGTCCCTTGTGCAACAGAATAAGCAGGGTCAGCAGGATGCTCGTGAGCCCAAGCATGACAAGCAACACAACCTGAAGAATCTCCACGAGAACCTTTCCGAAAACTGCCGAACGGCGTAACGCTAACGCACCATTATAGCCGTGCCGTCGCAGCGCACCCGGCACCGAGCCGTCATGAGACGGCATCCGCGGTGTGAGACTGCAGGACACAGCGCACACGCGGGTGCGAGGGTCAAGGACACTCGTTGATCGCACTCTAACGTGCCGTGACAGCGCACGCGCGGGTGTGAGGGGCAGTCAGGACAGTCCCGGCTATCTCTTGGTCGGGGGTGTTCCGCGCAGTGACAGCAGTTGACCGATGCCTGCGGCTGTACGCAGCACCGCGTTAACGTGGTCACGTATCTCGCTGGACGATTCACGCTTTAGTTCCCCGATGCTCACCGAGCCGATCGGGCGTCCGGTAACAAAAACGGGGGCACCCACCGCTCGTGTCTCCCGATCGTATTCACCCTCGGAATACGCCCATCCACGCTCCGCGACATCCAGCATGAGATGTTCGATCGAGATCGAATCCTGCTGGGTAAGCTCGTTGAATTGAGCCAATGGTCGGCTGTACATCAATATTTCTCGCTCTTTCGGAGTGATAAAAGCAAAGTACGCACGAGCGGTTGCGCCCGCGTGTGCGGGATAGAGCTCTCCAACCATCGGATCACCGCGTAGTGGTGATGATCCGCCTTCCACCACGGCAACGGCGCGCACGTAGGCACCATCAGCGAGAGCAAAAACAGCGGTACGGGATGTCTCCTCCGCAAGCGTTGCCAGTACTGGTCGCACCAGAGTCGCCATTCCTCCCATGCGCTCCCACATGGTGGCCATCCGCCACATGACCGGGCCGAGTCGGTACCGTCGGGTAATGGGATCCGCGTGCAGAAAACCCCGACGGGCAAGAGTAGCGAGCAAACGCTGTGCCGCCGACTTATCGAGGCCGAATTCGTCCGCGAGTTCCACCACCCCCCAATCGGTGCGTCGAGGGTTATAAGAGAGGAGAATACTCAGGGCCCGATCAACTGTTTGCAGTGGTGCCCTTGTTGGCGCTGAGCGAGTTCCAGCGTCGAGATGGTCTTCGCCCACGGTGCTCCATTCTGAGATTCCGAGAGTTACCGCGAGTGCACGAACAGTCGCGGTGGGTGTGTCTGTGCCCGCACACGCTACCAGTCTCTTGGGTTGCGATGGCTCTACACCGTGGTATTTGCCGATGAACACACCACACTCGCGATGACCACACCACATCCGCGAACATTTGTTGCAAATAGTGAGATTGCGTTGCAAATAGGCGCAGCTTTTTCTACCTTGTCCCCATACCGTTGTGATCCATCGGATTGTTGCCGCACCTTCAACGCTGGGAGAGAGGTCGTATGCCCTTCGTGTTCCAGCGGGTGTTTTCCATGATTCCCACGCTCGCGGGGGTTGTGGTTGGCATCTTCCTCATCACTCGAGTTCTTCCCGGTGATCCGGCCCGGACTCTCGCCGGGGAACAGGCCGCGCCCAGCATCCTCGCGAAACTTCGCGAACACATGGGACTTGACAAACCGCTGTGGCAGCAGTTTGTGGACTACACCGCGGGGTTATTCCGCGGTGATCTTGGCTACGCGTGGCACACCGGACATCCGGTTGCAGAGGATTTCGCGACAAGGTTTCCCGCGACCGTCGAACTGGGTATCGCTGCGCTTTTCATCGGCGTGATTGCGGGCATCCCCCTCGGCGTCCTGAGCGCTGTCAAACACGGACGCTTCATTGATCACGTGACCCGAGTCATTTCCTTGGTCGGTGCCTCTATGCCACTGTTTTGGCTGGGACTACTCGTGATCTGGCTCTGCTACAGCCAACTGGGGTGGGCACCTGCCCCCGTCGGGCGACTGGGTGACGATGTCCAGCCACCCACCCATATCACCGGACTGTATCTGCTCGATAGCATCCTTACCGGCGACACGATGGCACTGGGCAACTCATTCGCCCACCTCATCTGGCCCGCACTCGTGCTTTCTGTGGGTGCCATCGCAATGATCTCCCGGATGACCCGTTCCGCAATGCTCGAAGTACTCGGGCAGGATTACATTCGCACCGCCCACGCCAAGGGACTCTCACCAACAACCGTCGTGAGCGTACACGCTCTGAAAAATGCGGCACCTGCCATCACAACAATTGTGGGGCTTGAGCTCGGACAGCTTCTCGGCGGAGCTGTCATTACCGAGACAATCTTTAGCTGGCCGGGAATCGGTGGCTATGTCACAAAATCGATTGACGCAACTGACTACGCTCCCGTACAGGCCATCACACTGCTCGCCGCGGTGATTTACCTCGTTGTCAACCTGCTCGTGGATCTCTCCCAGGGAATGTTCGATCCCAGGGTGCGCCATGGCTGATCAACAACGCGCCAACCCCCACCAGGCCCGGGTTGTGCAGGCCGACCGATCCACGAGCATAGTCACGCTGCTTTTTCGAAACCCGTCCGCGATGGTGGGATTCGGCTTTATTGCGCTGTGGACTCTGGGTGGACTCATCTCGCTCGCCGCCTCACCCTATTCCCCCACCAGCACCGGAGTCGGTGGCCTACTCGAAGCGCCGAGCCTTGAGCACCTTTTTGGTACCGACAACTTCGGCCGAGACATCCTCTCTCGGGTGCTCGCCGGTGCTCGGGTATCGCTCTGGACGGGCCTGGTTGCGGTGTCCGTGTCCCTGCTCGTGGGAGTGCCCATCGGTGCTGTCGCGGGCTATGTCGGTGGTTCCCTCGGAAACGCACTCATGCGAATCATGGACATGCTGCTCGCTTTCCCTTCGCTGCTGCTCGCGATGGCACTCGCCGTGGCGCTCGGCCCTGGGTTGAGTTCAGCAATGATCGCTGTTGGCATCGTGGGCATTCCGGAGTTCGCGCGCATCATGTATGGACAAACAGTGTCACTGCGGGAACGCGAGTTTGTCGAAGCATCCACCGCAATCGGTCTGAGCAACCGAGCCATCCTGTTCCGGCACATCCTGCCAAACGCTGTCGCACCCATCATCGTGCGCTGCGCACTCGGCATGGGATACGCCATTCTCACGGCCGCGGCTCTGAGCTTCATTGGGCTGGGTGCACAACCACCGACGGCGGAGTGGGGTGTCATGATTTCCGACGGTCGCGGCTACATCATCACCGGTGAATGGTGGATGACGTTCTTCCCCGGTGCAGCCATCGCAACATCCATTCTCGGTTTCAACCTGCTGGGCGACGGCCTCCGCGATGCGCTCGACCCTCGGCTGCGCACCGTGGCACACCGACAACATTCTCTCGATTCCACCACAGCAAGGCCCACAAACCCCACCACAGCAACGCACACGAAAGGCACCTCATGACGAAGCGAATTCTCTCCACAGTTGCGCTCGGCCTCGCCGCCGTTCTCGGGGTCTCCGCTTGCGGTACCAATGCAAACAGCACCTCAGCGGCGAAAAAAACCGATGCCTCCCTCACTGTCGCGTACTCCGAAGGGGGTAAGACTCTTGACCCGGCCGAAGCAAATGACGGAACAAGTGACACTCTCGTGATCGCCGCGTACGACCAGCTTGTCACCTACGAAACAAAAGTCGTGAATGGCAAACCGGTCGCGAAGACCGAAACCATCGTTCCCATGCTCGCAGAATCATGGAAAGCCGACAAAGCCGGCACAACCTACACGTTTACCCTGCGAAAAGATGTAACCTTCCACAACGGCAAGAAAATGACCTCTGACGATGTCGTGCGCTCGTTCAAACACATCGCCGATTCAGCGTCAGCAAGTTTTCTCTACAAGATGGCTGGCATTGTTTCTGTTACCGCGAACGGTGAAAATTCTGTAGTAATTACGTTGAAAAATACAAACCACCTGTTCCTGCAAATTCTGCCTATGTACTCGTTTTCCATCATTGATATGGATGCTGCGGACAAAGCGGGTGACCCCAAATGGCTCGCGAAGAACACGGCCGGAACTGGACCGTATATCGTTGATAGTTGGGATCCGGCAACCGAAGCCAAACTGACCCGGAACGACAAATACTGGGGCACGGCACCCGCAATTAAGACAGTGAATATGAAGTTCATCGGCGACGCCTCTAACCGGTTGCAACTGTTGAAAAAAGGGTCGGTTGACATCGCGCTCGAACTCGCACCAAAAGACGTTGAAAACCTAAAAGACTCCAGCGGTGTCGTCATTGACTCACGTCCAAGCAACAAAATCCTATTCTTTGCAATGAACAACAAGGTACCGCCGTTCGACAACCCGAAAGTTCGCCAGGCAATCTCGTACGCAATCCCCTATGACAAACTCCTCACCGACGTCATGAAAGGACAAGCGACGAGGATGAAATCGGCCGTCGCAAGCTCCACCCCC
>Ga0081606_1000283_pt2 | contig 16890 bp, 16 predicted proteins | sample EareggfetidaYelm_FD_71127 | JGI IMG/M metagenome (GOLD analysis project Ga0081606, IMG submission 71127) | Earthworm egg capsule microbial community from the University of Washington, USA - E. fetida Yelm (SPADES assembly) (version 2) | ecosystem: Host-associated > Annelida > Reproductive system... | reverse complement strand
CCGCAAATATTTTCCAAAAATTTGCTGTGTTTGTTCATGCCCCGCGTTAAAGGCGCTTGACATTCTTAACAGCCCCTTGCCCCGCTTGAATAAAAAACATGTAAAGACAACGTGCAGGAATTGCGGGCTTTGCGGGCTTCTAAATCCCTAAGATTAAACCAAAGATTCATTCAATTGGCAAGCTTTAATCAACTTCTGCTTAAAGTATATTTTATGTGCCTTATCTTTACAAAAAATAATTCGTTGCGATAACTATTAACACATGAGAAAAAATGTCACCATAAAATCCGTCGCCGATGAACTGGGACTCAATTTGTCAACCGTTTCGAGAGTATTGAACGGCTATGGAGAAAAATACAGAATAAGCGTCAAAACCATTGAAGCGGTGAACCAAATGGCGGAGAAATTAAATTATGTCCCCAATAATATTGCCAAAAGTTTGCGATTAAAAAGATCATCGACCATTGGTTTGGTGGTGCCCGATATTTCTAACCCGTGGTTTTCCACCATTGCCTTAGAGGTTGAAAAGAAATGCAGAAAAAACGGGTACAACATTCTTCTCTGCAATAGCGGCGAGGATGTGAAAACAGAAAAACGTTCCATCGCACTGTTGCAAAACTGGATGGCGGACGGCATTATCGTGGCCCCGACCGGCATAGAGTATAAACATTTGGTTTCCGTAAAGAAAAAAGGCATTCCATTGGTCTTAATTGACCGCTTCTTTGAAAACATAGAGTTGCCTTTCGTGTCCACAAACGATTATAACGGAGCTTTGGAAGCCAATGAATACTTAATAAAAAACGGACATAAAAGAATTGCCTGCATACAGGGGATAGTAAATACCTCCGCCAATATACAGCGGGTCAACGGATACAAAAGGGCATTGATGAATCATGGAATCGATGTCCTGCCGGAGTTAATCGTCGGTTCTGATTTTAGTTTTCAAAACGGTTACCACCACACGAAACAATTAGTTAAAAAATCGGCAAAAAATAAAATTACGGCTGTCTTTTCTACGGGAAATCAGATTTCACTGGGGGTTTTAAAAGCCCTGAAAGAAGAAAATATTAAAATCCCGTCAGACTTGTCGCTCGTTTCTTTCGACGACCATAATTATTTAGAACTGTTATACACGCCGCTTACAACCGTCTCGCACATGAATGAAAGCGTGGGACAAAAAGCCCTCGACATTTTGTTTGAAATAATGGCGGATAATAACGCAAAAGAATATTCAGACGGCTATTTGCTCCCCACGCAACTCGTTATTCGGGAATCGGTAAAAGCCATTAGTTAATGATTAATGGTTAATGGTTAATGATTGGTTGAGGGGGAATGACGGGCGGCGAAGGGCAGACAGGAATGGCGGACGATGAATGGGGAATAATGGGCGGCTAACGGGGAATGCTTTTAGGCGCGGCATTATGAAAACAAAACAGAGCGAAAAGTTTGAGTGTATGCGTTTTCTCCCGGTTCGCACAGTTGAATCAAAAAAGTTCCGAGCGCATGAATCTTCTCTGTTTCAAAATAGGCGTCAACTGCCGTGTCATAAATTCCAATAACCTTTTCCCCCTTAATAACCAAGTACTTGCCGTTGTATTTTTCAACTAACGAGTCTTGATTATCAAGATAAAAATTAAATTCTTTATCGAGCAAATTATCGCTTACCTTCATGTCAAGTGATTTTTATATTGTAATCTTACGCAGAAATAAAATAACAACCAAATCCCGCGGGTGTATTTCAAAATTAATGGTTAATGGGTGCGTAGCGCCAAGTGTCCCGCGGCGGCATGGGTTTGGGGCTTCATCTTCACTTCACCCCTCTCTCCGGCCTCCTTAATCATTCACCATTCGTCACCTTCACCATTAATCATTAACCATTAAAAAAAAAGGCCATCCTTTCAGATGGCCTCGTGTGAGGATTTTATTTTACATGGTCCATTTTTCGGGAGAGCGTTCCATATTGGCTAAGGAAAATTCGCGCATGATTTTAAATTCTTTGGGGAGTTTATCGCCCATTTCTTCCATGAAGGAAACCTGCGAATTGAATTCTTTTATCCACTCCTCGCGGACTACGGCGGTTACGTCGAGGTATTGCGCCTTCGTGAACTTCAGTCCTGCCCAATCGATGTCTTCATAGCGCGGCATCAATCCGATGGGACTTTCCACGGCCGAGGCTTGGCCGCGGCTGCGTTGCACGATCCATTTGAGTATCCGCGCATTGTCGCCAAATCCCGGCCACACAAATTTTCCGTCGGCGTCTTTGCGGAACCAGTTGACGCCAAAAATTAACGGAGGGTCGGACACCGCGCGTCCCATTTCCAGCCAATGGGCAAAATAGTCTCCCATGTGATAGCCGCAGAAGGGCAACATGGCAAAAGGGTCGCGGCGCACAACCCCTATGGTGCCGGCCGCGGCGGCAGTCATTTCCGAACCCATCGTGGCGGCAAGATAGACGCCAAAATTCCAGTTGAACGTTTGATGAATCAAGGGCATTGTAGCCGCGCGCCGTCCGCCAAAAAGGAAGGCGGAAATGGGGACGCCTTTCGGGTCTTGCCATTTTGAATCGATGCACGGGCACTGCTTGGCCGGCGCGGTGAAACGCGCATTGGGATGAGCTACCGTTTTATCCGTCTCTGGATCGAATTTTTTCCCGTTCCACCCAATCACGCCTTTGGGAACTTTTTTGGTCATGCCTTCCCACCATACGTCGCCGTCGGGAGTTACCCCCACATTGGTGAAGATGGAATTCTTTTGACAGGAAGCCATGGCGTTGGGATTGGTGCTGGTATTGGTTCCGGGGGCTACGCCAAAATATCCCGATTCGGGATTAATAGCGTGAAGTTTCCCGTCTTTATTAGGTTTAATCCATGCAATGTCATCGCCCACTGTGGTCACTTTCCACCCCTCCATTTTTTCGGGCGGAATAAGCATGGCGAAATTTGTTTTTCCGCACGCGCTCGGAAATGCGGCGGCTACATACGTTTTCTTTTTGTCGGGACTTTCCACGCCCAATATGAGCATGTGTTCGGCGAGCCATCCCTCTTCGCGCGCGGCGGCGCTGGCAATGCGAAGCGCAAAGCATTTTTTGCCCAACAATGCATTCCCTCCATAGCCCGAACCATATGAAACAATGGAACGCTCTTCGGGATAGTGGACGATGTATTTAGTCTCGCGGTTGGTAGGCCACTTGGCGTCTTCTTGTCCGGGTTGGAGCGGCGCGCCTACGGTGTGCAGGCATTTCACAAAAGGGCCGTCGGTCCCCAACACCGTCATCACTTTAGTATTCACATGAGTCATGATGTGCATATTCACCACCACATATTCCGAGTCCGTAATTTCTACGCCAATCTGGGCAATGTCGGAGCCTACAGGCCCCATGCTAAACGGAAGCACGTACATGGTGCGTCCTTTCATGCAACCTTGCATCAGGTCGCGGAGCGTGGCTTTCATTTTTTCGGGGGCTTCCCAATTATTGGTGGGACCGGCATCGTCTTTCGATTGGCTGCAAATGTAGGTGCTGTCCTCCACCCGCGCCACGTCGCTCGGATCCGAAAAGCAAGCATACGAATTGGGACGCTTCTCGGGATTAAGTTTTATAAACGTTCCTTTCTTTACTAATTTATCGCACAAAAAATCATACTCCTTTTTGGAGCCGTCGCACCAGTAAATGGCGTCGGGCGTGCATAAATCGGCAACCTCTTTTACCCAAGCATTGAGGGCGGCGTGCGAGGAGCTATACGTGGATTTTAATTGTTCATCGGAATCAGACATAATTGTTTTGGTTAAATTTTACAGCTTTAAAGTTATGTAAAAATAAAAGAATCCTCGGTATCTCGTAATGATAAAAATCATTTTGCAAATGTCCGACGTCTGCCTTATATTAAAAGCGTCCGAATCTCCCGTTTAAAACAGGGGACGATCGGACTAGTATTTTAGGGTTTGAAAACGGGGGCTATTGACCGCCGCCGCCCGCTCCGCCGCGGCACACATTTAGCCGCCCCCATTTAAAAATGAGGGGTACTGAATTGCTCCGCCATTGAATTACATTCGTCACCTAAAGATGGGACGCCCGCCCGCTAAACGGTAGCTCAACACAAGCCTAAAAGTATTCATAAAAGCTTTTATGCCATCCGATTCGTGAAGGTCTGACAGTCCAAGTTCGTAGCGGAGACTTACCTCCAAGCCAAGTTCCTGAAAGACATAGCCTGCCCCAAACAACCAAGAGGCGTAAATTCTTTTATAGTCCTCCTTTTTATCGCCGTGCTCTTTTATTCCGCTTGCCAATACGGCTAATTGCGGGCCGGCAGACACAAAAATTTTGGGAGTAAACTCTAGTCTGCCCAACACGGGGAGGGCGATATAGTTCAACAAGAAGGAAGCAGTATCGTTTAGCTCTCCGCTGTATCGGACTAGCAACAACTCCGGTTGTATCGCCCATTTTTCGGAAACATAAAAACGGACATACGATCCCCATATTCTGGAAGAGCGCCCCCAGTCCCGCCAGCTGTTCGCAGCAGAGGCATTGTCTGCGCGGGTACGATTCCCGCTGATGAATGCAAGAAGCCCAAACTCTGCTTCTTGCGCATTGGCACACAAGCCGGCACTTATAAAAATGGAGAAAAGGAATTTTTTCATAATTGAGCGGTTATGTGATTATATATAGGCGTCTGTATTTTACCGTGAATTGGGAAGCCATTTGCTTAACTCCTTTACAGTTTCTGTTTTAAGACTCCGATGCGGGCGGTCAATACCAGTTGGAAAGCATTGAGCCGAGTCTTGACGGCAACAGCCTCGTGAATGTCGGATAGCCCAAGGTGGTAACGGACGCTCGCCTCCAAGCCGCTTTCCCTGAAGGAATAGCCGCCCCCCAATACCAAGGAGGAATAGGCTTTCTTATAGGGATACGTTTTACAATTACAATAGCGATTATAATAGGAGTAGGCGCCTTTATCTCGCCTCCCCCTTAGAATGCCCCCTTGCAGCCCGGTGAAGGCAAAAATACCCGGAGTAATATTCCATCGGAGGGGCACGGAAAGCGCGAGATACCCCAATCTAAGCTCTTTATCGGGCCATGTTCCGCCATAAGTCACAAACATGGCCTCCGGTTGTACGGACCATTTTTTGGAAACCAAAAAGCGGAAATACCATCCCAATGTTACCGATGATATTGGGGCCGAAACAGACGTGTTGCCCGAATTGGTTTCTTTGGTTTTCATCCAAGCAAAATTATAACCTATTGCAAAACCGTGCTCTGCTCCCTGCGCATTTGCCGACAGGCCTATAATTATAAAGAAAATCAGGGACAGTAATTTTTTCATAATATGATTTTAAAATTATTGTTTAAACAATGAATATATTATACTTCAATTATATGCAAATTTATAATAATAAAAGTGCATAAAAAAAGTTTTTTTTTATTTTTTGTTTTCAAAAAAAGTTTTTACATTTGTGCCAGATATCAGTGGCCATGTTATCTACTAAAAGTTTTTTTATTTTTAACCTAAAACAATTTGTGCTATGAAAACTAAAAGATTAGTTGGAAAGATTGCCCTAACCAGCAGACTAGTTGCTACTGGTTGCTGTTGCTCTTGCTCTTGTGGGAATTGCTTTATTTGCTAGCAATGTAAGGGCTACAATTGATGTAAAATTGCTTTCATATCCAAATATGAAAGCAATTTTCTACGGTTTTAGCGCATTTATTTTTTGAAGAAATTTTGTTTTTTTCGAGGATATTTTTCTTACAATGTACCAAATTAATAAGGTCAGGTATGCACATAAAAATTTTGAGAGCATTTTTTTTATTTCGATAATTCGCAAAAAATTATGAAAAAATTATACGATATTTTTCTTGATAATGAACAAGTGTATCATGTCAGGACTAAGACTGATGTAGTGTTGATTCAATTTTCTGATAACGAAAAGGAGGAAATTTTCAATCAAGTGATTAGTCTTTATGATAGCAGTGATTTCTACTCTTATTCTCAACTAAAAGACTTGCTTCAAAAGTATAAAGAGGATAAGGTTATTGATGTTATTAAAGAATTAATGCAGTGCTCACTGCTAAACCATAAGAATTTTGGAGCCGATAATTTACCTCATGACTTGTTTGATATGTCTATGAGTGAGTTTGATAGCGACGTAGAGAATAAAAGGTTGGGCTACATTGGAGGCCATGAAATGGGACAAAAGATTAAGGAGGTTGCATCCTCTCAAAGCTATTCAGCCTTTGAAATACTAGAAACAAATGACCATTTAAAAGATGAGGATATAGAAAAATGGATGGCTAATTGCGATTTTTTTATCGTAGATTTAAGCTTGTGGAGTCCGTACCACATTGATTTTATTAACAGGACAGCCCTGAAACAAAATAAGCCTTGGTTGCTGGTGGAGGGATTGATTGACAAGACCAACTTTAGCATTGGCCCTATTTTCCATGGCAGAGAAACAGGGTGTTATGAGTGCTATTCAGGAAGACTCAGAAGCAATGATGAATTTGTTGCATACGCCGATGCTTATGAGCAGTTTTTAAGAGCAGGGAGAAAGTTTTCCAAACCTGACGTTGTCCCTGCCTTGGTTAAGCAGTACTTGTCTGCTGTTATTGTTTTAGACGTTTCCAAGTATGTGGGCGGGGGAGGTATTCCTGAAACATGGCGCTCCGTGTTGATTTTTAATACCGGTACTTATGAAGTGGCAAAACATGCTTTTTTAAAAGCGCCTATTTGCTATGCTTGTAAGCCTGAGTTGGATTATAGCCCGGCTCCTTGGTTCGAATCAGTAACTCTCAAATAGCTTCATAATGGCAGTTATAAACAGCAGTCACTATCGGGGGAAGAAGATTATCTCTTCACGGGTAGGTATTTTGCATCATATTGGAAAATTGCCGCGTTTAAGCGGGGATCCTAAATTAATTAGTTTTGGCACTTGGGCTTCTGACACAACTAAGTTGAAGGGCGAAAAGTATGAGGGGAAAAGCAGCGGATGCCACTCTAATATCTTTGATTCATTTATGGGTACAGTGGGTGAAACCGTAGAGCGTTATTGCGCAGCATTTTATGATCTTTCAAAGATGGTAAAGGCTTCCTACCATGGACTTTCAGAAAAAGCGATTCACCCCTCTGAGTTTGCTCTTTTCCACAGCGAGCAACATAAGTTATTTCGGGAGAAAGGCTACAAGGTGCACCCATTTGACGAGGAGACAGAACTCTATTGGGATGCTTGCCACGACATCGCTAATAACAAGGAAATATATTGCCCATCGGCTTTTATTTATATGCCTTGGACTATTGAGCAAAAATGGATCACAACCGGAACCTCCACGGGTTTAGCGGCTCATGTAAATTGGCATAAGGCTCTGTTGACCGCCTTGTTTGAAATAATAGAAAGAGATTCTTTTGTCATCACCTGGTATCAGAAAATTATTGCGCCAAAAATTATTATTGACAAAGATATTCACGCTCATCTTTCCAAGAATTTTCCTTCTAATTACGAATGGCATTTTTTTAATATCACATACGACCTTGAGATGCCAACCATTTTTGGAATATGCTATGGCGAGTCTGAATTTGGAAAATTTATTGCCGTGGGTACGGCAACCCGCGGAACTTTAGGGGGCGCTCTAAGGAAAGTGATACAGGAAATAGGACAAAGCGTGAGCTATTTCAGGTATTTATATGGAGAAAAGAAAGAGTGGATTCCTGACGAATTCCATAAATTACGGGATTTTGATGAACACGCTATTTTTTATAATAAGCGGCCTGATTTGAGGCATGTTTTTGATGATTGGCGGAATGCCATTCCCTGCTTGAAAATTGATTTTAACGAGAGAGAGGAGGACAATGCGCAAGGTATAATAAAGCAGATACTGGAAATATTAAAGAAAAAAGGGTATAATGCCTTGGTAAAAGATATTACCACGCCAGATGCCAATCAGGCAGGGTTTTATAGTCTTCGCGTAGTTGTTCCCCAGCTCTTACCGCTAGGGGGCGCTTACCATTTCTATTTTTTAGGAGGAAAAAGACTCTATGAAGTCCCTTCGGCAATGGGGTACAAAAGTCACAGTTACGATAATCTAAATAAGTTTCCGCATCCCTTTCCATAGACCAACATTAGAAAAGTTAGAAATCCCCGCCTTAAAAATTATGAAAACAAAGCATCTTAATTTTAGAAATGACATTAGTGAGTTGGATGGTTCAGTATCTAACCTAAAGACCCTAAAAAAGTCTTTAGCCTTGCTTTATCATGAGAATTCTAAATTTTCTGAATTTGAAATGATAAAACTAGGCAGAGACATTGAAGCTTTCGCAGACCCGTTTATTTCTCAAAGAGCCAGCCAGCCATATAAGGCATACCCTTATAGTAAAGTATTTTCTATAAAGGAATATGAAGCCCCTGATTTTGAAGTTGACTTATTTGCTACTATCATGAACAGGAGGAGCGGAAGGGCATATAGGGATTATACTATTTCCCTGAATGAAGTTGGGAAATTATTGCATTTTGGCTACGGAATAACAGGCAAAGAGCAGGTTAAAGACGATAGCTACTGCTGGCATTATAGATCGGTCCCGTCGGGCGGCGGACTCTACCCCTTGGAGATTTACCTCTATATCAATAATGGCATGATACCCAAAGGGGTGTACCACTATAGAGCAGATATTTCTGCCGTTGAACTGATAAAAGAAGGGGAGTTGATGGAGGAGATAAGGAAAATAGTATATGCAGAACCTGTGATTGATGTGACTAAATGCAGTTGCATTTTATTTATCACCTCGGTATTTGGGAGAACGCTCATAAAATATGGCGACAGAGGGTACCGATTTATATTGCAGGAGGTGGGATTGGTTTCGCAAAATATTTCTCTTATCTGTCAAGCATTAGGGCTTTCCTCTTGCATGGTGGGGGGCTATCTTGACAATAAAGTGAATGAACTGCTCATAACGGATGGCACGATGGAGACCATTCAGGGAATAACGATTATCGGAAAAATTTGAATTATGCCTGCACTATTTGCCGAACACATTAATTATCAAGTCAAGGGGAGAGCCATACTAAGGGACGTTTCCTTTGAGGCAAAAAGAGGGGAACGCTTTGCGCTTTTGGGGCATAATGGTTCAGGCAAAAGCTCGCTGATTGAAATAATGACGGGGGTTACGGCGCGCCACTCGGGAAAAGCAGGCTTTGCCGATGGCGCCGATTTTTCAAAAATCAAGAGGACAACCGGAGTCCTTTGGGACAATTTGAATATTTTTCCGTTCTTGAAAGTGAGAGAGGCCATTCGGCATATAGCCGCTCTCTACCGCCTGAAACCCGAAGCATACCGAGAGATTTACGACTGTTTGGAGATTGAGAATATTCAAAATCAATTCATGCAAAAACTTTCGCGAGGGGAGAAAAAAAGGACGGAAATTCTGTTGGCCACGATGCACCGCCCGACGTTGCTCATATTAGACGAACCTGCCGCCGAACTGGACCCTCTTGTCCGCGAAAAAGTTTGGCAACATATCTTCCTTAAAGCGGAAACCGTTTTTTTCACCACGCACCTTTGGGAAGAAGCCAAAAAGTTTGCTTCCTCCATTGCTTTTATTTATAAAGGCGCTTTACTGAATAAACCGGCCTCCTATCATGAGTTAATCGCTTCCTCCGGATTTGCCCATAAGATTACCGTCGCCAAAGAGGCGCCTTTAGAACTTTCGGGAGCCGCCTCCTACGAAACCGAAAAGGAAAAGATTATTCTTGTGCCGCAGGGAAGCGAGTTGATTGAGCAGGTCAGGAAAGCCACCGTCAACTACTCCGTTATGCCCGTTGAACTGGAAGATATTTACAGAAATTTAATAAATAAATAAATAAATGAAAACACTTTTGATGCTTACAAGCTATTGCCAACCATTGATTTTTACCCGCGCGAAAATCACTGTTTTTCTTTCGTTTATATCTCCCTTGTTCCTCTTGGCGATTCTCGGCTTTGTTCCGTCCGCCACGGCGCCTGTCGAACCTGAACCCATCCGTCTCTATCGGCTCGACTGCGGAAAAATTGATTTTAAAGATTTAAGCTTTTTTTCAGATACGGGCGACTACGACGGCAAAGGCGGAGAATTGGTCGTTCCGTGCTACCTCATCAAGCATCCGAAGGGTTGGCTTATGTGGGACACCGGCTTGTCGAACTCTCTTATCGGAAAGCCCGAGGTCAACATGTTAGGAGCCACGGAAACGGTTTCAAGCAGCATCGAGTCTCAGCTAAAGGCTATTGGAATCACTTTTAAAGACATAAATTTTGTCAGCTTCTCGCACTCCCATGCCGATCACACGGGCAATGCGGAACTGTTCAAAGACGCCACGTGGATACTGCAAAAGAGAGAGTTGGAATACGCCTCTGCCAAACCTACCCCCGGGGGGATTAAACCAGAGTATGTCAGCTTGCTTAATTCCGTAAAAAAAACGCAAATTGACGGAGACTATGACGTTTTTGGAGACGGGCGGGTGAAGTTGCTGTTTGTCCCCGGGCACACCCCCGGTCATCAGGCGATTAGCATCAAGCTGGAAAAGAGCGGAACATATATCTTAGCGGGCGATCTTTATCACATGGACTATAGCCGCGAACATCAATTGGTTCCGATCTTTAATTATAATCGCGCAGAAACTTTGGCTTCTATCCACCGCATCGAGGCTTTGGCAAAAGTGAGGAAAGCAAAAGTGATTACTCAACACGAACCCAAGGACGAAAAATTATTTCCGATTTTGCCCAAGTACTTAGATTAAAACGAGCGAATGGCGCCGAACATATTAAGTGCCTTGAACTGCTCCATGACGCCGAACCGAAAGACATTTGGAAATTTGAATGAATGAAAATGAGAACGCTTTTGCTTACAACCTATTATCAGCTATTGATTTTTACCCGCGTGAAAGTCGCTGTTTTCTTTTCGTTTGTGTTTCCCGTATTTCTCTTTATTGTTTTTTCTTTCATTTGGGGACGCCACAATCCCGATTACTCAAAATTCTTGCTGACCGGCATTATTATAATGAAGGTAACAAGCGATGCGCTGTTTTCAATCGGCGGCGCCATAGTCGGCTACCTGCAGGGAGGAGTATTGAAATTTCTCAAGGGGCTTCCGACGAGCGTCATGGTACACCTTTGGGCATTGATATTAAGCAGAGCATTGATTGCCATAGTTACTTCGGCAGCGCTGACAGGCATAGGAATATGGTTTTTTAAAATAGAATTTCAACCCATGGAACTGCTGTACATATTCTTTGGAATAGCCGGCGCATTTATCATATTCTCGTTCTTGAGTTTGACTATCTCCTTTCTGGCCAAGGACAAAAGCGGAGATATAAGCCTCACTAACTTTGTCTATTTTATCATGATTTTCCTAAGCGATATTTTTTATCCGTTGAGCGAACTTAACCCCGCCTTGGGGAAGATAGCGGCTTTTCTGCCGACAGGTCCGGTGATTGCTCTTACGCGGGGGGATGCCGAAAGCGGCGTTTGGACGCTTGTGTGGGCGCTGATTGTCGCCGTCATTTTTTATTTTAGTTTTAAAAACCATAAAATAGGAAGATGAATTTTTTCATATTTATCGGCATCTTGTTATTCCTCCTTTTCATGCATGAAATGGCGCATTGCATGACCGCCAAGATGCTTCATTTACCGATTGAAGAAGTAGGGTTTATGTGGAAACCGTTTCCGACTGTCTTTGTGGCCGTTACCGATGTCGGAATCCCATTTAACAAAAAGTTTTGGTTCTTGGCGTGCGGAAATCTGATGACCTTCATTCTTTTCTTCATATACTTGACAGCTTTTAGGGCAGACCGCATTGTTTATTATGCCTTTTCGCTCCAGCTTATCATAGAAACAAATCCTTTTTCTTCCGACTATGTACAGATCATATTCTCTTATCTTTATAAAGACAAGTTCAAGCGGTATTATGCGGCAACAAGCCTTCCGCAGGAAGACCCGCCGGCTTTTGAGAGGGAATTTAAAAACGAATTTATGTTTGGAAAAATATGGTATCTCCATTTCTTGATTTGGAGCGCCTTCATCTTGCTTCTCTTATTTTCCGGACGACAATATTTTGCATAACCAATAAGTTATGAAAACAAGAGCAGTCTTTTTTATCCTTTTATTCTTGCTGAAAGCATATGGCGGCAAAGCGTCCGCAGAGGACTCGATTTTGCGCCGCATCCAACAGAAAATCGACGCCGCCTTTGTGAACGGGCTCCTTAACAAAAATACAAATGCGCTGACGGAGTGGGAAGAAAAACTGGCAAGGATGAAGGAGAACCCCCTCGCGCAATATTGGCATATCTATGCGCTATTCTATGAAGCCGTGTGCCATGGTGAGTTGGGGGACAAAAGAGCAAGTTATGCCAAAGTAAAACAGGGGATTAAGGCAATGAAGCATGTCAAAAACAAGACTTCGGAGGACTATGCGCTGTTGGCGTATCTGCAGAGTTTCTCTATGCAGTTTATGGGCAATATGTCTATGCCTGCGGTCTTAATGAATGCCACGGTAAAAGCGAATATAGAGAATGCGCTGGAACTCGATAAGGGGAATGTGCGCGCCTGGTTTATGCGCGGCAGTCACAACTACAACATGCCTAAGTTTTTAGGCGGCGGAAAATCGGCAGAGGAGGATTTGAAAAAAGCCATTCAGACCGAGGAAAAGAACCTCCATAATCCCTGCCTCCCCACTTGGGGAAAAGATCAGGCTTATGGTCTGCTCGCCTCTTTCTATATGGACAATAAGCGCGAAGCAGAAGCGAAGAAAACGCTGGAAGAAGGATTGAAAAAATACCCCGAAGATTATATGCTGAAAAAGCAAGAACAAGCATTGGGCGGCAACTAGTTTTTGCCTTTCTTGACCGCATATTGCATAACCAAAAACGAGTAACGACTAAAACTATTTTAACCATGAAAACAAAATTAGCAACCCTTTTTCTTATTTCGGTTTCTTTCACAAGCGGGTACGGATGCGCGGCCGACACCTTGCTGAACCGCATCCAAAAGAAAGTAGATGCGGCTTTTCTGAAATGCTTCCAAAACAAGAATACAAGCGAACTGAAAGCCATAGAAGAAAAGCTGTCGGCGCTGAAGGAAAACAGCGTGGCGCAGTACTGGAATGCATATGCGCTTCTCTATGAGGCTATTTATAATAGTCAAATCCGAAACAAAAAAGCAAGCGAGGAAAAAATAAAGCAGGGCGTCAAGGCGCTGGAAGGCATTAAAAAGAAGGGGGCGGAGGAGTACGCGTTGCTGGCTTATATGCAGGGTTTCTCCATTCAGTTTACAAGCGGCATGTCGGCAGGCATAATAAGTACGCAGGCATTGGAAAATATAGAGAAGGCATTGGAACTCGATAAGGAGAATGTACGCGCTTGGTTTGTGCGCGGCAGCCACAACTACCACACGCCTAAAGCATTCGGCGGCGGAAAACTGGCAGAAGAAAGTTTGACAAAAGCAATCGCTCTGGAAGAGAAAAATATCAATAATCCGTACCGCCCTACTTGGGGAAAAGAGAGAGCCTACTACTTGCTGGTTTCTTTTTATATGGAGAATAAGCGCATGGACGAAGCTAAGAAGACGTTGGAAGCAGGATTGAAATTGTACCCCCAAGATTATCCCCTGAAAGAGCGTGAAAAGGCATTGGCCGGCAAATAGCGGCATTTTTCTTTTTCTTTTTCTGCCGCTTGGCGCTTTCTCGCAACGCAGTTTAAAAGGAAGAGTAGCGGATCAACGGGGAGAGCCAATATTTGCGGCTAATATTTATGTAAGGAATAATCTCTCGCGGGGCACAGCCTCAGACACGGAGGGACTTTTTACGCTCCCCTTGTTGGAAAAGGAGACCGATTCGTTGGTTATCTCCATGGTGGGTTATGCCAAGAAAACAATCCCGTTGGCAGACGTCAATTGCGATATAGTAAATGAATATCGGTTGCTCGAAAATACGGCCACGCTGGACGAGGTTACCATTGCCTCCCGGGCCTCGTTGGCTGAAGAATTTTCGACTAAGAAGTTGGATCGCATCGGCATTTATATGTCCCCTGTTTCCTCCGGCGATCCGCTGAAAGCCATTACGCTTTTGCCCTCTAGCACCAACACCTCGGAAACCGCCGCCCCGGAACTAAGAGGGAGTTCGGGAGACTACTCGCGGGTGATACTTAACGGCGTTCCGATTTACAAACCTGTCCGCAATTCGCAGTTGAACGGCCTCGGCAATTTTAGCATACTCAATACAGAGATGCTGGATTTTGAGCATGTCTATGCCGGCAATCCCCCGTTGAATTTCGGCAACTCCGTCGCCGGCTTAGTGGAAATCGGAACTAAAGCCAAGCTGACAGAAAAGGAATATAAAGTAACCGCCTCCTTGGCCGGCATCGGCGCTTTCTGCGCAGTCCCATTTGGAAAGAAGGAAACCTTCCTGCAAGCCTTTAGCAACTTTCAAAGTTCGGTTCTCTATTTGCCGATGAACCGCAAGGGCGTTCCCTTTATTAAGAATTTTCAGAGCAAAGACGTCGGCGTAAATTTTCATTATCACATCGACAATCACTGGTCAGCCAATGCTTATTCTTACTTTATCAGGGAAGGCTACCAAGCGGAAAGCGTGCTGTACAACTACTCTGGAGAAATAAATTTTAACAACAAGCGCTATTTCAATGTGCTGAATTTAAAGTATCAAAAGAATAAGACCGTTTTTGCTTTCAATAACGGAATCAATCTGTCAAACGCCGATTTCAGTTTGGGCAACACTTGGAACAGAACCAAAGAAACCCAGTCGTACAACAATATTGAAATAAAATTCTTTCCCGTAGAAAAAATTTCGTTTCAGGCGGGCGTTACGCATGACTACTTTAACGACCGTTTCTCCAATACGCTGCCCCTTCAGTACTTTGCCGTTTTCCCCGCCGACGCCTCTTTTAGCTTTGAGCGCCGCGAAGAAAACCATAATGCCGAAACTTACGGATACGGGCGGTATGTCTCCGAAAAAATAATTGCCGGCATGGGCATCCGAAAAAATATCCCCTCCAAAGAGCAGCCTGATTACACATCTTACCAAGGCAGTCTTCGCTATAATTTTTTAAACCATAGCTCGGTATTGCTTTCGGCGGGAAAATACCACGGGTACGCCACCCCCAATTATTTTGTGCAAAGTTTTAATCCCGTCGGCGCTTCTCAATATTCCGTCGAATACGAGTATAAATCAGGCGATACAAACATCGGGGCGGCGGCTTATAAAAAGAAAGAAACGGCGTTGCTCTACTATCAGGAGCTGGGGGCATCAACCGCCTCCGAACAGGACATAAAAGGCGTTGAAATTTCTGCGGAACAGCGGGTGAATAAGTTCACGCTCTCGTCTTCTTACACTTGGCTTGACTCTAAGTTCGACAAGGGCGACGGGCGGCACAAGAACTCCAACTCCATGGATTATCTCGTTAAACTCGCGGTAAGCTACCGCAGTCTCAAATTGTTTAATTGCGCGGCCAGTTGCATCCTTAGACCCGGACACTATTATACGCCCATAACGAGTGCCAAAGCCGCGCAAACCGTATCGGGATTTATGCCGCTGTTTGGAACTTACAATTCGCAACAGTTGGGCAGTTATTGCACCGCAGACATCACCCTAAGCAAGCTGATTAATTGGAAGGGCAAGTTGCTTATCCCGTTTTTCTTGCTGACCAATATCATGAACAGAAGCAATCAGAGCGCTCCATTGTACAGCCGGGACTTCAAAACAATAACGGACTATTGGCATTACCAAAAAAGATTGGTTTATTTTGGAATACAAGTCACGCTGTGAGAAGAGACTACAAATTTATTTTCAATCCCACGGGGCAATGGTCAGAGCCAAGATATTCCTGATAGACGTCGGCTTCTTGCATGGAGGGCGCCAATTTCGGAGGGACCAGAAAGTGGTCAATCCGCCATCCTAAATTTTTTTCGCGTCCGTTAAATATAAAACTAAAGTAAGTATATTTCACCGTATCTTTATGGAAATGCCGAAAGGAGTCGATGAAACCGGCGCCGAGCAATTCGGAAAAGCCGTCTATTTCTTGTTGCGTGTAGCCCGATGTTTTATTATAATTTTCTTTCGGGCGAGCCAAGTCAATGGGCTGATGCGCCACGTTGAAATCGCCGCAAGCAATAACGGGCTTCCTGCGTCCGAGCCACTTCAGATAGTTGCGGAAAGCAACGTCCCAACGCCCCCGATACGCCAGCCTTTTCAAGCCTTCCCCGGAATTGGGCGCATAAACCGTCACTAAAAAGAAACCCGGAAATTCAGCGGTAATCACGCGCCCCTCCTGATCAAATTCCTCTATGCCAATATCATACGTCACTTGCAACGGTTTTGCTTTTGAGAGAATAGCCGTGCCCGAATAGCCTTTTCGCGCCTTCGATGAGTTGGCATAAATGTGATAGTCAGAGAAGAGGCCGAGCGCGGTGAGCGTTTCTTCTTTGGCCGCCTTGGTTTCCTGCAGGCAAAGGATGTCCGCCCCGATGGATTTCACGCTTTCCGCAAACTCCTTTTTCAAAATGGCACGGATGCCGTTGACATTCCACGATACTAAGTGCATAAGCCGATATTTAGCCGCGAAGGTAAAGGTAATTTTTCATTTTTATCAGCAACCCCCATTTAAAAATGAGGGTAACGGAACGGGCTTTCGGCTCTTGTTGATTCATTTCGGCGAGCCGTAAATTGAGCCTATAGCCGACGGGGCGAAAATAAACCGAAAGGGTTTAAGCAGAAGGGTTTTTAATGCGCATAGAAAGCAAACCAAAGAGGGGTGAAAATCATCCCATAAACCGCCCGTCATATTTCATTTCATTTTACATAATATCAAAATCGGATTATCGGCAGCGCTTATGCTTTTGGCCAAGGCGCCAATATCGCCGGTGAGTTT